>Ga0210386_10000768_pt1 | contig 29499 bp, 31 predicted proteins | sample IncBWH32OmetaG_FD_160091 | JGI IMG/M metagenome (GOLD analysis project Ga0210386, IMG submission 160091) | Forest soil microbial communities from Barre Woods Harvard Forest LTER site, Petersham, Massachusetts, United States - Inc-BW-H-32-O ...
GTCTGTGACGTGCTCACCGTCGGCAACGATGAACTGCGGCTGATCGTCTACACCGCTCTCCGACGTAGCGAGACCGCAGACCGGATCCAGCAGAGTGGCGCTGCTGGCCGACCCGCGGCGAAGGCCTCCCGATCATCGACCCCTGACCACACCGAGCCGATTCATCTGGTGAATCAACGGCGACGTGTGTGTTAATGGCGGATTCAAATCGAAAATGGTTGCACGAGTGCACAGTACCGATACGCAAAAGTTATCGGCAAGCAGCCAAATGACAAAATGCGCTGCAGCACAGCGTGATAACGAATACGGCTGAGTTAACCTTACATGATAAGATATTACAGTAGATATTCTAAGTAGCTGACTGGCCATGTAACCGTGAGCGGAGCCCTCGGTTCTGCCCGAATCGAAACATTTGCACTCATAGACGTCAGCCGTAGGTGAAGGAGTAGGCCTGCAATCCCCGGGACAGCCCTACCTCAACATGACCGGTCGCGCCGGTGTCGTTGGAGACGACCTTGCGCATGTTGGGTGGCCCAGTGACGGAGATGCGGGTGGTCTCACCGCCTCTCGTCACACTTAGTGTGCCGGTACCGCCGACCACTAGGTATACGTTGCGGGCGTGGTAGTTCAGCGCGATGGTGTCGTCGTCGCCGTCTGCCGTCGCGGCCTGCGGGTCCAGGGTCCACCGGCCACGAAGGGCGAACGCGTCGGCCGGGAGTTGGGCGGGATAGTCGAACGTGGCGGTGCCCTGCTTGTAGGCTCCCCGGCCACCGTAGTTGACTGCCGTTCGGGTGCCAACGTAGGTCTCCGTGGTCAGGCTTGACGTCGGTGTTGCGTCGGGCGCATCGACAGCCGGTGGCAGGTTGGCATTCTTGTCCGCCTGCGAAAGCAGCTGCCGGATCAGGTGTTCGGTGACGTCGTAGTCGCCTTCGCCGAACTTGATATGACGAACTGTGCCGTTGGCATCGATGAGGTAGTGGGCCGGCCAATACTGGTTGCGGTAGTTGGTCCAGGTCGCATAGTCGTTGTCCATCGCGACGGGATAGGTGATGCCGAGCTTGGCGGCGGCGGTCGCGACGTTACCTTTGTCGTGCTCGAAGGCGTATTCCGGCGTGTGGACGCCGATAACGTCGAATCCCTTATCGTGGTAGGCGTTGTACCAGCCGACGACGTGGGGGATGCTGCGCTGGCAGTTGATACACGAGTAGGCCCAGAAGTCGATCAGGACCACCTTGCCGTGCAGCGATCTCAGGTCGACCGGCGCTCCGCCCGGCGTATTGAGCCATTGGGCGATCCCTTTGATATCCGGCGCGGTGCCGCAGTTTTCGAGTTCGGTCGCGCCATCCGTGCAATTGGACAACGCAGCGTTTTGGTCATTGGCCGCGCCGCCCAGGTTGAGCTGTCGACGGACTTCGTCCCCGCCGCCAAGTTTTCGCTGGAAGGACATGGTGTAGTCGGGAATTGCCCGTTGCAGGGTTGCGGGCAGGTTGAACACCAGCGCCACGGCTAACAGGATGGTGACGACGCCTGCGGCGATTCGGATCTCGCGTTGGCGGCGGCGGAAGGCGCGCACTCGCTCGGCGACCCGGCGGCCAGCGAGTGCGAAGACCAGCAGCGGCACCACCGCACCCACAGCGAAAGACGACGTCAAAGCGATCGTGGGCAACCCGATTGAGCCGGTTGCGCCTGCCAGGACGATGGCGGCCAGCACCGGTCCTGCGCACGGCGCATACAGCACACCGAGCGCGAGCCCCAGCCCGAAACCGCTGCTGCCCGAGCCGAACTGTTTCTGTGGCAGCCAGGAGAACGGCTTCTCCAGCAGTGCCTCAAAAGGTGGGAAGATCAATCCCAAGCCAATCGCAACGAGGGCGGCTAATCCCAACCACCGGATGGCGTCCTGCGGCAGGTTCAGCAGCGACAGCAACGCCGATCCGGCCACGGTGACCGCGCTGAAGCTGATCACTAGACCCGCGATCACCAGATATGGCCGCAGCGACTCGGCGCGTGAGGGTTTGGCCGGCGGCGGGCCCACTGACCCCGCGGCAGCGGGTATTCCGGCTGCGGCCCGGGCGCTCTGCGCGCCCGACATGAGGATCACCGGCAGGACCGGCAAGATGCACGGTGAGATGCCGGTGATCAGCCCGCCGACAAGGCCGATAGCGATGAGTGTCAACATCTCGGTCGGTGAACCCCTCCCCAGCTAGGTCGATCTGAACCACATTGACTGACAGCGTCGTTGACTTGTCGCCGATCCCATACGACTGGGACTTCGCGTGCTGCCGTTGCAACGTTGCGGTGAACGGTGCCCACCTCAGCTGCTACCCACGCCGACGAGGACCGGTTGTTCGCGATACAGATCCGGGTATTGACGCATGAGGTTGTCGAGCTTGGGCATGTCGTTGATGGCGATATACGGATAGGTCGGGTTGGAGTTCAAGAAATCTTGATGATGTGCCTCGGCGGGAACGAATTCGGTTGCATTCTCGATGCGGGTGACGATCGGGGCACCGAAGACTTTGGCATCGTTGAGCTGACCGATGTAGGACTCGGCGACCTTTTTCTGCGTTTCATTCTGCGCGAAGATGGCCGACCGGTATTGGGTTCCCGCGTCGGGCCCCTGCCTGTCGAGTTGGGTCGGGTCGTGCACGACGGAGAAGTAGATCTGCAATAGTTGTCCGTAGGTGATCTGGGAAGGGTCGTAGGTGATCTCCACCGACTCCGCATGCCCGGTCGTGCCCGTGCTCACTATGTCGTAGTGTGCGGTCGGTTCGCTGCCGCCCGCGTACCCCGACACCGCCCGTTGGACTCCTTTGACGTGCTCAAAGACGCCCTGCACACCCCAAAAGCACCCACCGGCCAACACCGCAGTCTCGTGGGTGCCCGGGGTACCCACGGGCTCATCCACCGCGGGCCCGGGAATGTTCACTGCGGGCGCGGCACTGCCCAGATCAGAGAACAGGCCCGTGCAGGCAGTGATTTGGAGGCTGACCGCGCACAGGACAGCGGCCAGCAACAGCAGGTTGGTTCTCAGCGATCTGCGCACGATGCTCCCCACAATCAGTGTCGATACCGGCTCTACTACCTTCAGGTTAATCGCGATCGGCGGTCCCAATTCTTACGAATCAATGGCGCCCCAATCCCAGCCCCACGTTCGGAGCTTTCTTACCGAACCATGACGAAACGGCGTTGAGGACGGCCCGGCACCGCGCGTGGCGTTACGGTGATTGGGCTGGATCGCCCTGTCGGTCAGAGGTGTTGGTGAGATGGATGTGACGAGACGGCGGTTTCTCGCCGCTGGAAGTGTGACCGTGCTGTCGATGGTGACGGTAAGTGCCTGTGCCGCGAGCGCGATGTCGTCACCGTCCGACACGCACTTTGCTGTCACCCACACCGACGCCGAGTGGCGAAGACTTCTGACCGCAGCCCAATACAGCGTGCTGCGCGAAGCAGGCACCGAAGCTCCCTACAGTAGTCCGCTCAACGACGAACACCGTCACGGCGTGTTCAGTTGCGCTGGCTGCGCGCTACACCTGTACTCCTCGGATACCAAGTTCGATAGCGGCACCGGCTGGCCGAGTTTCTGGAAGACCCTGGACAACGCGGTGCTAGAGCGCCCAGACACCGGCCTGGCCATGACACGTACCGAAGTTCTCTGCAACCGGTGCGGAAGTCACCTCGGTCACGTGTTCGACGACGGGCCGCCGCCGACCGGCCTGCGGTACTGCATGAACGGCGTCGCCATGACCTTCGCCGCGCTTTGATCGCACGGCGCCGACAACCGAGTGACAGCGCGGGATGGACCGTCGATGGCGCAGCTGACAGGCAATACCGCGCGTTACGGGCCCTCTTCCACCTACTCCACCAACAGCGTTAACTAGCAATACTTTTGGTGAGCACGCCGCATCAGATGCGGTGAACGGAGGTGCTCGACGAAGAAGTCGCGCCGCGAGCTGAGCTGAGTCGCCGGAATCAACGCAGTAGCCATCGAAAGTCGCCGTCCGCCTGCGTTTTGCGACCTCGACCGGTGTTGAACGGCCGGTCCAGGGCATGGCCGGCGAACAATTAATTACTGCCGCGCGTGATCGGACTGGAATCGGAGAAACGCACACAAGGACTGCTTCTTGCAGTGCCCCAACGCATCCCATGCGGCCCGATTAGCCGGAGCACCGGATCTGATCGATCACTGGGAACCAGCATGGGGGATTGGAGGAACCCGCCGGGAAGTCAGCCAACGCAATTATGACGGAGCTGTGACGAAGCCGTCGAGCGTCACCAACTTCTCCAATTGCTTTGTAACGTGTGCACTACCAACCACAGAACGCGCGATCCCGCGCGAAGCGAAAGGTAAACCACATGCGATCCACAGCGCTAAAGGGCGCGGGTCTGCTCACGATTGCTTTGGCCCTCGCGGCCTGTAGCAGCTCAAAGGAGGCGCATCCCGGGCCCGCGATGTCGCAGTCGACGCCGGCCCCGGTGATGTCGAAGTCGACGCCGGCCCCGGCGATGTCGCAGTCGGCGGGTTCAGGTTCGGCAAGCGCGCGCACGGGGACCTTCGGGGGTCTCAACGGCAAGCACGTTGCGGGAACCGCCGCTGCGACAGACGCCCAGATCGTCTTGTCGGGCTTCTCCTCCGACGCGGGGCCGGACCTGCACATCTACCTCACCAACGGCACGGACGAGAACGCTGTGGCTGCGGGCAAGGAGCTCGGTACCGTCGCGTTTGACAAAGCGTCTCAGACGTTTTCGACCAACGGGGCGGATACGTCGAAATACAGCACCGTCGTGATCCGCTGCGATAAGGCAAAGGCCGTGTTCGGCGACGCCACCCTGACATGAAGCCCCCGGCCAACCCCGCTGCCCTTGCCGCGTCGATCATTTTCGGCGCGGCGAGGGTCGCTCTGGGCATCCTGTGGTTGCATGAGGGCATTTTCAAGTACACCGCACACTTCGGCCGGCCATCCTGCTAGTGGCGGACAGCGCGAAATCCAACAGCCGGGTACCTGAGTACTTCGGCGCGTTCGCCGGGCGCATACTCGGCAGCTGGCCGGGCCTGTTCGGTTTCGTAATTCCGCTACTCGAAACTGCGCTGGGCGTCGCACTGATAATCGGGGCACTGAGCCTCCCCGCGGCACTGGCATCCCTACTGACGCTGATGACCTACTGGAGTTCTGACCAGCTGATCGCCCAATACCCGATCATGGGAATTTTGTCCGCGGTCGTGATCGCCTGGTCGGCTTGGGCCGCGCGCCTCTCGGCGACATCGCTCGTCGTGGCGGTTCTGAACCGAAAACACCTTGCTGCACAACTGATCTCGGGGCCAGTTCGACGCTGGCTGTAGCGAGCCGGAGCCGTAGCACCGTGCGCCGCGCCGCGCAGGCGATCCCGGAAAAGCGCTGCAACCGATTGGTGACGCGGCTCTCAGCACGACAACAACGAGGTCATGCGAGGTGCGGGGTGTTGAACGGTACGAGCCAGACACCAGGTGATCAAGATCCCAGCACCGCACCAAGCGCAACCTGACACTGACGGTGGGCTCGCCCGGCCTGGCGGCCAAGGGGTCAATCCTGACAAGTTCATGACATGACCGCTGGTGAGATGTCTGGGGTCTAGTGTGAGGTGGTGTGAGCCGGATCTTGATCGCCGACGACGACCCCATCGTCCGGGATGTGGTGCGAAGGTATCTGGAACGCGACGGGCACGACGTCTCGATCGCGCACGACGGCAACGAGGCGCTGCGGCTGCTGGGAACCGAACGCATCGACGCCGCCGTCCTCGACGTGATGATGCCAGGCCCGGATGGAATGACGTTGTGCCGCAGTATGCGGTGCGGGCACAGATATGCGGTGCCGGTGATCCTGCTGACAGCGCTGGGCGAAGAGGACGACCGCATCGCCGGATTGGAGGCCGGAGCCGACGACTATGTGACGAAGCCGTTCAGTCCGCGTGAACTGGCGCTTCGGGTCCGATCAGTATTGCGCCGCGCCCCGTCGACGGCCGATGAACTGCCGTTGGAACTGGGCGCCGGCTCGCTGCGCGTCTTGACGGCGGCTCGCGCGGTGACCGTCGATGACCGACCCGTTAGTCTGACCAGCCGGGAGTTCGACCTGCTGACCTTCCTACTGACCCACACTGACACCGTGTACTCCCGCCAGGAACTGCTGAAACTGGTGTGGCGGTGGGATTTCGGTGATCTGTCGACCGTCACCGTGCACATCAAGCGGCTGCGCTCCAAGCTGGGCGACGCCCACCGGGTGCAGACCGTCTGGGGCCGCGGCTACCTGTGGCGAGAAGGGCAGACATCCCATGCCGACGAGTGACCTGTGGGAGATCGCCGGTTGGGCGCTGGCCTGTTCAATTCCTGTGGTGTTGGCCGGCGCGCTGACCATCCGGCTCGCCCGGTCATGGTCACTGGCGGTGAGCATGGTGGCGCTGGTGTTGATTCCCACCCTGGCCACCTTCACTGGGGTGCTCGGCGCCAGCGGCTTCATGATCACCGAAACGTTCGAGCGCACCGCACTCGTGCTGGTCATCGTTTCGGTCGTGACCATACCCGCCGCGGTGCTGCTGGCGCGCTACCAGGCCCGTAGAACGGTGTGGGAACAGCAGATCCGGGACTCCGAACGGGCAGCCGAGCAGTCCCGGCGCCGTCTGGTGGCATTCGTCAGTCACGATCTGCGCACCCCGCTGGCCGGTATCCGCGCTGTCGCCGAGGCGATCGCCGACGGCGTGGTGAACGAGGACGAAGCCCGCGAGCAGGCCAAACATATCGAGCAGGAATCAATCCGGCTGTCGGCGATGGTGGACGACTTGTTCGAGATGTCGAAGATCAACGCCGGCGCGGTGCAACCCGCACACGACACGGTGGCGCTGGACGAGGTGGTCGACGATGTGGTGGCCGTTCATCGGATCGTCGCCGAACGGGCCGGGGTGGCACTGCAGGTCAATCTGCCCGATGAACCCGTGCGGGTGATCGGCAGCGACCGGGCCCTGGTGCGGGTGTTGTCGAATCTGGTGGCCAACGCGATCGCGCACACCCCGCACGGCGGACAAGTGAAGCTAGCACTCGGCCACGACGAGCAGGGGGCGTGGGCGCGGGTGGATGACACCGGCGTCGGTATCGACGAAGACGATCTGCCCAGGGTGTTCGACGTCGCTTACCGCGGTTCCAACGGCCGTGTACCGCGGGCTGATTCGTCGCTGCCCAGTGGGTCCGGTCTGGGGCTCGCTATCGCGGCGGGACTGGTGCAGGCACACCGCGGCACGCTGTCGGCATGCAACCTGGCCACTGGTGCGCGCTTCGAGGTTCGATTGCCATTGGCCGCCGACTCCTGACAGCGTTTCACGAGTTGCGATCGTCGCGGGCCTCACACACGTGGGTCAGGAACCCACGGGCAAGAACGCCAACTCACGCAGGCCGTCGCGCAGGTCGATCATCGCGGTGAACCCGAGTTCCCGCGCAGCCCGTGCCCAGTCGACGACGAGGTGTCGAACATCGCCACTTCGATGCTGCCGTTAACGATCGGCTATCCCGAGCAGTTCGCTGACTTGCTGGTAACTCCAACAGCCGAATGGCGCCAGTGATCACGCCAGAGCGGTCTGGCCGCAGCGGGTGCAGTTGGTGCAGCAGGGTCGATTGATTCATCAGATGAAAACGGCGACGTCTGTTCGACATAAACGAGTCGCCAGCCCGTCTCCGCCAGGCACTGGTGGAGCTGTTCCATTGAGTCGTGATAGATATCCGTGCCGGCACCTCCCATTGCGAGAGGATGGCCTTTTCGCGGCTGGCGAAACTCATGTCGCAGGCGAGCGTGATCTCGCTGCCGTTGCCCGTCGCACGGCCGCGGATGAGGGCGATGGAGGCGACCGGCACGCCGGTCAGACGCACGAGAAAGTCGGGCCAAGGCGGCAAGCCTGTCGGACCAGCCGGCAGTGCGGTCAGGTCCTCGAACTGGCCAGGAAATCGGAGTGATTCAGGAAGTAGTCGTCGACCGCGCTGTCGAAGACGACCCTAACATGCTCGTCGGCCTCTAGAGCATTGATGACTTCCTGAAACTGCTGGACCATCTCCGGGCCCATAACATTGATCGGCGGGTTGTCGATTGTGACACGCCAATAGGCAGGCGACCGTCGGGTCAGGCGGATCTGTGTGGGTTTCGTAGGTGGGTTCACTGTGGTCATTGGATTCTCCTCTGTATTTGTTAGTCTCGTGAACTGGTTGATCGCCCTTAACGGCTTTCTCGTGATCCGGATTATTTGTTCGTCGCCGGGAGTCGGTTAATTGTCGCACCGCCGGTAGCCCGGCTGTCCGACAACCGAATTCACGAAGATGTTGCCGTGGATCGACGAGGACACTGCCGCCCGCCCGTGGCCGACGCTGGGGTTGCGAACCGACTGTACTGATCGGTACGGTCATGCCGTGGCGGCGCGCAGCCGCCCCGGGTCCAACGACGCAAGGAGTCCCTAGATGACCACCAAAGCACTGCTCGTCCGCCTCGAAGCTAAGCCCGGCAAAGAAGACGCGGTGACTGAGTTTCTCCGCTCGGCGCTTCCCCTCGTGGAACAGGAACCCGGCACCAGCCCATGGTTCGCCATCCACTTCGGCGCGAGCAGCTTCGGCATATTCGACGCGTTTCCCGACGACGATGCGCGCCGAACCCATCTCAACGGCCCGGTGGCCAAAGCGTTGAGCGAACGCGCCAACGAACTGTTCAGTAGCCCACCGGAGATCATGTCGGTCGACGTTGTGGCGCATAAGCCTTAACCGGCCACGCTGCACCACCGGCGGACGGCGTGTACCCACCGTGCGCCGGGCAGCGCAGGCCTCGACGAATCTCACCAACTCACCTGTGCGGCGAAGTGGTCGAGCAGCGACGGCGCGAGACCCTTCACTGAACCGCCGGCGCGAAGTGGGCCCGACGACGGACACCACCGGATATCGCACGCGTTAGGCCAGAAGTGTCAGCACTTCCCGGGCTAGGCGTTCCCCGCGGTCTTCTTGAAGGAAGTGGGACGCACCCTCGATCTTGACCTGGGCGCCCGCGGTCGGGATGAGGTCGCAAAAGACCTGCCCGGCTTGCGGGTAGGGAAAAACCGGGTCCATGTCGGAGAAGGCGATGAGCGCGGGCTTTTTCCAGCGCGACAACTCATTGCTGATCGCCAGCATCTGCTTCGCCCCGACCGCGTCCTCGCTGGTAGGCACCAGCAGTGGGAACTGCGCGGCACCGGCCTTGGACTCGGCGGTGGGAAATGGGGCCTCGTAAGCGGCGACAACGTCGCCCGGGAGATCCGTCGCGGTGGCGCCCTGAATCACTAATCCGACAGGCAAATCGGGATTCCTCTCGGCGAAGTCGCGCCACGCGAGGAACCCTTTGGACACCCGGCCGGTGAACAGCCCGGTATTGAAGATCGCCAGCGCCGCAACGCGATCGGGGTTCTCGACCGCCCAGCGCAGCCCGATCGGGCCACCCCAGTCCTGCACGACGACAGTCGCCTCGCGCACATCAAGCGTACCAAGCACGTCGATCATTAGCGCGCTGTGGCGGTCATATGTGTACCAGCGGCGGTCGGCCGGCTTGTCCGACCGACCGAAGCCCGCGTAGTCGGGGACGATGACGCGGTGCCCACCCTCCACGAGCGGGCCAATCATCTTGCGGTACAGGTAAGCCCAGCTCGGCTCGCCGTGAAAACACACCACCGGCGCGCCGTCGCGTGGCCCTTCATCCAGGTAGTGCATCCGCAGCCCGTCGACGTCGAGGTAGTTCGGCGCGAAGCCGTATCCGGGTAGATTGTCGAAACGGGCGTCGGCTGTCCGATACACCTCAGGGGTTTGGGCACTCATCAGTCTCCGATCGGAATGGCGGGAAATGCCCGCGCGTAGTCGTGGTGGCGGCGACCAGCTCGTCATCCACGCCCCCGTCGTTTTCCGATATGGCTAGCCGATCTGGCGCCGTTGGGCGTACGCGCGAGCGTCATCATTGTACTTGAGAGTACAGTAGGTGGACAGGGCTTCAAGCGTTTAGGCGATCGACGTGGGAAGACGGTCATGAAGGTCCGGCCAGGAGACGCCATCCGGATACGGGAGTCGGTTATCATCGAGGGCGACGCCGTCGCGGTTCCCGATCCCTACCGGTTGACCCCTGCAGTTCCGGCGCTTCGCGGTCTGCCCAATCTGCAGTGTGCATCTGCAGTCGGTGGTTGCCAGGCACGGCGAGATCACGGCGGCCGCCATTCACGAGGTGGTGTTGTTTCACTCCACGCCGCACGAATTGCGGTCCTACGCTGGTGATCTGCCGCTCGATGTGGTGGCGGACCTAATAAGCAGCTGTAAGAAGTTCGGGGTGGACGCCTCGCCGCGCGGGGTGCTGGACCCGCGGGCGTTGGCGCCGGTGCTCGGGCGGTGTTGCCGGGTGCCGCGGGCCCGAGACCTTCGGCCGGGATGCCGGCCCGTCCCACCGGCGGGCGCCTCGGGTTTACGGCGGACATCTTGATCGACCAGGGCGGGAAGGTGCTGGCCGGCAGGTACGGCATCCACGCCTTCGACCAGTGGTCGGTCGATGAACTGCTCCGGTTCGCCGCGCCGGCGTAACGGGTGCCCTTCGCGATACACCAGATGCGCCGCGGCTCTCTACGCTTGGCCCGGATGCCGGATCAGGCGCCGCACACCGCGCCGCGCCGCGTCCGGGCAGTAACGCTGAGGCTGGCCGTCTCCGGTGGCAGGCGGCAAATACGTTGCGGCAGCGGCGCCGGCTGCGGGTCCGGCGGCCAGGGGCTTCTGGCGCGCGCCGTGGCCGCGCCAGCGCCCAGTTCCCAACCCCCGTAGAGAGATGTCTTATACAGTGGTTTTCGTGCCCGCGTCGCAAACTGCCGCCACTGCGCGCCCGTTACCGGTGACCGAGCGGGGTCGGCGTACCCGCGCGTCGATCATCGACGCCGCGGCGACGCTGATGTATCAGCGCGGCGTGAGCATGACCAGCCTTGATGACGTGCTGGCGGCGGCCGGCTCCGGTAAGTCGCAGCTGTATCACTACTTTGACAGCAAAGCGGAGCTGGTCGCCGCGGTTATCGAGCGGCAACTGCAACTGGTGCTGGCGCAGCAGCCCAGGTTGCATAACATCGACTCCTGGGACGGGATCGACGCGTGGGCGGCGGAGATCTTGCGGGTGCACTCCGCGCCCGGAGGACCGTTCGCGTGTCCGCTGGGAACGATGGCCGCCGAGCTGAAAAACGACGAAACGTTTCGACCGCTTCTCGACGACGCCTTCCGCCGTTGGGAAGCGCCGCTCGCGCGCGGGCTGCAACGGATGCAGGACCGCGGCGAGCTGGTCGCCGACGCGGACCCGGCCCGGCTAGCGACCGCCGTGATCGCCGCGCTGCAGGGCGGGATGCTGCTGGCCCGGGTGCGCGGGGACGTCACACCACTGCGGGACGCGCTCGACAGCGCGGTGGCACAACTGCATCAGTGGGAAGCAACAACCCCGCGGCGACCGCGCCGGGCACGCCGACCCGCCCGCGACCACCGCGCCAGCTGAGATTATCACCAGTGCAACGCCTCGGGCGCTCGTCGCAGAACGCCTCGTCCAGGTATGTTGTCACGGGCTCGACGAGTTCTGGTCGCACCAATTGTTTTCTCGTGCACCGATTCTGGCGTATCCCCGGCGACCCGAGCACGGTGGCTGCAGGCTGGGGCCGACAACGGTCGGTAGGGCGGCTTGACGGTTGCGCGTTTCCCGCGGACGTCGTCGCGGCGCCCGCTACGGATCAAGGCGGCATTACCGGCATCCGGCATCCGTGTCGAGTAAACGCCAAAGCACGGGCGAGCTGTCAAAACGCCGCAGACACAACTCATCCACCGAACCTGCGGCCTCACGAGGGCCGATCTGACGCAATCCGACAGCAAAGCATGTCGCCGCAGCCCGGCGATCCCTGATGATGACCTACCATCGGCGCCCGGTTGCCTCACTGTACCGCTAAGTACATAGCTGCGCCACGATCTCGTCGCGGCAGTCGCCCGATCAACCGCGCTGCCAGGCAAAGCCGTCTTCCTGGCGCGTGACGCACCCTCGGCGCCGCGCCGAGCTGACGCACCGCTATAGTACTTGACAGTACAGTGCGTGGTTGGCACCCTTGGTGCCAACATCAACGAACGCAGCGTCGACTTTCAGGATATGGCGCTGGCGCTGGTGGTACGCGTGGAAGACGGGGATCGACATGACGCGCTTTAGCCGGCCGCTGAACGCAACGACCCCTGCCGAGCCACCGGTATCCAAAGCCGCGGCCACTGATTCTGTTTGCGACGCTGAGGTGCCCGGCTCGGCGCCGGTGGGCCGCTACGGGTTTCCGGACCCGATGTGGCGGGCCCTCGCCGATCATCCGCCGCCGGGGCTGTCGAGGATCCGGTGGCGCAGTCCGCTGCGCGGGCCGTGGCTTACGTCGGTGTTCGGGGCGGCGCTGCTGGTTGTGCTGCCCATCGTGATCATCACCGGCCTGCTGTCCTACATCGCCTACGGGCCCCGGTTCGGGCAGGCCATTCCCTTTGGTGTGGGGTGGCTCAAACTGCCCACCTTCGACTGGCCCACCACCCCGTCGTGGCTGTACCGGTTGACCCAGGGCCTGCACGTCGGGTTGGGGCTGGTGGTGATACCGGTGGTGCTGGCCAAGTTGTGGTCGGTGGTTCCGCGGCTGTTCGGGTGGCCGCCGGCGCGGTCGGTGGCCCAGATTCTCGAGCGGGTCACGCTGCTGATGCTGGTGGGCGGGATCCTCTTCGAGATCGTCACCGGTGTGCTCAACATCCAGTACGACTACATTTTCGGGTTCAGTTTCTACACCGCGCACTATTTCGGGGCGTGGGTGTTCATCGTGGCATTCGTTTCCCATATCTGTTTGAAGCTGCCCACCATGGTGCGCGCCCTGCGGTCGCGGTCAATGCGCAGCGTTCTTGCCACCTCGCGCGCCGACACGCTGCCCGAAGAGCCCGACCCGGACGGGCTGGTCGCACCCGACCCGGATCCGGCCACGCTGAGCCGGCGCGGCACGCTCGCCGTCGTCGGCGGTGGTGCGCTGCTGGTGGCGGTGCTCACCGCCGGGCAGACCCTGGGCGGGTTCACCCGGGGCGCGGCCCTGTTGCTGCCCCGGGGACGCAGTTACGGCAAGGGACCCAATGACTTTCAGATCAACCGCACCGCCGTCGCGGCCGGTATCGACCCCGCCGTCACCGGGCCCGGGTGGCGCCTGCAGCTGCGCGGCGGTCCGCAGCCGGTGCTGCTGGACCGCGCCGCGCTGGCCGCGATGGCGCGCCACACCGTGGAGTTGCCGATCGCCTGCGTCGAGGGGTGGTCGACCACCCAGACCTGGACCGGTGTGCGGCTGGCCGATCTGGCCGCCGCCGCCGGGCGCCCGCACCCCGGCTCGGCGGTGGTGTTCTCGCTGGAGGCCTTCGGCGCGTTCAACCATGCGATCCTGCAGACCAACCAGATCCTCGACCCCGACGCGCTGCTGGCGTTGCAGGTCAACGGCGCCGACCTGTCGCTGGATCACGGCTATCCGGCGCGGATCATCGTGCCCGCGCTGCCCGGCGTGCACAACACGAAATGGGTGTCGAGCATTGAATTCCGGGACATCTGATGGCCGCCGTGGCCCGACTGGCGGCGCACCTGTACGGCGAGCGGATGTTTCATCTCATCGTTGTCCTGGCCGCGCTGGCCCTGGGCGGCTACGTGGTCGTGGTGCTCGGCGTGCGAAACCTGTTCAACCCCACCGTGTGGTGGCAATCGATTGCGGTGTGGTTCGCCGTGGCGGTGATCGCCCACGACCTCATCCTCTTCCCGCTCTACGCGCTGGCTGACCGGCTGCTGGCCAGGCCCCGCCACCACCATGGCGGTGCGCCCCGACATCCGTCTAGGCGTATACCGCTGACCAACTATCTCCGGATGCCCACCTTGGCCGCGGGGTTGCTGCTGGTGATGTTTCTGCCCGGCATCATCAAGCAGGGCGCACCCACCTACCACGCCGCGACCGGGCTGAGTCAGGCCCCCTACCTGTCCCGCTGGCTGCTGCTCACCGCCACCTTCTACCTCACCAGCGCAATCTGGTATGCGGTCAAGACCCTATTCGCCCAACGCCGTTCCGCTGACGGCGCTGCGACGTCGGCGCCGGCGACCACACCGCCGGCCCAGCAATCTGCCGACCCACACCCCGCCGGGCCTACACCGTCGCCTCGCATCACCGCGGCAGTCGTCAGTCACCAAGAAGCCAGCGCGATCAACACTGGGCAACGACCCGACCGTCAGGCCGGAGCCGGGTTAGCGGACACCGAGCAGGACGAAGGGATAGCCGATCAGGGCGGGGCTCGGAAATAGCTGGCACCCAATGTAACGAGAGCCAACGTCGTTGTTGCCAATCATAATCCAGGAACCCCGAACCGCCCTGGTGAGTCCGGAGACTCTGATGTGCCCCGGGTTTCCTGGAGCCGGGTCTTAGTCGTCTTGGCCTGGATCGGGTAAGTACGTGAGGATGGAAGCCCGCGTGCTCATCGAACACAGCCCACTGATGAGCTGGACCCTCCGCAACCAGAAGTTCAAACGCTAACTTGGAGGCGCCACGTGGTGTCACCGCGAAATCGATCGCCACGGTGGATAACTCAGCGGGTCTCGGCCCCGACATCGATTCGACGCCGTGTCAGGTGCGCAGGTCTTGGGTGCATCGGATGGCTCGGCCTGCCGATGCGAGAACTGACCTGCGCGCATCGCAAACTGGCTTGGGCGCTGATGGCGCGCAACGTAGCTTGGCTATGGGCGGCGGCGGCCCGGGCGCTGACGCCGATTCGATGCGAAGGAGCACACAGTGGCAGAAGAAGGCGCGATGCAGTGGTCGCAGCTCGCGAATCTAAACGCAGCGAATGGTTTGCTTGGCTTGCGTTTGTTCGTCGTCTCGTCGAAGCCGACGAACGGCGTCGGGCCGATCTTGGCCAACACCGAGAAGCACCTTGCCTATCAGGCGAAGCTTGAGCGCGATGGCATTATGTTCGCCGCCGGCCCGTTCGCGAGCGAGGATGGCACCGAGTGGCTTGGCGAGGGCCTGTTCGTGTACCGAGCCGAATCCCTCGCCGACGCGCGCAAGATAGCCGAAGATGATCCGATGCACAGCAGTGGTGCGCGTACTTTCGCGGTGCGCGAGTGGATGGTGAACGAAGGAAGCTATTCGGTTCAGGTCTACTTTTCCCCCGGGAATCCTCCGAAGATCGCGTAGGTCCGGCGGTGAAGCTCGCCGCTTGTGATTATCGGTGCATGAAATGCGTTGGAGTACAGGGCTGTTTGGCTCTAGCGGTAACCCGCCATATTCAAATCGATCGTATTCGACGCCTGGCAGTCCCCACAGCGCAGGGGAGTGGGCCTGTGTTGTTGGGCACACCGTTCGTTGGATAGCGCTCCAGTCAGGGCCAAGGCAGTGCCACCGAGGCCTAAGCTCCGTCCGTGCGCACAGCGCGGGGAAGGGAATTCTGCGCCGTTGTTGTGGGAAGCCAGGGACGAACATAACCGCATGTGCCTGAATCGGTCCCGGTGCGGGCCGCTTAGCGTGGGAACATGGTTTCATCGTGGATTAGCCCGAAAGCGTATAAGGGCGTCAGCAGTCGCATAGCGGGACGCGGACTCTTCGCGACCGAGCAAATCAGCGCCGGTGAGATCGTCGCTGTTAAGGGCGGCCACATCGTGACTACCACGCAACTGCGTGAACTACCGGATCCGCTACCAAGCTCGGAAATTCAGATCGCCGATGGGCTACACCTCGTGGCGGTATCGCCGGAGGAGTACGAGCCGGTGATGCTGTTCATCAACCACTCCTGTGAACCCAACGTCGGTTTCGCCGGCAACATCGTGATCGTCGCGATGCGCGAAGTGATCGCCGGCGAAGAACTCACGACGGACTATGCGCTGTTCGACGATTACGACGGACAAATGACCTGCCGCTGCAACACCGCTTCCTGCCGGCGCGTGATCGACGGGCACGACTGGCGGCGACGCGACCTACAGCTGAGATACCACGGGTACTTCTCGTGGTACCTCGAAGGCAAAATCACCGAAACGCACGCTGACGGCGACACAGCGTAATTTCGGGCAGCATCCGCGGGTATGTGTTCGTGGCCGTTCAGACTGTGGCCTCCTCTGTGGTGCGCCGCCGGCGTCAGTCCCCCGGCGGGGAGCGGCGCGCTGGCCGGCCCGCGGCGAAGGCCTCCGAATCATCGACCCTCCTGCCCGCACCGAGCCGATCCATCTGATGCGTCATCGCCGACATATCTGCATCTCGAGCGGCGACCTGAAAACCGCTGGGCCAGCACGTACTCCATCGAAGGCCAAGTTATCGGCGCGGTAGTGCATCCCGAAATACGTTGTTGCACGCCCTAATAACGAACACCGGAGTACGTTACTGGTAACTCTGCATATTCGAAACCGTCGTATTCCTCGCCTCGTCGCCAAGGATCGACTAGCGTCGCACCATGTCTCGTAGCACCGGTGCCCGTCGGCGACGACGGCGATAACGGACGTCTTACAACTTGTACAACACTTGCTGTATCGTGTAGTGGTCCGGCCGGTCAGAATCGAAAGCCCTAAGGCAGAACAACATTCGGCTCGATCCGTAGGGTCGGGCCAGCGCGGGCGCCGTCAGGCGCATCGGTGCAACGTGCGCGGAATGCGGGGGTGGGGCCAGAGCCTAAACTCTGACCCCACCCCGGCTCGCGCTAATCCTTGGCCGCGTCGGCCAAATACTGGTTGTAGACCTCTTCAGCATCTTTGGCTCCGGTCACGATCTCCTCCACAGCCGCTAGGAGATACCCGTTGTCGGCCAACCAGCGCAGGTAGTCGCCGCTGGGAACTCAACGCCCGACCTAAATGTCTAGACCGAGCGCTGCAGCAACACCTGGCTGTTGTCGGCGAAAACCACTTGCACTGCAGCGATCCGGTTGATCGGCGTCGAAATGCTGCCCGTGGGCATCGCAGTATGGCCCGGGATCGCCACCCAAGTCGCCAACCGGGTTTGGCTCCCGTCGCGACCCACCACGACCAGCGCCACCGTGTCGTGGTGGGCATCCAGCGGAGCCAAACACACGAAGTTAAGCGCGATGTATGTTCCCCACTGCTGGCCGCTGAGCGCCACCGTCGAAGCCAGCATTGTCGTCCCGACCTGGGCCATCGGCAGCGCCGACACCGTGGTCGTCTGCGGCGGCGGAGACGTCGGGAAACGTCCCTGAATCCCGACTACCACTGCGATCGTCAGCACAACCGCCGCAGCGGCCGACATCGTCCAGGTCATCAGGCGGGTGCGGCGGCGGCGCCAACGCACCATGGCTAGCAATGACCGCAGCAACTGCGACGACATCGCCGGCACCTCGGATGCGTGGCCGGACCCGTTGATCGCGGCGATGTCATTACCGTCGAACTGCGACAGCATCGCCGGCAGGCCGCTGATTTCGACGACGGCCTGTCGGCATGCCGAACAGTCGGCCATGTGCGTCTCGAATTCGCGCCGATCGCCAGAAGACAGCGATCCCAGCACGTAGGCGGCGTCCCACATCGCGTAGCGGTGGTGACCATCCATGAAGACTTCTCTGTCGCCGGGTGGGCCGAGACCCCATAGCGACGTCATCATGGCACTCCGTCTCCTGTAGCCATCAACGAGCCGGGACCGACGCCCGCGGGGATGGGTTGTAGCGCGGTGGTCTAAGCGTCGAGCCAATTACCCGTCGCCATTTGGCATCCGGATGCTGCCAGGCTCGCACCAGCGTCTCCTCGACGACGTCCTCGGCTTGGCTCGCGTCGCCCGCCAGCCGGAGCGCGTGGCGCCACAAACCCACGGCATACTCGTCATAGGGTCGCTTCATCAGATCATAGGGTCGCTTCATCAGAAGGGCTTTCGTATCCGCTCTGTCGGCGCCTTCGGGCACTCGATCACCTCCCGCTATTGAACACGAGTTGACCACCTGGCAAGTTCACAAGTCGATTGATGGCTTGCTCTAAGAGTGCTAAGGACAGCGCCGTACGCAGCGAACCACGATCGGCTCGCCGACGCGCAGGTACTCAGGTGCTGTTCGCAGCGCCCAACCCTGGACTTAGGTTGCGGCCCGCTGCGTTTCACCGCTTTCCTACAGCAACGCGGGTTTCCTGCGCTTGGGGGCGACACGTCGCGCGCTGCGGTCGAGCTGACCCGTCAGCGCGGCGGAACTGCGATCCACGCTGACCTTTTCGCGCCGTTGCCCGCCCGAAGTGGTTGGCCACACGTCGGACTGGCCCCCGATCCCGGTGGGTGCGCTGGTAAAGCGCGTCTGCGTCAGGCGTTGGCCCCGCGCGACGAGCCGGACTTCTTGATGGGAGTCGGCGCGCCGGTGGCCGACTTCGGGTCCGGCGTGAGGGCCTCGGAGATCCTCGTATGGAAGTCGAGCCAAGCTTGCGTCGACTCCTTGTTGCTTTGGGCGATCGACCGGAACAACTCGGCCGGGCTGCCGACGGCGGACTCGACGGGCTCGACCAGCTTCTGGCGGTTGCCGTGACTGTACATATCGCTCTCCTAGCGGTGGGCTTTATCGGCCCGGGCACGGTTCCTGCGCCGGCAGATCCCTTTCCTTCCTAAGACGTCCAACTGCGCGTTGCCGACTCGACGATGCGTGCCTCAGGGGGTCAGCGGCATACTCGGCGCACGCTTCGCAACCGGCCTGTTTCGCGAGTCCAACCTCCCCATCCGCGACGACCAATACCTCAACGAACGGACCGCAGTCCTCGCCGCCCGCATCGAACGCACCCTTGACGTGCGATCTCCACCACCTTGGTCGCGCCGAGCAGGCTATAGGCCACAGTCGTTGACGACGCCCCGGCGGCACCCATCGGCATGGCCCACGCCGGCGATCAGTCCCCCCGGCGGGGGAGCGGCACCGTTGGCCTGATCGTGGCGAGTCCGTCCCCGGACCATCGACTTGCCTGAGCGCGCCTAGCCGATTCATCCGAGGCATCATCGCTCGCAGATCTGCGTGACAAGAGCGCTTGGCCTGCACCGATGTCACAGATTCGTCATCATTCCGGCGGTTCGTGATCCCCCCGGCTGAACTAACCTCCGGTTACATGCCCAAGTGTGTGCTCATGGGGCCGCGGCCCTGTCGTGATTTCGCCCGAGTGGTTACCGCCGGCGCAGTGCCGACGGCCACCTGGGCGCCGAGTGCGCCCGCGGCACCAAGCACCCGGTGCCACCTGGGCTGCACGTGCGTTCGCGCCACCGTAGCGGCGGGCCGGTGAGATGTTGGGCAACCTGTACGACCGCGCGTTAGCAGGCGAGCGGTGCTGGGTCCGCGACGACGACGGGCTCAGACGCACCCTTCCTGTGCGCAGCTGGCTGGGCGGTCGAGGTGGCGACGCCACGTTTGACGGGGCGGTAGTGGCACTGTGCACTGGGCCCACGATCGACTTGGGTTGTGGCCCAGGTCGTTTAGTGGCGCGTCTGTTACGGTGCGGGGTACCGGCGCTTGGCGTTGATCAGTCCCTGACAGCCGTTGCGCTTGCGCGGCGCAGTGGCGCGCTGGTCCTGCACCGCGACATCTTCGAGCCGCTGCCCGCGACTGGTCGCTGGCACACGGTCCTTTTGGCCGACGGGAATATCGGCCTCGGCGGCGATCCGGCCCGAATGCTCGCGCGCGCCGCTGAGCTGTTGGGCCGTGGTGGCCGCTGTGTCGCCGAATTCGACCCGGGCGCAACGGGAGTCCGGCGACGGTGGGCTCGGTTGGAGTCGGCCGGTGGCGTCGGGCCGTGGTTTCGCTGGGCAACGGTCGGGGTCGATTCAATCGCATCGCTGGCCAAGCAGGCCGGGCTTGTGCCGGTCGGCATTCATCGCGCGGGCCGGCGCGTGGTCGCCAGTTTAGCGGCGATATGAGCAGGCACATCTGTGCGCAGCGCGCCCGCCACCGCGCGGGTAGGCACGTGGCTGGAGCCAACGCCGCAACGACGCCCACAAGAAGTGAGGCAACGAAAATCAGCAAACCTCCCGGTGGCCACTCATGACACCGCATCACCAGCGAGACGACGAGGCGCCCGCCGAACAGGGGCCGTACTCGGAGCCCGCCGGCGACGACCCCGCTGGTGGCGGCGAAACCGGGTCAGTGTCGGTGGGCAACTATGGGTTTGCTTCGGCGCTGTGGCGAGGTATCGCTAAGCGCCCGCCGCCTGTGCTGTCGAGGATCCGCTGGCGCAGCCCGTTGCGGGGGCCGTGGCTGACGTCGGTGTTCGGTGCAGTGCTGCTGGTGGCGTTGCCGGTCGTCGTGATGACTGGGTTGCTGTCCTACATCGCCTACGGGCCGCGGTTCGGGCAGGCCTACCCGGTGCAGGTGGGCTGGTTGAGGCTGCCCGGGTTGGACTGGCCGACACGCCCGGTGTGGCTGTACCGGTTGACGCAGGGCTGCATGTCGGTCTGGGACTGGTGATCATTCCGGTGGTACTGGCCAAGTTGTGGTCGGTGATCCCGCGGTTGTTCGCCTGGCCGCCGGCGCGTTCGCTCGCTCAGCTGCTTGAGCGCGTCACGCTGCTGATGCTGGTCGGCGGGATCCTTTTTGAGATTGTCACCGGAATTCTGAACATTCAGTACGACTATGTTTTCGGGTTCGACTTCTACACCGCGCACTACTTCGGGGCGTGGGTGTTCATCGCCGGGTTCGTCTGCCACCTGTGTTTGAAGCTTCCCACCATGGTGCGCAGTCTGCGGTCGCGGTCGATGCGCAGCGTGCTGGGCACCTCGCGCGCCGACACCGTGCCCGAGCCGCCCGACCCCACCGGGTTGGTGGCCCTTGACCCCGATCCGCCCACGCTAAGTCGCCGCGGCGCGTTGGCCCTCGTCGGCGGCGGGACACTGCTGCCCGGCGGTGCTCACCGCCGGGCAGACGGTGGGTGGGTTCACCCGCAGCGCTGCGTTGCTGCTGCCGCGCGGACGCAGCTATGGCAACGGGCCCAACGACTTTCAAATCAACCGCACCGCCGCGCCGCCGGCATCGATACCGCCGCCAGCGGGCCCAGCTGGCGTCTTGAGCTGCTCGGCGCCCCGCGGCCCGTCCTGCTGGACCGGGCCGCGCTGCAGGCGATGGAGCAGCACACCGTGGAATTGCCGATCGCCTGCGTGGAAGGGTGGTCGACCACACAAACCTGGACCGGGATCCGGCTGGCCGATCTGGCCGCTGCCGCCGGGCGGCCGCGCCCCGGTTCGGCGCTGGTGGTATCGATGGAGCGGTTCGGCGCCTTCAACCGCGCCGTGCTCGCGGCCAACCAGATCCTGGACCCCGACGCGCTGCTGGCGCTGCGGGTCAACGGCGCCGACCTATCGCTGGATCACGGCTACCCGACCACCAGCACACCCGCCCGCGGCCAACTATCTGCGGTTGCCGACCCTGGCCGGGGCGCTGCTGCTGATGGTGTTCCTACCCGGAATCATCCAACAGGGCGCACCGACCTACCACGCCGCCACCGGCCTCACCCAGGCTCCCTACTTGACACGCTGGCTGCTGCTCACTGCCACGTTCTGCCTCATCAGCGCCGTGTGCTACACCACCAAAACGGTTCTAGCGCAGCAGAAAAGGGGAGTCTGATTAAATCTGGCCCTAGGACAGCGATCGCGCTGTTCGGTGGTGCAACGATTCTTGTTTTAGCGGCCGGCTGCGTCGGTGGTTACGGTAAGTCGAAAAGCACGACTACCACGACACCGACGACGACCACTTCGTCCAGCGTGACGCCAGCGCCCCCACCTGCAGCAACTCCCGGAGGTCCCGCCGGCGGCGCCTTCCCCGGACGTCCCATCATGGGATGTTATATCGGCCTCAACTGCGGTTGTATTCCCCACCTCACCTGCCCTGGGTCAGCTCGGCGGCGGCCTCTGACTGCGCCACCACCAACACCACCGCCAACACGCCCGGGTGGAGGACCGGATCCGTGAGACCAAGGCCACCGGGCTGCGTAACTTGCCCTGTCACCGCACCCGACGCGAACGCCGCATGGCTGGAAATCATCATGGCGGCAACGGATTTAGTGGCGTGGACCAAACTGATCGGGTTCACCGACCACCCCGATGTAGCCACCTGCGAGATCGCCACCTACCGCTACCGGGTCCTGCCTGTCGCCGCCCACATCAGCCGCGCCGCCCGACGAATCCGGTTACGCATCGACGCCGTCACGGTTCATTCGTAGATAACGCGGGACTCATCGCACCATGATCGAGGGCGTAACCAGATGATTCATCTGATGAACACGCAGCAGTCTACCGGTAACCCTCCGTATTCGATCGCGCCGTATTTGGGCGTTCGAAGGTGAGGCCAGTGGAGCCGTGCGGCGTTGGTCAGCCACTTGGCTCGGCTGATCGCGCTTGGGGTGTTAGTCGATCTGAGCGTTGGACCAGTTCGTCGAGAATTTCTTTGCTGCGAGGCGTCAAGCCGAGTCGATCAGTACGAGGCCATGTCTTGATCTCCGCCTCAGCGAAGTCCGCGAATGCGGCGAAGGTATGGAATAAGTCTACGTAGAGCCGCGAGGCGAGCGCAGCGATGTGCAGCCGATCAGGAAACGGTGCCTCACCTGCCTGATATCCGCGAAGGATCTCGGTACCGCTGTCCATAAGATCCTTTGCCCAACTACGTAACACGGCGATCGCCCGGAGCGCATCTTCGCAATCACCTTGGTCGGCGAACACGAGGCGCAAGATTGGCTCTAGTTCGATCCGCGGCGGGTTGCCTGGTTCCGCGAGCCATTCGCGTAGCGCACGCCGGCCTTCGTCAGTGATTTCGTAACGGTTGCGCGAGCGGCCACCGTTTCGTTCCCGGACGGCTGAGGCCAAACCGCGTGCAACCAGACGGCGCGGCTCCTCGTAAAGCACACTGTCTTCCTTTGGCCAACAGAACCGCAAGCTTCGGCGACCCTGCTGCGCCAGCTCGTAACCCGTCCAGGACCGCAAGCTCAGTAGCCCTAAGACGGCGTACGACGTCGTCGACAAACCATCCCTCACGCGAAAACACTTTACTCCGGTGCCGGAGTAAGCAATAATACTCCGGTATCGGAGTATAGATCGGAGGGTCGGGCATGGTCAGCAAAAAGGCGTGTACGGCCAACGAGTCGAACCACCCCGTGGCGGCGCCCGATAAGACCCGCGTCTTGGCGGAGTTACCAGCCGCGATGGAACAATTCTGCGGCTTGCTGCTGCATGGCGATGATCTCAACGTCCACGGCATCGGGCACTGGTCGGCGTCGGACGTCGCCGCGCATGTGGCGACGGTGTTGGAACTCAACGTCGGACTTGCATGCGGAACTGTCTTACCAGTGGCCGCCATGGAAGCCATACCGAACTGGAGCCAATCTGCGCTCGAAAAGGTGGAGGATCGTAGGCCCCAAGCACTTGCTCACCGAATACAAGCCGCGGTCAGTGAACTGACCGACGCGGCGAGCAGCCGGGACGGTGATCCCCGAGTCGCATGGCACGGCGGGCTGTCAATCCCGGTCTCCACCGTGCTCGCACTGATGGTGGGCGAGGCGATGATTCACGGCTATGACATTGCCCGCGCACTCGGCCGCCGATGGCACATCCCGTCGGCATGGGCGGAGACCATATTCCGGGGGATGCTCCAGGTGATGCCGTTGTATTTTCTCCCGGAGAGGTCGGCGGGTTTGCATGCTCGGTTCGAGATGCGGCTGCGTGGTATTGAAACTCGTGCGCTGTTCACCATTACGGACGACGAGCTGCAGATCTCACAACCCAGCGGTGGTCGAGCCGACTGCTACATCTCAGGCGAGCCAACCGCACTTCTTCTCCTCATGTACGGGCGCACAGGACCACTACGCCCTGCACTCACCGGACACGTGGTCGCATGGGGCCGAAAACCTTGGCTCGCACACCGCTTCCTAGGCGTATTCCGCAACCCGTAAGACTCCTGCCGGCGAGTCGCTCGACATGCATGAGAGGGACTCTCATCGGACAGGTCAGGCCGAAGAGTAGAGAAGGGAGGCGCAATGACCGCAACAGTGGACGCGGGCCTGCGTCAATCACGCGAGGCAACGGTCAAGGCCCACGTGAACGCAGAAAAACATCGAGACCTGGAAGCCACGCTCGCGACGTTCAAGGTCGGCGCGGCGCGCCTGGAGTTGCCCGGAGGCGAAGTTGCCGATGGTTCCGATGAGGTGGCGGACGCCTATCGCGACTTGTTCACCGGTTTTCCCGACCTGAACGTTCCCAACCGTGAGCCCGACTCGCTTAGTCACCACGGCGATTTGGTCATCGGCGAGTTTCGTCTGCAGGGGACGCACCTAGGTCCGTTTCACGGACTCCCGCCGACCGGCCGACGGATCGACCTGCCGCTCGTGGCGATCTTCGAGTTCGATGGCCCTGACCTGCTTTGCGAACGTGCTTACTTCGACCGCCTCACTCTGTTGATCCAGCTCGGTGTCGCACGAGATCCCAACACGCGAGCTGGCAAGCTCACGACTCTACTCAGCCACCCCGTAACGCTCGCTCGCGCGACAATTCGGGCGCGTAGGCCGCGCAGCGAATAGACCCTTGGCGCCGTTTGTTCGGCGGTCGTTACGGGCAACCCCGAATGTGCCGATTTGCTTCCATCGTATTCGTCGCGGTCGAGTGGTGCGGCGCCGGCGTCAGTCCCCCGGCGGGGGAGTGGCGCTGCTGGCCGACCCGCGGCGAAGGCCCTCCCGATCATCGACCCCTGACCACACCGAGCCGATTCATCTGGTGAATCAACGGCGACGTATGTGTTAATGGCGGGTTCAAATCGAAAATGGTTGCACGAGTGCACAGTACCGATACGCACAAGTTATCGGCAAGCAGCCCAAAGCTGAAACGCGCTGCAGCACAGCGTGATAACGAATACAGCGGAGTTTACCGGTAAACCGCCGTATTCGAATCCGCCGTATTCGACTGGTCTGGGGTCGGCTTGGGATAAGTGCTGCCGCGCCGCGGCTGGCCCGGCCCTCGTGATCGTCGTTGAGGGAGTGCGGTCGTGAGCTGCGAGTGGGGTAGGGGAGCGGGGTTTGCTACGTCGCCGGACCCCGTCCCAACCAAACAGTCACGCTGAGTTGGTCAATTGGCCGGGTAGCTCTCTGGTCGGGCAAATAGGCGTACTGGTCGCCCCGAACGGCGGAATGATCGTCGTCGCCCTGGCCGCACCGCCCGATTCGGGGAAGTTCGATGACGGCACCGCCGACCTCACCAGGATGGCCGGCTGGCTGAACGCCAACCTCGAAGCGCTGCCAGCGGACCAATGCAGTCTTTGAAAGAAACCAGCCTGAGTTTTGAGTTTCGCCTGAGACCGAGCCTCAACCCCAAATCGAATTCTTCGCGCCAGAGTCGGTGCCGCCCCTGCAGGAGTGCCCAGCAAAGTTAGCCGAAGTGCGGTCCCGATACCAAAGGGAGATGCCACGCTATCGCGAAACGTGAGAAGTCGCGCCTGCATGCGCTTGAAACGTTGAAGGCTCTCTACCCCGAGATGCAAGCCGCTGAGGTTGCCAGGAAGCGCGAGCAGCAGAAGGGCTGCTGGCCGAAAGGCGTTGTGCTGGAACGCGAAATCTATGAGTTGCCCGATGTGGAGACGCAGGTAAAAGTTCAAAACCTCAATCTCGCGTCTCGGGTCGAAGCACTCAACGACCTTCTAAAGATAGGTCTTCAGGAACTGCCACGAGATTTCAGCAATTTCAACGCACTCAGCGCAGACATGACCGAAAGCTATCGCACCGGAGATCCTGGCGGCATCGCGACTTTCATCGAATCAGTGCTCACGGGGATGCCGCTACCTGACTTCATCGAACCCAAAGCGAAGGTTGCCTACACGCCCGATTCGCGGCAGTTGGTGGTGGAGTATGAGTTGCCTTCAGTGGAAATCGTTCCGACAGCGAAGCTGTACCGCTTCGTCAAGAGCCGAGAGACCGTCACAGAGTCGACGCGACCCGTATCGCAAGTCAAGGGCCTCTACGCCAACGCGATCGCCCAGTTGACGTTGCTATGCCTTACCAGCATCTTTTGTGCGGATAGCGAGCGACACATAGACGTCGCGGTCTTCAACGGTGTTGTGGACACGCTTGATCCACGGAGCGGAAACCCGATTCGACCGTGCCTGATCACCGTTCGCGTCACCCGTGATGCGTTTGCAGAACTTAACCTCACTCAAGTTGAAACTCAAGCGTGCCTGAAGTATCTTTCTGCCTCGGTCTCGAAGAGCCCGACAGAGCTCGTTCCGGTGCGACCTGTACTCGAATTTTCAATGGTCGACCCGCGCTTCGTCGCTGAGACAGACGCAATTGGGTCTTTGGATAGCCGTCCGAATCTGCTTGAGATGAAGCCCACTGACTTCGAGTCGCTGATACAGAACCTTTTCACCAAGATGGGTCTCGAGGCGCGGCAGACCCGCCCGTCGAGAGACGGTGGCATCGACTGTGTCGCTTATGACACCCGCCCCATTTTCGGCGGAAAGATTGTCATTCAGGCGAAGCGTTACAAGAACACCGTTGGGGTTTCCGCTGTCCGGGACTTGTTTGGGACGCTTCAGAATGAAGGGGCTTCCAAAGGCATTCTCGTCACGACGAGCGGGTACGGAGCGGCCTCGTTCGAGTTCGCGCAGAACAAACCAATCGAACTGATTGACGGCGCAAATCTGCTGTATCTGTTGGAAACCTATACGGGTATGACGGCGCGGATCGAGCCGCCTGACGACTGGCAAGATCCAGTACCCGACGCGGGTGAGCTACCCGAATAGTTTAGGGGCAACCGACGACGATGACTGACGACGAACCGGACACCGAATTCACACCAACCGCGCACGCGCCGGAAGAGGTGCAGGCCTGGTCGCTGCATGAGACTGATGAGATACAGTCGGCACGGCACGGACGCATATTCTCAGCTGCACTAATCACACTACTATGCGCAGTGGTGGCAGCCGTAGCATGGTTCGCGGCAAAACCTCTGGGGCAGTGCATAAGGCATTCATCGTCAAATTATCGGCAAATTGGCTAGCATCGAATTGCTGTGCAGTACAACATGATAGCGAAAACGACGGGTTTTACCGGTAACCCGCCGTATTCGTTTACCTCGTATTCCCCGCCGGGGGAGTAGCGATGGAGACTCTGAGGGGGGAACCCGTTTGGTGGTCCCGTCGCTATGCGGCTTTGGGATTGATGGATCATGGTTCACTATAGGCGCTTGGCGACTTCGTGATTCGGTGACGGGACGTCCCGAAGTAGCTGGAGTGCGGACGAACGTGCTGTTCGACCATCGGTGCAATCACGTGTTTCACCGGTGTAGCCAAGTCGCCGGCCCCGGCAGCGAGGCCCTCCGGCTCGCCGACGCGTAGGGCAAAGGATGCCGCTTGTGTCACGGCAGGTGCTCGACAGGTGGCCCGACTTTCTTTCGTGCATGAGATCACCGACTTCGTTTGATTACAGGATCCTTTGCAGGAGCGCGACGAGCTGGCGTTGCTCGTCGGGGTCCAGTTGCTGGAGCAGCGTTTCGGTCGTCTTCTCGGTGGCGGCCTCGATCTCCTCGATCGCACGGCGACCCCGTGCGGTGAGTTCGAGTTCGTTTTGTCGGCGGTCGGCGGGTGCTCGCCTGCGTCGGACAAGGCGGTTGCGTTCAAGTTCGTCGGCGGCCAACGACATCGTGCTGCGTTCCAATCGCATTTGTTGCCCGATGACGTTCTGACTCGTCGGGCCTTGAGCGTCAAGGAGTAGCAACATTCCCGCAGCGCGAACCGACAGCTTGGACCCGGTCAGTTCTTGACCGAACAGTTCAATGGCGCGCGTGCTCACGGTGCCGAGAAGGAAACACACGTGATTTCCCAGGACTTCGGGAATGGATACCTCAGGGGAGGTCGGTGCGGTCGCCGCGGACACTGCGCGTGTCCGATTCGTCTCCATCGCCACCCCATGCTCCCTTCGGTTGGAACTGTTGTTTCGACATTCTAAACCCGATCATCACCGGATTCTCCTGCCATAGGACGATTCGTGTTCCGGCACGCCCGGTCGGGGCCGTTGACTCGGCCCCTCCGTCGCGGCGAAACAAATGTGTCGGCTCGTCGACTACCTCCAGGCTGAAACGGGTCAGCACCTCAAGTCAAGGCCTCGGGTACGCGGGATGACGGACCCCCGGACGGCGACGAAGTGGCTGGCCTTAGTTGCGTACATCCTCCGCTTACGCAATACTTGAATGATCGGAGCGTTGTACTGCCAGAGCGTTGCGTGATACGTCTGTAGCGAGGGGCAACGGCGGGAAATCGCTCGATCGACGAAAGGAATAGCACGTGGAGCTAGATGGCAAGTTCGCCGTCGTCACTGGTGGCGGGGCTGGTATTGGGCTGGCGACCACGGCAGCGCTGCGCGCCGCCGGCGCCAACGTTCTGATCGTGGGACGCAGTCCGGAACGGCTGGCCGCGGCACGGGGCACCGACACGGGCATCACCTCATTCGTGGCCGACCTCGCAGAGGAACGCGACCGCGACCGCCTCGTCGCACACCTCGCCGACAACCGACCGCTGGACGTTGTGGTCAACAACGCCGGCACCATGACGGACGTCGATCTGCACGATCGCCACGCCATGTTGAGGGTCAAGGACGAACTTGCACTTGACCTTTGGGCGCCGATGCACCTCACGATTGCGCTGCTGCCCGTCCTACTGAGCCGTCCCGAGGCGGCGGTGGTCAACGTCAGCACCGGTCTGATTTACGCGCCGTTCGGCCGCACACCAGGCTATGCCGCCGCCAAGGCCGGCGTGCACGCCTTCACCCAGGCCTTGCGTCACCAGACCCGCCATGACGCGCTTCAGGTGCTGGAGGTGCTGCCCCCGACCGTTGACACCGAACTCGCCAGCGGCTACGGGGCCTCCAAGATCAAGCCCGAAGCGGTGGCACTGCGGTGGCCAAGGCCTTGACCAAAGGCACCACCGAACTACGCCTGGGACAGGTCAAGTTCCTCTATCCGATGTCGCGCCTGGCGCCCAACGCCGTCTTCTCGATGATGAACAAGATGGCAGACAAAGAAGGTGTCACCAAATGAGCGCCGCGCCGCCGCTTCCGGACTGGCTCGACACCACGCTCTACCCGTTCGACAACCACTATCTGCAGATCGACGGCCACACCGTGCATTACGTCGACGAAGGCTCCGGTCCGGTGCTGCTGCTGCTACACGGCAACCCCACCTGGTCGTTTCTTTACCGCCGCATCATCGCCGAACTGTCGGCGCAGTTTCGCTGCATCGCCCTGGACTATCCCGGTTTCGGTCTAAGTACCGCCGGACCCGGATACAGCTTCAAACCCGAGCAGCACTCCCAGGTCGTGGAGCAGTTCATCACGACACTCGGGTTGACCGACATCCGACTCATGGTGCAGGACTGGGGCGGACCGATCGGGCTCGGCGTCGCGGGGCGTCGACCCGATCTCATCCACGCCTTGATCATCGGCAACACTTGGGCCTGGCCGGCCCAAGACGTCCGGCACATCGCCATGTTTT
>Ga0210386_10000772_pt1 | contig 29458 bp, 27 predicted proteins | sample IncBWH32OmetaG_FD_160091 | JGI IMG/M metagenome (GOLD analysis project Ga0210386, IMG submission 160091) | Forest soil microbial communities from Barre Woods Harvard Forest LTER site, Petersham, Massachusetts, United States - Inc-BW-H-32-O ...
CGGAAGATGTTGCCCCTAAGCTTTGGAGTAAGGACTCAACCTGCGCTGGCACGTCTATGGAGCTGCGTAACGGATTGTCGTAATTAGCGGTTATCTTTTCCGCCAGCTTTTCTACCGCAACCACGGTCCGTCTCCTCTTTCTCATAAAACTCAGTTGCATGGAGTCGGGCCGTGAACCTCGACACGGCCCGACTCCTCACACAATCTTGAGAAACTCCGACGAGGGCAATGTCCTGCGCACCAACGATCGACCCCCGTCGTTGTGTCAGGTCACACCGGGCTGCGCCGACTGTCTGGTTGCTTGCTAAACCGCTCTCTGTGCGGGGTGTGGCACCCAGGCTTGCAATGCCCTGCGCCCAATGAGTTGGCAACGGTGGGTATAGGCCAATTGTCTTGCAGCAGTGGTGAACTCCTGGTTACTCACGACAAGGCTCCGGGTGCAGCCATGGTGCAGCGCACCCGAGACCACCTGCTGGACGGCCGCAACACCGACCGACTTGCCGTGGCGCTTGCACTGGATCGCCACGGACTGGCCGTCCTTTTCGGCGATCAAGTCGACGCCGTAGTCACCGACCGCCGGGGTGAATCTGACCTGCCAGCCCGCACGGCGCAGGCGCGCGGCGACGTAGCCCTCAAACTCCACCCCGCTCATGCCATCAATTGCTGTCATGCCGGCTGGTGGGCGCTCACGCCGCAGCAACAGCGCCAAGAGCACGCCGAAGATGGCTCCCGCCAAGCCCAGCCAGACGCCGCCGACGACGCCGACGACGAGCCCGAAGTAAAGCGGGAGAAAGATCAAGGCAATCTTCATGCCAGGAGTAGGTCCGGCCAGCTCGGGAGGCTACTGGTTGCCGAGGTGACCAGGGACGCCCGGTGCATGGGCCGATAATAAGGACCGGCAACGACAAGTTCGGGCTGCGCGACACGCGACGGCATGCTGACTGGCATCCAGCAGGACGCTATCGATCCCATTTTGGGCCAATCGGGCCACTCGGCGGACTGTTTACCAGTTGACCAGCCTGGCGCTGTTCGATTAATCGGCGAGTAGGATCAAATCGGCCGGGGGGCCGTGCGCGGTTTCGCCGATCGCCAGACCTTCACACTGCGCCGCACAACTGCGTTGGAGGGGTTGTGGACATCGTTTTTGGAGTGTCGATGGCACCGTCAACGGTCCGAATGGTGCTGGTCGAAGGGGAAAGCGGTGACGGTGCCACCGTCGACCAGGACGCTTTCCCCGTCACCACGGCAGCGGCTGCCGGCAACGCCGTAACCTCGAGCGCGACCGATCAGGTTTTGGCGGCGATCCTGGGCACTCGACAAGGTGCCGCCGAGAGCGGTTATCGGCTGGCATCGACCGGTGTGACCTGGGTTGATCCCGTCGAGGCCGGCGTCTTGCGGGATGCCTTGGCTGCTCACCGGGTGGAAAACATCATGCTGGTCTCGGCCTTTCTGTCCGCGGCCGCGTTGGCTCAGGCACATGGCACCGCCATCGGCTACGCCCACACCGGGTTGCTGTTCGTCGAGCCGGACTGCGCGACGCTGGCCGTCGTCGACTCAGGGGACGGCTCGATCACCGATGTGCGCCGAGCTTCGCTGCCGAATGATGACGCGGATGCGGTAGCTGAGCTCACCGCGATGGCCGCCGGCGCGACCCGGCTGGAACCACATCCGCAGGGCCTGTTCGTGGTGGGTTCCAGCGGAGTTGACGTCGCGATGATCAAGGCGGAGCTCGACGCCGCGACTCCGCTGACCGTCAGCGCGCCCACCGAGCCGGAATCGGCGCTGGCTCGCGGTGCGGCGCTGGCATCCGCGCATGCGCCGCTGTTCGACTGGTCAACCTCCGCCTTGGCGTATGCCCAAGATCCCGGCACCGGAGCGGCGGAGCCGGTCATGCCGGTTTACGACGGCGCGGACAGCCAACAACGCGCGTACAGCGCTGTGCCGGACGAGGCCAACTTCTATACAGCGGTCGACGACGCTGAGTTCTTGGCCGAGGAAACCGAGCCGGGCCGTCGACCGTTCCTGGTTGCCCTCGGCGTACTAATGGTCTTCGTTTTCGGTGTTGCGGCGCTGACGATCTCGTTGGCGCTCGACATCCGTCCCTCGGTCAGTAGCCGACCCAGCCTTGGGAAAAGTGTGGTGGTTCCGGCCAAGCCGGTGCCACTACCGGCGCAGGCCCCGGCCGCTCCGGTGGTGGCCCCGGCAGCTCCGGCACCTGCTCCGGTCGCTCCGCCCCCGCCGGCCGTTGTGCCGGTGATACCGGTGCCGGTTGCGCCGCTACCAATGCCCGGTCCAGGCGCGCTGGCACCTGGGCCGCCGCCCCCGATGCCCGGGCCTGGACCGTGGGCTCCAGGTCTCCACCCGGGGCCGCCGGGTCCTGGTCCCATGCCGGGCATCCCGCACGGCCCTGGTCCAGGTCTCCCAGGCATCCCGCACGGCCCGGGTCCTGGGCTCCCACACTTTCCGGGTCTCCCGGGCTTCCACCTGTGACCGCGCGGGTCTAAAACGCCATCGGGCTGTGCGGATCCGGTCGAATCCGCTTCACGCCGCGCTTTAATGGGGCGATGGAGCTGATGTCGCCAACCGACTCGATTTTCCTGCTGACCGAATCGCGCGAGCACCCTATGCACGTCGGTGGCTTGCAACTGTTCAAGCCGCCGGAGGGGGCCGGGCCGGAGTTCGTCCGAGAAGCCGCCGCCGCTCTGGCCGCCAACCGCGAATTCCAACCCACCTTTCGCAAGCGACCCGCCTGGGTCGTCGGCGGACTCGCCAACGTTGCGTGGGCTTACGACGATCCGGATGACGTCGACATCGACTACCACCTGCGGCGCTCGGCACTGGCGTCGCCGGGACGGGTCCGCGAGCTCCTCGAGCTGACCTCGCGACTGCACAGCAGCCTGCTGGACCGGCATCGCCCGCTCTGGGAGGCCTACTTCGTCGAGGGACTGAACGACGGCCGGTTCGCCCTTTACAGCAAGTTTCACCACTCGTTGATCGACGGCGTCTCCGCGCTGAAACTGATGCAGCGCACGCTGTCGACCGACGCGGATGATCCGGAGCTGCAGGCGATTTGGAGTCTGCCCCGACGCCATCGCCGTCCGGCCGAGCGGTCCCGATGGCAGGCGCTCAGGCAGCTAGCGGGATCTGTTGCGGCCTTTGGTCCCTCGACGTGGTCGCTGGCCCGGGCCGCGCTGGTGGAACAGCAACTGACCTTGCCGTTCGCCGCACCGCGCACCATGCTCAACGTTCCCATCGGTGGTGCGCGGCGGGTGGCCGCCCAGTCGTGGTCGCTGGACCGGGTCAAGACCATCAAGCGGGCCGCCGGAGTGACTGTCAACGATGTCGTGCTGGCGATGTGTTCCGGCGCGCTGCGCTCCTACCTGCTGGATCAGCATGCGCTGCCCGACGCGCCGCTGATCGCAATGGTCCCGGTCAGCCTGCGTAGAGCGGAGGAGGCCGACGCCGGCGGCAACATGGTCGGCAGCATCCTGTGCAACCTGGCGACCGATGTTGAGGATCCGGCGAAGCGGCTCGAGACAATCAGCGAATCGATGCGGGGCAACAAAAAGGTGATCTCGGAACTGCCTCGGCTACAAGCGTTTGCGTTGTCGGCGTTTCTCCTGGCGCCGCTGGGACTCGCTGCGGTGCCGGGCTTCGTCTCGTCGGCGCCACCACCGTTCAACATCGTCATCTCCAACGTGCCGGGGCTAACCGAACCGATGTACTGGGGCGGCGCCCGGCTCGACGGCAACTATCCGCTGTCGATCGCGCTGGACGGGCAGGCGTTGAACATCACCCTGACCAACAACGCCGACAACATCGATTTCGGCTTGGTCGGATGTCGGCGAAGTGTGCCGCATCTGCAGCGCCTGCTGGGTCATCTGGAAAGCTCGCTGAAAGATTTAGAACGCGCGATCGGAGTCTGACCGGCGACGATGCCTAGGCTGAGCGCGGGGCTGCTGCTGTTCCGGGTGCGCGACGGCGTCGTCGAAGTTCTTATCGGACACCCGGGTGGGCCGTTTTGGGCACGCAAGGATGACGGCGCCTGGTCGATCCTCAAGGGTGAGTACACCGACGGCGAAGACCCGTGGGCGGCCGCGCAGCGCGAATTCGAGGAGGAGACGGGGCTGGCACCGCCGACTGGCCCGCGAATCGACCTTGGCTCGGTCAAGCAGCCGAGCGGCAAGGTGCTCACCGTGTTCGCCGTGCGCGGCGATTTGGATATCGCCAACGCCCAGAGCAATACCTTCGAACTCGAATGGCCCAAGGGGTCCGGGCGGATGCAGGCCTTCCCCGAGGTCGACCGGGTGGGCTGGTTCCCGCTTGCGCAGGCCAAGACCAAGCTCCTCAAAGGACACCATGCCTTTCTGGATCGATTGATGGCACACCCCACCCTGGCCGGTTTGCGCCAAGGCCGATGAGCCTGGCGTATGTTCACATTTGTGCAGACGCTGCGAACATCTGACGACCGGTTCACGGACGTACCCGAATTCCCTTATAGCCCAAACTATTCTGACGTATCAGACGACGACGGCGGGTCGCTGCGAATGGCCTGGGTGGAAGACGGGCCAGGCGATGCTGACCCAGTGCTCATGCTGCATGGCGAGCCGTCGTGGTCCTTCCTGTACCGCAAGATGATTCCCGTGCTGACCGCTGCCGGGCGTCGTGTCGTCTGCCCGGACCTGGTCGGGTTCGGTCGTTCCGACAAGCCGGCGCGCCGAGAGGACCACACCTACGCCCGCCACGTCGAGTGGGTGCGGGCACTGGCGTTCGACATTTTGGACCTGCAGCGGGTCACGCTGGTCGGGCAGGACTGGGGCGGACTGATCGGGTTACGTTTGGCCGCAGAGCATCCCGAACGCTTCAGCAGGCTCGTCGTCGCCAACACCGGCCTGCCCACCGGCGATATCCCGATGCCGAAAATCTGGTGGCGATTCCGCGAGGCTATCCAGGGGCTGCCGACGATCGATATCGGCCGATTCGTGCAGGGGGGCTGTCGTCGGCCGATGAGCGACGCCGTGCGCGCGGCCTACGACGCGCCATTTCCCGACGACACCTATTGTGCCGCACCGCGCGCCATGCCCGGATTGGTGCCGACGTCACCGGATGACCCCGCGGCACCGGCCAACCGCTCGGCGTGGGCCAAGCTGTGCGCGAGTTCGACGCCGATGTTGGTCGCTTTCAGCGACGGCGACCCGATCACCGGCGGGATGTCGCCGATCTTGCAGCGCGAAATGCCCGGCGCGCGGGGGATCCGGCACCCGGTCGTGCACGATGCCGGGCACTTCCTCCAAGAGGATGCCGGAGAAGAGCTCGCCGGCTATATCGTCGAATTTCTGCGCAGCTGACCGGCGTCAGCAGGACACGCGCAGCTCGAACGGCGCCGTCGTCCGTTCGGTCGCCTTGGCGCCGGCGAAGCCGACCGCGGTACCGGCAATGCGATACGTGGGACCGGTCATAGCAACCGCTGCCTCGCCTTGCATATGGCGGTCGTAACTGCCGGTGAAGCCGTCGAAGTTCTGGAACCGCACGAATTCGGCGACCAGCTTTTTCGCGCCGGAGAGCATCACGATGACACTCGAGGCCTCATCGCCGGTCTTGATGGTCCTCAGCCAATCGATGGACTCACATTGCACCGCATCGGTGGCCCGCGTCGTGCTGCCGTTGACGCTGAGTTCGGCAGTGCCGGGCGGCAACGTCCCGGGTGCCGACTTGATCGCTGCGTGCGATGAGCACCCGGCAACGCCGATCATCGCGACAGCCACCGCGACGACGACCGATTTACCGTTCACAACAATCCCCCTGCTGGCGATCCTTAAGCCGAATCTAGCGGGTTGACGTCGCGAAACGGCAACCATCTTTCGAACGCCTGCACAATGTGTGCATGACGAGTGTGTCGAGTGTCGCCGAGCCGCAGGCACTTCTGCTGCAACTACTGGATCCGGCCAACCGAGCCGACCCGTATGCGGTATACAAGCAGTTTCGTGACCGCGGCCCCATGTACCTGCCGGAAGCCAACCTGATCGTCTTTTCGGCCTATCGCGACTGCGACGAGGTGCTGCGGCATCCGTCATCCTCCGCCGACCGGCTCAAGTCGACGGTCGCGCAACGCCTGCTCGCCGACGGTGCGACCGCGCGTCCAATGGGGCCTCCCGGTTTCTTGTTCCTCGATCCGCCCGATCACACCAGGCTGCGCAAACTGGTCAGCAAGGCGTTCGTGCCCAAGGTGGTCAGTGAGCTGCAACCGGACATCGCCGAGCTGGTCGACGGGTTGCTGGAGCGCATCGCCGAGCGGGGCCGGTTCGACGCCGTCAGCGATCTCGCTTACCCGCTGCCGGTGGCGGTCATCTGCCGGCTGTTGGGGGTTCCGCTGGAGGACGAGGCTGAGTTCAGCCGCGCATCGGCGCTGCTGGCCCAGGCGCTGGACCCGTTCTTCGCGATCACCGGCGAACCGATGCAGGGTATGGACGAGCGCATTCAGGCTGGTCAGTGGCTGCGAGAATACCTCCACGAGCTGATCGGACAGCGCCGCTCACAACCCGGTGACGATCTGATGTCGCGGTTGATCGCGGTGGAGGAGTCCGGCGATCAGCTAACCGAGGAGGAGATCGTCTCGACGTGCAGCCTGCTGCTGATCGCCGGACACGAGACCACCGTGAACCTGATCGCCAACGCGATCTTGGCGATGTTGCGCAACCCCACGCAATGGGCCGCGCTGGGTGCCGACGCAGATCGCGCGCAGGCGGTCATCGAGGAAACACTGCGTTACGACCCGCCCGTGCAATTGGTAGCCCGAATCGCCGCCGACGACATGACGATCGGGGATAGCAGGGTCGTCAAGGGCGATTCAATGATGCTGCTGCTGGCCGCAGCTCAGCACGACCCCGCTGAGTTCGAGCGGCCAGAGACCTTCGATCCGGATCGAAACACGTTCCGGCACTTAGCATTCGGACGGGGTCTGCACTATTGCCTGGGCGCTCCGCTCGCTCGGCTGGAGGCGGCGGTCGCGCTGTCGGCGATCACGGCGCGTTTCCCCGGAGCGCGCCTGGACGGTGAGCCGATCTATAAGCGAAATGTCACGCTGCGCGGGTTATCGACGCTGTCGGTTGCGGTCTCGGTGTGAACGTGGGCCGGCCGGTTTTGCCGTCGCCGTTTTGACAGTTGTCCACAGTTAGCGGGTTGTCCACAGGCCGTGGGTTGCGGCGCTGCTCGTGACGCTGGTCGCTATTAGAATCGCACGTATGTTCGATACAGGGCTGCCGGGGCCGGAGGATTTAGCCGTCGCCGACGAGGGCATGGTGATCGCCGCCGTTACCGGATGGGCCTGCGTCGAGGCGGCGGCTTCGGCACGCCGGTTGGCGGCGATCGCGGAGTTGGTGCGCCGACGCGCTGACGGTCCCACCGACTGCGCGCAGTGGTCGTGCGACAACTGGGATTCAATGGCCGCCGAGGTTGCGGCTGCCTTGCATGTCAGCCACGGGATGGCGTCGGCCCAGATGTATCTGGGTGTCGCGCTGCGTGACCGGCTACCCAAGGTGGCGGCGTTGTTCGTCGAGGGGGCGATCAGCGCGCGGTTGGTGGCTGCGATCGTGTGGCGCACCGATCTGATCAAAGATGCGGCGGCACTGGCCTTGGCCGATACGACGTTGGCCGAAGAGGCCATCCGGTTTGGGCCGCTGTCGGTGGCCAAGACGGAGCAAGCGATCGACGCCATTGTTGATCGCTACGACCCCGCGGCGCTGCGCCGGACCCGGGCGGCGGCTCGTGGCCGTGATGTGGTGATCGACTCGCCGCATGGCCAGGACGGCACCACCAACGTGTGGGGGACGTTGTACTCGACCGACGCTGCGGTGCTGAACCGCCGCCTGGGTCAGATGGCTGATGGGGTGTGCGACGAGGATCCGCGCACCATTGCCCAGCGCCGCGCCGACGCGTTGGGTGCGCTTGCCGCCGGGGCCGACCGGCTGGTGTGTGGCTGCGGCGACGTTGCCTGCCCGGCCGGTGTCGATGTCGATCAGCGGGCCAGAAGCGTCGTCATTCACGTTGTCGCCGAAGAATCGGCGTTGACCGCGGCCCCCGACCCGCACATGTCGGGGGAACGGCGCGCGTCAGAGGCGCTTGCTGTCGACCCTGAACCCGATCCACCCGGTGACGGGATCAAACGGCCCGCCGGTCGGATGGTCAGCGGCGGTGCGGTGCCGGCTCCGCTGTTGGCCGAGTTGATCCGCGGCGGCGCCAAGGTCACGCCGGTGGGTCTTCCCGTGAACGCAGCGGCCGAGCCGTGCTACCGCCCGTCGGCCGCGCTGGAGCGGTTCATCCGCTGCCGCGATCTGACCTGTCGGTTCCCGGGCTGTGATCGGGCTGCCGAGTTCTGCGATATCGACCACACGGTGGCCTACCCGCTTGGGCCCACCCATCCGTCCAACCTCAAGTGCGTCTGTCGAAAACACCATCTGCTGAAAACTTTCTGGACCGGGTGGTCTGACGAGCAGTGGCCAGACGGGACCATCGTGTGGACCGCTCCCAGCGGTCAGACCTACACGACTCGCCCCGGCAGTCGGCTGTTGTTTCCCCGCATGTGCCTGCCCACCGGCGAACTACCCACTGCCCCAACGGATGATCGACCACTCGGTGATCGCGGGATCATGATGCCCCGACGTCGCCGAACACGCCAACAAGACCGCGCCTACCGCATCGACGCCGAACGCGCCCTCAACGCCGCCCACGTGGCCGAACGCAACAAACCCCCGCCTTTTTAGACCCCACCCAGGCTGGGCACGATGTCGCCGAGCTTGAAGGTGACCGGGGTTTCGAGCTGAGCGTAGGTGCATGACTGTGGTTCCCGATCGGGACGCCAGCGGTTGAACTGCGCGGTGTGCCGAAACCGTGCGCCTTCCATGTGGTCGTAGCGAACTTCAACTACCCGCTCGGGTCGCAGCGGGACAAACGAGAGGTCTTTGCCCGCGTTCCAGCGGGAGTATTCGTTCTTACGTGGCGTGCGTTCGCCTGCTTCGTGGGCAGCCCAATTCCACGGATGGCCATCGAAGGCGGTGACGAGCGGCTGTAGCTCGGTGAATAGGCGCCGCCGTTCGGCCATCGGGAACGCGCCGATGACGCCGACCGATGCGAGTGTGCCGTCGTTGTTGTAGAGCCCGAGCAACAGCGAGCCGATCGCGTCGCCGCCCGACTTGTGCACGCGATAACCGGCGACCACGCAGTCCGCGGTGCGCTCGTGCTTGATCTTGAACATCACCCGCTTGTCCGGCTGATACGTGATTCCCAGCGGCTTGGCGACGACGCCATCGAGGCCGGCTCCCTCGAACTCGTCGAACCAACGTTGCGCGGTCGCCAGATCGGTCGTTGCGGGCGTGACGTGGATCGAGCGGCCCGAGAGGCCCGCCGAACCAGCTAGAGCGTCGACAAGCGCGGCGCGGCGTTCGGAAAATGGCCGCCCGGTGTAGTCGTCTTCGCCGAGGGCGAGCAAATCGAACGCGATGAAGGACGCGGGCGTGTGTTCGGCGAGCATCCGCACTCGTGAATCGGCCGGGTGGATGCGCTGCTGTAGCGCCTCGAAGTCCAAGCCGTGGTCGGTGGCGATGATGATCTCGCCGTCGATCACACACCGTTCCGGCAGCTCGTCCTTGGCCGCCGCGACCAGCTCGGGAAAATAGCGGGTCATCGGTCGCTCGTTGCGGCTGCCCAGCTCGACCTCATCGACGTCGCGGAAGCATATGGACCTGAATCCGTCCCATTTCGGCTCATACGACGCCTCGGGCGGGATGGATTTGACCGATTTCGCCAGCATGGGCGAAACCGGCGGCATGACAGGCAAGTGCATGTGCACATTGTGCTGGAACCCTGTGCTGGAATCGGGATATGGCTGCTGCAGCAGAAGAACTCGACGTGGACGGGATCGCCGTCCGGCTCACTAACCCGGACAAGGTCTATTTCCCCAAGCTGGGAGCCAAGGGAACCAAACGCAAACTCGTCGAGTACTACCTCGCGGTCGGTCGCGGCCCGATGCTCACCGCGCTGCGGGACCGGCCCACTCATCTGCAGCGTTTCCCCGACGGTATCGACGGCGAGGAGATCTACCAGAAGAGAATTCCGCAGCACCACCCCGACTACCTGGAGACGTGCCGCGTCACGTTTCCGTCCGGGCGGACCGCCGACGCGCTGAAGGTGACCCAACCCGCGTCCATCGTGTGGGCGGCGCAGATGGGCACCGTCACACTGCATCCGTGGCAAGTCCGCTGCCCGGAGACCGAGCACCCCGACGAGTTACGCATCGACCTGGATCCCCAGCCCGGCACGGGTTTTGCCGAGGCCCGCGGCGTGGCCGTCGACGTATTGCGACCGCTGCTCGACGAACTCGGACTGGTCGGCTACCCGAAGACGTCCGGGGGCCGCGGTATCCACGTGTTCCTGCGGATCAAAACGGATTGGGATTTCGTCGCTGTGCGCCGCGCCGGCATCGCGCTGGCACGGGAGGTCGAGCGCCGGGCTCCGGATGCGGTGACGACCTCGTGGTGGAAGGAAGAACGGGGCAAGCGGATCTTCATCGACTTCAACCAGAACGCTCGCGACCGCACGTTCGCGTCGGCATACTCGGTGCGGCGCACCCAAATCGCGACGGTGTCGATGCCGCTGACGTGGGACGAGCTGGCCACCGCCGACCCCGACGACTACACCATGGCTACCGTGGCGGATCTGGTGGACCGCCGCGACGACCCCTGGGCCGACATGGATTCGGTCGATCAGTCGATCGCGCCGCTGCTCGAGATGGTCGAGGCCGACGACAAGCGCGGACTCGGCGATCTGCCCTACCCACCGAATTACCCCAAAATGCCGGGCGAGCCCAAACGGGTGCAGCCGAGCCGGGATACGGATCGGAAGAAGGAGCCCTAGAGTCGGCCCGCGACGAATGTGGCGGCCTGGTTGGTCGAATCGGGAACATATGACAGGTGTGCGAGCATGTTCCCGCCTTCGGCGCAGATCATGTCGTTGGGAACGCATATCGCATCCGTCTTCGCCTGATAGGCCGGGCCGATCGGCGGGAACTGGTCGGCCCCCAACTGCCTCGCGTAGCTACTTTGCGGATTGCCGAAGAGGGCGACCGCGGCGACATGACCACCAACGCGGGCAGGTAACTCATTGGTTGTCAGATCCATGACAGCCGCGCCTTGGGAATATCCACCAAGCACCATCTTGGTGTTTGGGCAGCTTGCAACCATGTCCTGGATGTGAGCACCCGCATCACCCGCGCCGGCCTTCGCGCTGTCGACGTAATCGTCGGTCGCCGGGTAGTTGACCGGGTAGACATCCACGGAACGCCCGGGCACCTGCGCGGTGAGCGAGTCGATGAACGCTTGGCCGGCCCCACCGACGCCAGGGGGCTCGCCGGTGCCGCGAGCGAACACCACCTGGGCGTCCGGACACGGATCGGCGTGGGCGACCCGAAGGCCCACCGGCGCGGTTGACAAGGCCCAAGCCAGCACCAGCGCAGTTGCAACGATGCGAGCAATGCTGCGTCTACTCATCATTAAATGCTGCCATCCTGCCGGAGATGGGGGAGCCGGCGGTCCCCCGTTACTCGTGAAAGTGGATTTCGATACGCCGGACTCTCCATGAGTAATAGCATCACGCCATGATCGGATCGCGGCGCGGCGGTGCGGGTCAACCTCGAGTTGCGCGATAGCACAGTGGTCCAGACGTCTCTGCTTCACGGCGACAGCGGCCTGCCACGCGGGGTCAGCGGCGCGGCCGATCCGCGCTTCGCCAATGTCGTCCGGTTGTTCGCCCGGCTGTTTCCCGGGCGCCGGTTCGGTGGCGGGGCCCTGTCCGTTTACATCGAGGGCCGCCCGGTCGTCGACGTCTGGACGGGGTGGTCAGATCGGGCCGGTGAGGTGCCGTGGACGGCCGATACCGGCGCGATGGTGTTCTCCGCGACGAAGGGCGTCGCATCGACGGTGATTCACCGGCTCGTCGACCGTGAGTTGCTGTGCTACGACACACCCGTTGCCGAGTACTGGCCGGAGTTCGGGGCCAACGGCAAAGCCGACATCACGGTCCGCGACGTCTTGCGGCATCGATCCGGGCTGTCACACCTGAAGGGCGTCAGCCCGACGGAACTGATGGATCACCACCTCATGGAGGAGCGGCTGGCCGCGGCACCGGTTGACCACCTGCGGGGCGCCCCGGCGTATCACGCGCTGACCTACGGCTGGCTGCTGTCCGGTCTGGCCCGATCGGTGACCGGCATGGGCATGCGCGAGCTGGTTCGCAGCGAGCTGGCGCAGCCGCTGAACACCGACGGTCTCCATCTCGGCCGACCGCCGGCCGGCGCGCCGACCAAGGTGGCCCAGATTCTGGCCCCGCAGAGCACTCGGCCCAATCCGGTGTTCAACTTCGTCGCGCCACGGGTGGCCGGTCTGCCATTCTCCGGGGCTCTGGGCGCAATGTATTTCCCGGGTATCAAATCGTTTGTGCAGGGCGATATCCCGTTCCTTGACGGTGAGGTTCCCGCGGCCAACGGTGTTGTCACTGGCCGCGGCCTGGCGAAGATGTACGCCGCATTGGCCAACGACGGTCGCATCGACGGAACACAGTTCCTGTCGTCTGAGTTGGTCACTGGCTTGGCCGGCAACCCGCGGGTGCTCCCGGATTTGAACTTGATGGTGCCGATGCCGTTTCACCTCGGCTATCACGAATCGCCGGTACCCGGCCTGCTCAAAGGGTTCGGCCATATCGGTTTGGGCGGAACCCTCGGATGGGCTGACCCTCAGACCGCCAGCGCGTTTGGCTATGTCCACAACCGGCTGCTGACACCGATGGTGTTCGACATGGCCTCGTTCGCGGGCTTGGCTCGTCCGCTGCGCAGTGCCATCGATGCGGCCCGGCACGCCGGTCCCCTCGAGGTGCCCCGGTTCGGCGCAACCTACCGCGAACCCCGACAGCGAAAGCGGGCGGTATCGGGAAGGCGCTAAGGCTGTTCCAGCAGCCTCATTCCAGCAGCCTTAGTGGATGCAACCCGTCGACCGCACCGACGAACGGCGGGTGGATGCTGTAGCCGAGCATGCGACGGATGTCGTCGGAGACCGTTCGGGCGATGTCGCGCGACACCGAGAGGGTGAAGGCTTCCATCGGTCGCAGCCACGGTTGGCAGTACTGGGCGGTGACAGCAAGACGGTCGTGGGTGGTGGTGTTGGCTCCTCCGCCGTGCCACAGGGTGCCGATAAAGAAGACGCACGAGCCCGCGGGCATCACCACAGGTAGCGAGGGATCGTCCGGGCCCGGTCGCCGCTTGCCCCACCGGTGGCTGCCCGGGTATAGCACCGTCGCGCCGTTGTCGGCGGTGAAGTCGTCGATCGCCCAGATCGTCGCGGCCGCCAGCGGAGCCCGCGGGCGGGGAACCGGGTAGAACCCGTCGTCGTGGTGAGCCAGTTGTGCCGACTCTCCGGGCTGAATATTGATGGCCTGCAACGCCGAAAGCAGATAGTTGGCCATCAGCAACCGATCCAGCACCGCCAGCACCCGTGGATGATCGACAAGCCGGTCGCACACCCGCGTCCTGCTCAGCACGCTGTAGATGCGCTGGGTGCGATGGCCCTCGAAAGAATTGCGGCCGGTATGTCCCAGCCAGGGACGCACGACGTCGCGGATCTGCCGGCAGTCCTCGGTGCTCAGCAGGTTTTCCCAAATGACGTAGCCATCGCGGTCGAGGGCCGCCATGTCAGCCTCAACGATCGCGGGGTCGACCGAGGCCCCGCTGCTGGGCATCCACTTGTGTCGAAGCGCCAGATCGCCCCTGAGGTCTTCCAGAGTTGTGACGGACTCGTCGTCAGTGTTCATCTGCGTTCATCTGAAACGTTCATCTGCACTCGTCCTTACTGCTATGACCACACCCTAACTCCGCCAACAACCCTGCCGTCAGCTGTCTGGCGCCCTATCCTGTCAACACGGGGGAACGAGCGGCGGAGGTCGGATGACGGCCGGAACGGCGTGCCGCTCGTGTGGCGTCGAACTCCTCGACAACGCCCGGTTCTGTCACGGATGTGGCGCGGCGGTAGTCGCGACCCACACTCCTGCCGAATACAAGCCGGTGGCGGCGTTGTTCGCCGATGTCTACCTGGCGCGTGAGGGGGCTCGGCGTGGACATTGCGACGATGCCATCCCAGTCATGCGTGCCGCTTTCGACCATTTGTTGCGTGAGCGGGGGCTGTCGGGGTGGAGCACCATCGTCAACGGCGTTCTGGTCGAGACACTCGTGGATCGCGCGGGCGAAGGTGATCTCACTGAGGCCGAGGCCGCGATCGAACAGTTAGCGGGCGCGCCGGTCGACGATGATGACGGTCTGGCTATGCGCGACATCTGGCTGCTGCGGTCGCGCGCCCTGCTGGCCCGGGCGCGCGGCGAAGGTGTGAACTACCTGGAATTCGTGAATCGCTACCGCGACATGGCTGCATCGCTTGGCCTCGAGGGGCACATCGCCTGGGCCGAAGCAATGCCATGACACCCAGCGGGACTGCAAACATGGCCAAACCAGGCACGAAAATGCCTGGTCATCGGTAGCGTCGCAAACATGCTGTCCGCGGCCCTCCGTGACATGCAATGGCGAAGGCGGCGCCTCGTCATCGCGATCCTCAGCACCGGATTGGTCTTCGCGATGACGCTCGTCCTGACCGGGCTTGCCAACGGCTTTCGGGTGGAGGCGCAGCGGACCGTCGACTCCATGGGCGTCGACTCGTTCGTGGTCAAGTCCGGCGCGGCCGGACCGTTCTTGGGGTCAACCCCATTCGCGCAAGTCGACCTGGCCCGGGTGGCCGCTGAGCCCGGTATCGTCGCCGCGGCCCCGCTGGCCACCGCTGCGTCGACGATCAGGGAGGGCACGTCAACGCGAAACGCCACGGCGTTCGGGGCGCCCGAGCGCGGACCCGGCATGCCGGGCGTCTCGGAGGGTCGGGTGCCGTCGACGCCCGACGAGGTCGCGGTGTCGAGCACACTGGACCGACACATCGGCGAAGATCTACCGGTCGGTGCGCGCACGTTGCGAATCGTTGGCATTGTGCCGAATTCCACCGCATTGGCGAAGATGCCCAACATCTTCCTGACGACCCAGGGACTGCAACAGCTGGCGTACACCGGGCAGCCAATGGTCACCTCGATCGGGATACTCGGCGTTCCACGACAGCTCCCGGACGGCTACCAGACCCTCGAGCGAGCGGCAGGTGTCAATGACCTGTTGCGCCCGTTGAAGGTCGCGGTCGTTTCGATCACGATCGTGGCTGGCTTGCTGTGGATCGTGGCGGTGTTGATCGTCGGATCTCTGGTGTACCTTTCAGCGCTCGAACGCCTGCGGGACTTCGCGGTGTTCAAGGCGATCGGCGTGCCCACCCGGTCGATTCTGGCGGGGCTTGCGCTGCAGGCGGTCGTCGTTGCGCTATTCGCGGCGGCGCTGGGCGTCGCCCTGTCGCAGCTGCTGGCACCGTTGTTCCCGATGACCGTGGTCGTGCCGATACGTGCCTACCTCGCGCTGCCGGTGATCGCGATAGTGATCGGCCTGCTCGCCAGCGTTGCCGGGCTGCGGCGCGCGGTGGCGGTCGATCCCGCGCTGGCGTTCGGAGGTCCCTGAACAGTGGGCGACCTCAGCATCCAGGACCTCGTCGTCGAATACTCCAGCGGTGGCTACGCGCTCCGGCCGATCAACGGCCTGAGCCTCGATGTGCCGGCCGGGTCGCTGTTGATCCTGCTAGGGCCCAGCGGCTGCGGGAAGACGACATTGCTGTCGTGCCTCGGGGGCATTTTGCGACCCAAATCTGGAGCAATCAAGTTCGACGACGTCGACGTCACAGCGCTCGAAGGCCGGGCGCTGGCGAAGTACCGGCGCGACAAGGTCGGCATCGTCTTCCAGGCGTTCAACCTCGTGCCCAGCCTGACCGCCCTCGAGAACGTGATGATCCCAATCCGCGCGGCTGGAATGTCACGCGCGTGGGCGCGTCGTCGTGCCGAGGAACTCCTGACCCGCGTCAATCTTTCAGACCGCATGAAACATCGACCCGGCGATCTGAGCGGCGGGCAGCAACAACGCGTCGCAGTCGCTCGTGCGATCGCGCTGGATCCGCCGTTGATCCTCGCCGACGAACCGACTGCGCACCTCGACTTCATCCAGGTGGAGGAGGTGCTGCGGCTGATCCGCTCGCTCGCGGAAGGCGAACGTGTGGTGGTGGTCGCCACCCACGACAGCCGGATTTTGCCGATGGCCGATCGCGTCGTCGAGCTGGCACCGGCGCTCGTGTCGGCGAACCGGCCACCCGAAACTGTGCGCCTGCGCGCCGGCGAGGTGCTGTTTGAGCAGTGCACGATGGGCGATCTGATCTATGTCGTATCCGAAGGCGAGTTCGATATTGTGCGCGAATTAGCCGATGGCGGAGAGGAATTAGCGAAGGTAGCCGGACCCGGCGACTACTTCGGCGAAATCGGCGTGCTGTTTCACATGCCGCGGTCGGCGACAGTGCGGGCCCGAACCGACGCGGCGGCCGTTGGCTACACCGCACAGGCGTTTCGCGAGCGACTGGGTGTGACGGGTATAGGCGAGCTGATCGAAGGTCGCGAGCTTGCCGACGACTGATCTGAGCACGGCATGCAGTGGGCAGATATAAAGAAGAGCGTGGCTCTTAGTTTTCAGGACGTCATCAGGTCCAAGTACCTACTGTTGACGACGTTCACCAAGGACGGCCGTCCCAAACCGACACCTATCTGGGGCGTGCCCGACGGCGACAAGCTGCTCGTCATCACCGACGACGGGTCGTGGAAGACAAAGCGGATCAACAACACGCCCAGGGTGACGATCGCCAAGAGTGGAGCTTTGGGTAAGCCCAAAAGCGACGAGGTCGAGGGCATCGCCCGGGTACTGCCGAAGTCAGAAACCCGGCGGGTCTACAACGCCGTCCTCAAGCGGTACTGGTATCACGCCCCGTGGTTCTACGTGCACTCGGTCGTCCGCGGCGGCATCGACAAGGTGCACGTCGGGCTTGAGGTCAAGCCTGCCGGATAGATACTTTGGTCACCTAGGCATGGCCTTTACCGAAGCGTTATAGTAGCCGCATGCGTCTTTCTCGTCTCGGCACTGCCGTCGGCGTCGCGGTGCTCGCCCTCGGTATCGCCCCTACCGCCTTCCCCCGGGTCGCCGCGGCCGATCCCGGGTTCCAACCGTGCAACGGCTGCTCGTCCAACGATTCCACCGAGGACTTCCCGATCCCGCGGAGGATGATCTCGACCACCTGCACCGCCGAGCAGATCTTGGCCGCCGCACGGGATTTCGAGCCGGTGTATTACCAGCGATACATGGCGGATTACGACAACCATCCGAACGTTCAGCAGGACACCCAAAACAAGGTGCACTGGTTCTATTCGTTGTCGGCGGCGGATCGCAGGGCCTATTCGGCTAACTTTTATGCGCCCCAGATCGATTCGCTGAACCTGGCCTGGCCCAACCACATGAAGATCTTCTTCAACAACAAGGGCGTCGTCGCAAAGGAAACCGAGAACTGCCAGAACTACCCGCCCAACGACATGTCGGTGTGGAACTGGTAGATCGCAATCCCGAGGCGAATCAGCCGGGATTGGACTCCGCGGGTTCGGCCATCAGGCCAACGCAGGTCGCCGCGATCAAGCGCGTCAGCGCGGACGTGAAGTCAATGTTCCAGTCGGGCGGCAGGTCTGTCGCCTTCGCCTCCGCGTAGGCGTCGGCGAGCTTTTTCGGCGGGTTGGCGACCTGCCACAACGGCCCCGCCAGCGAGTACGCGGCAAGAATGACGTCGTATGCGCCCGGACGTCCCAGCCCGGGCAACGCCTGGTCGATCGCATCGGCGAGCGACGTCACCGCATCGGTGCTGATCTGCTTGACCTCGAGAACCCGGTCGATTTCCACCTCATGCTCGAGGTGAAGATGCAGGTTGGCGAGGAGGTCGCAGAACAGTGGGTCGGCCGCCAGAGCGTCGGCCAACTCGTTGGCGAGCCGCGAGGGCGACACGGGACCGGCGTCGCGCAACCTCTCACACACCGTGTTAGACCACCGCACCCATCCTTCGGCGGCCAGATGCAGCAGCACCTCTTTGTGGGAGGTGAAGTAGCGGCGCACCGCCGAATAGTGCACGCCGGCACGGTTGGCGACGTCGGTCAAGGTCACCGACGCGACACCGGACTCCAGCGCCAGCGAGCGTGCGGCCTCGACCAGCGCCACCGCACGCTGGCGCTTCTTGTCCTCGCTGCGGGCGCGCTGGAACGTAAGCTGCGGCACCGCGCGAGAATAACGCACCTGAGCTGATTGCGGGTGGCCGCGCAACCCGGTAGCGTCCGTTTACGCACGTGCCATGCGTTACTTCGCACGCCTGCAGCGTGCAGCGAAGAGCCGTGGGGAAGGAGCCAACAATCCGGGCGAATGGCATGGTTTACTCGTCAAGGTTCGGTGGTGCCTCCTCGCCGCCGTCGCTCGGTCGCGGTGACTGCCAAGCAGGCACCCTGAGACGCCCCGCCGCGTTCGCTGTGCCGACGGTTGGCGTGGCTGGTGGGATGTCGCAGACCGGAAAGACGGCAAGAGGTGAAGGGGACTTCGATTTTCAGGGTTCTGCAGCGGTCGTGGATTGCGCTCGTGATCGTGATGGTCGTCGGCCTCGGGGGGTTCACGGTGTGGCGGATTCACGGCATTTTCGGCTCTGACAAGCGTCCCTCGTATTCGGACAGCGCGACCGATGACAGTAAGCCCTTCAATCCCAAGCGACTGACTTACCAGGTTTTCGGTCCCGCCGGCACCGTGGCCGACATCAGCTACTTCGATGAGCACGCTGATCCGAAACGAGTTGATGGAGCGCAATTGCCCTGGTCGTTGAACTTTACGACGACGTCGGCAGCGGTCATGGGAAACATTGTGGCACAAGGCAATAGCAACACCATCGGCTGTCGCATCGTGGTGGACGATGTGGTCAAAGCCGAAAAAATCTCCCATGAAGTCAACGCCTTTACCTACTGCGTGCTCAAGGGCGCATGATTAGCGAGCAGACGGGCAACGGGCACGCCAAACCGCCTTTCGTGCCGCGGACGATCCATCGGCTTGCGGTTCCCATCATCCTGGCGTGGTTGGCGATTGTTTTCCTGGTGAGCACCGCCGTTCCACCGTTGGAGCAGATCGCGGCGCAACGTTCGGTGTCGCTGAGCCCCAAAGATGCGCCTTCGGTGCAAGCGATGACGGTTATGGGCCAGAAATTCAAGGAATCTGATTCCGACAGTTTCGCGATGATCGTCTTAGAAAGCCAGCAGAAACTCGGCGACGATGCGCACCTATACTACAACAGCTTGATTCGTCAGCTGAAAGACGATACGAAGCACGTGCAGCACGTCCAGGATTTTTGGGGCGATCCGCTCACCGCGCCGGGTGCGCAAAGCTCCGACGGTAAATGCGTATACGTTCAACTCAACCTCGCCGGTAACCAAGGTACGACCTTGGGAGACGAATCGGTGGATGCTGTTCGGAATATCGTGAACCGCACACCCCCGCCGAAAGGTGTAACCGCGTATGTGACCGGCCCAGCCGCGCTCGTGAAGGATATGCACCATAGTGGCGACAAAACCCTCCTCAAGATCACTGTTGTAACCCTTTTGGTGATCTTCACCATGTTGCTGCTGGTCTACCGCTCCGTCATCACCGTGTTGCTTCTGCTGGTTATGGTCGGCATTGAATTGACGGCGGCTCGAGGAATTGTCGCGTTTCTCGGATATCACGAACTTATCGGTCTCTCTACATTTGCTATTAATCTCCTGGTATCCCTCGGGATTGCGGCCGGAACAGATTACGGCATATTCTTTTTCGGCCGCTATCAAGAGGCGCGCCAGGTTGGCGAAGATCGTGAAACCGCCTTCTATACGACGTACCGCAGCGTCGCCCACGTCGTCTTGGCCTCCGGTTTGACGATCGCCGGCGCGATATTTTGCCTGAGCTTCTGCCGGATGCCGTATTTCCAAAGCTTGGGCGTACCTTGCGCAGTTGGCATGCTCGTAGCGGTAGCGGTCGCGCTCACGCTGGTTCCGGCCGTGCTCGTCGTCGGTGGGCGCTTCGGTTTGTTCGATCCCAGACGCAAGATGCTCGTCCGTGGCTGGCGACGGATAGGCACTGCGATCGTGCGCTGGCCGTTGCCCATTCTGGCCGGAGCATGCGCGGTCGCGCTTGTCGGCCTGTTGACGCTGCCGGGATATCAAACCAGTTACAACGATCGGCTATACATACCTCACGACATTGCCGCTAATAAGGGATACGACGCCGCAGAGCGACATTTTTCCCAGGCGCGAATGATGCCCGAAGTGATGATGGTCGACGCGGACCACGATTTGCGGGATCCGGCAGACTTTCTCATCCTCGACAAACTGGCCAAAGGCATCTTGCATGTTCCGGGAGTCTCCAGGGTTCAAGCCATCACACGCCCCGAGGGCACGGCGATGGAGCATACGTCGATTCCGTTTCAGCTCAGCATGCAAAATGCCGGGCAGGTACAGACGATGAAATACCAAAAAGCCCGCATGGACGACATGCTCAAGCAGGCTGACGACCTCGAAGACACAATCGGGCGAATGCAGCGTATGTACAATCTGATGAAAGAACTCACCGATACGACACACAAAATGGTCGGTGAGACGAAGGAAATGCAAGCCGTCACCGAAGAATTGCGGGACGACATCGCAAACTTCGAGGACACCTGGCGGCCTATCCGCAGTTACTTCTACTGGGAAAAACACTGCTACGACATCCCGATATGCTACTCGTTGCGATCTATATTCGACGCCGTTGACGGTGTCGACGAGATCGACGATAAGTTCCAAATTCTGACCAAAGACTTCGATAAACTTGATTCGCTGATGCCGCAGATGATTGCGGAGTTCCCGCCGATGATCGCGACCATGGAGTCCATGCGGACGATGATGCTGACCATGCACAGCACCATGTCGGGGATCTTCGGGCAGATGGACGAGTTGAGCGACAACGCGACGGCCATGGGCAAAGCCTTCGACACCGCCAAAAACGACGACTCGTTCTATCTGCCACCGGAAGTCTTCAAGAACAAGGACTTCAAGCGTGCCCTGAACAATTTCTTCTCGCCGGACGGCAAGGCGGTCCGTTTGATCATTTCGCACCGGGGAGATCCCGCAACGCCCGAAGGGATTGCGCGTGTCGACTCGATCCGACAGGCAGCCGAGGAGTCGCTCAAGGCCACTCCGCTGGAAGACGCCAAGATCTATCTGGCCGGCACCGCGGCCACCTTCAAGGACTGGAAGGACGGCTCGAAATACGATCTCTGGATTGCCGGGATCGGTTCGCTGTGCCTCATTTTCATCATCATGCTGCTCATCACCCGAAGCCTGATCGCCGCCTTGGTCATCGTTGGCACGGTTGCGATTTCGTTGGGTGCATCGTTCGGGCTGTCCGTGCTCGTTTGGCAGTACATCCTTGGCTTCAAACTGCACTGGATGGTGCTGGCGATGTCGGTGATTGTGTTGTTGGCGGTGGGGTCTGACTACAACCTGCTGCTGGTCTCCCGATTCAAGGAGGAAATCCACGCCGGGCTCAAGACGGGCATCATCCGCGCCATGGGCGGCACCGGCAAGGTGGTGACGTCTGCCGGTCTGGTGTTCGCGTTCACGATGGGCTCCATGGTGGTCAGCGATTTGCGGATCATCGGCCAGGTCGGTACCACGATCGGTTTGGGTCTGCTGTTCGACACGTTGGTGGTCCGCTCGTTCATGACGCCGTCCATCGCCGCGCTCCTCGGGCGCTGGTTCTGGTGGCCGATCAAGGTCAGGCCCCGCCCGGCCAGCACGATGCTGCGCACGTATGGGACCCGTCCGTCGGTACGTTCCCTGCTGGGTGAGGGCAACGGCGAGGTGGCCAACACAGTGCTGGGCGACGGCCACGCCAGGACGGCCCCGTTGCCGAAGGCGCGGTCGTAGCGTCGACCGCTTCTCAGCTGCGGGCTGAACCCACCATCGATCCGTGCGGCCCTTGCCGCGGGTGCCCATCTCCGTTTGACGGATGCCCGTCAACGTCGCCCAGCAGTTCACGAACTGCTGGGCGGGGTCCGTACGGCCGCAGCATCGTGCTGGCGGGGCGCGGGCGCACGTGTTGTGGCCACCAGAACCAGCGTCCGAGCAGGGTGGCCAGCGACGGCGTCATGAACGACCGCACGATCAGGGTGTCGAACAGCAGACCCAAAGCGATCGTGGTACCCACCTGGGCCATGACCTTCAGCGGGCTGAACGCAAACGTGGCCATGGTGGCGGCGAACACCAGACCGGCAGAGGTCACCACTGAGCCCGAGCCGGCCACGGCACGGATGATGCCCGTCTTGAGCCCGGCGTGAATTTCTTCCTTGAACCGCGATATCAGCAGCAGGTTGTAGTCAGATCCGACCGCCAACAGCAGGATGATCGCCATCGCCAGCACCATCCAGTGCAACTTCATCCCGAGAATGTATTGCCACAGCAGCACGGAAAGCCCGAAGGAGGCGCCCAGTGACAGCAGCACCGTGCCAACGATGACCAGGGCCGCGACCACGCTTCGGGTGATGACCAGCATGATGATGAAAATCAAAGTGGCCGCGGCTATTCCGGCGATCATCAGGTCGAACTTGGAGCCGTCGTGCATGTCCTTGTACGTCGCAGCAGTACCGCCGAGGTAGACCTTGGCGCCCTCCCACGGGGTTCCTTTTATCGCCTCGTGCACTGCCTGTTTGATCGGGTCGATATGAGCAATCCCTTCAGGGGTCGCCGGGTCGCCTTCGTGCGAGATGATCAATCGAACGGCATGGCCGTCGGGTGACATGAACTGTTTGAGACCCCGCTTGAAATCCGGGCTTTTGAACGCCTCGGGCGGCAGATAGAACGTGTCGTCGTTCTTCGCTTTGTCGAAGGCCTCTCCCTGGGCCGTGGCGTTGTCGGACAACGCCTCCTGTTGATCGTTGAGACCCTTCGTCGTCGCATAGTTCGACATGATGGTCTCGAGATTGTTCTCCTGGCTGGCGATCTGCGGTGGTATCAGCGCGATTAGCTGCGGCTGAATTGCGTCTAATTTGTCGATATTCGTGCTGAGCGCCTCAATGTTCTCAGTCACTGCGTCGATGCCGTCGAGCGCGTTGAAGATGGATCGCAGCGCCCAGCATGCTGGAATGTCGTAGCAGTGCTTTTCCCAGTAGAAGAAGCTGCGGATCGGCCGGAAGAAGTCATCGAAAACAGCGATGTCGTCTCGCAATGCCTCCGTGATTTTCACGGTTTCTTTTGTGAGCAGCGCGGTTTGGTGCGTGGTATCGCTGAGACTCTTCGTGACCACCATCTGCTGGTGCAGAGTTGCCATCGTTTTCCGGAGCTCGTCCGCTTGCTTCAGCAGGTTCTTCGCCTGTTCTTCCTGGTAATGCTGCGTCTGGATTCGGCCGGCGCTTTGCGCGCTCATCTGGAAACCAAGCGTGCTGTGGTCGATCGGGGTCCCCAGGGGCCTGGTGATGGTCTGCACACGACCGATGCCGGGGATGTGGAAGATGGCTTTTGCCACCTTGTCCAACACGAGGAAGTCGGCCGAGTTACGCAGGTCGTGATCCGTTTCGATCATCAACAGCTCGGGATTCAGCCGGGCCTGGTTGAAATGCCGGTCGGCGGCTGCATAGCCGATGTTGGCCGGGGTGTCGGGCGGCAGGTAGTGACGAGTGTCGTAATCGGTCTGGTATCCAGGCAGGGTTATCAGACCGATCAGGGCGATCCCGATCGTCACCGCCAGAATCGGTGCGGGCCAACGGACGACCGCGGTGCCTATGCGTCGCCAGCCCTGGGTTTGCATCTTTCGCTTCGGGTCGAGCAGTTTGAAGAAGCTGCCCACCGTGAGCACCGCCGGGCCCAACGTCAACGCGGCTAACACCGCGACGAGCATTCCGACTGCGCAAGGCACACCCAAGCTCTGGAAATACGGCAACCGGCAGAAGCTCAAGCAGTACATCGCGCCGGCGATGGTCAGGCCCGAGCCCAACACGACATGCGCGGTGCCGTGGAACATGGTGTAGAAGGCCTGTTCTCGCTCCTCGCCGAGGCCGCGCGCCTCGTGATATCGGCCCATCACGAAAATCGCGTAGTCCGTTCCGGCGGCGATTGCCAACAACACCAGCATGTTGTTGGCGAAGGTGGAAAGCCCGATGATGTTGTAGTTTCCGAGGAACGCGACGACACCCCGGGCCGCGGCCAATTCGACGAAGACCATGAACATCATGATCATGACGGTGCTCACCGAGCGGTAGACGATCAGCAGCATCACGATGATCACCAGGATGGTCACCATGGTGACTTTCTTGACGCCCTTCTCGCCCGCGTGGGACTGATCGGCGATCAGCGGACCCGCTCCGGTGACGTAGGCCTTGATCCCCGGTGGCGCAGGCACCGAGTTCACAATTTTCCGGACGGCTTCGGTGGACTCGGTGGACAAACTGCCGCCCATGTTGCCGGCGAGATAGACCTGGACGTACGCGGCCTTTCCGTCGGTGCTCTGCGATCCGGCAGCCGTCAGCGGATCACTCCAGAAATCCTGGATGTGCTGAACGTGTGTGGTGTCTTGCTTAAGCCGCCTGACTATCTCGTCGTAGTAGTGGTGCGCGTCGGGGCCAAGCGTTTGCTGGCCCTCCAAGACGACCATCGCCGAGCTGTCGGAATTGAACTCGTTGAACGTTCGTCCGACGCGCATCATCGACTGGAAAGATGGCGCGTCTTTGGGGCTCTGCGACACCGCGTGGTTTTTGGCGACGACCTCCAGTTGCGGCGCCATGGTATTGGTGATGAAGACAAGGGCCAACCACACCAGGACGATCGGCAGCGCAAGCCGATGGATCATCCGCGGCAGAAACGGCGGGATCAGCGGCTGTGAGACCGGCTGTTCGACCCCGGTCTGACTCATGCGGACTTGTCCAGGCAGAAGGTGAAGGCACGCACTTCGTTGACGACCCTTTCGGTCTTGACGACGCCGTCCACGGTGATCCGGCAGCCGAGGGAATTGCCGCTTCCCTGCGCCACGAGGTTGGCGGGAACCGCAGGCTTCGTAGTCGTCAACGTGATGGACCAGGGCAAGGGCACCTCGAGGGCCTGCCGCGGCTGGGAATCGACATCCAGGTAATTGATGGTTGCCACGTTGCCCGGCGAGCCCCAGACCTCGAGTTTCAACACCTTGGGGTTGAACGGGATGATGTTGTCAGCGACCGAGCCGCCACCGAAGGAATTGCCGTGGACGCCGAAGATGCCGTGCAGCCGGTACACGGCGAGCCCGGAGACCGCGACCACGCCGGCGATCACCAGCACGAGCCAGAATCGGGTAACGAAGCGAGAGAGGATTGACCCGCGCTTGTCCCGGCGCGGTTTGGCGACCGGGGCTTCGCCGTCGCCGACCCGAGTGGGCAGCGGCTCGGTCCTCGGCTCGGTGACGGTCATCGGTGCTTCCATCCTTAACCAGGGGCGAAGGGGGCTCAACTAATTAGCTTGTGTGTAACCTTAGCTACTCTAATCGGAATAGGCGACTAGAAAGATACCGGGAGGGAGAGTTTTCCGATGGTCACATCGCTCGTCCCGACCGGTGGTTCGGTTGGGCTTCGAATGGGGCGAGAGGATCTGTGACGATGGGCGCAAGGAGACGAGCTCGGTCTGCACGACGAACTGCGAGCGGTACGATTCAGCCTATGAAGGCGAAAGTGTTTGCGGGATACGCGGCGCTCGCCATCGCCGCGGCGATTGGCTTGGCCGCGCCCGCAAACGCCGACCCCGACACTGATTTCGACAATCAGATCGCGCGTTACGGCATTTACGGGCCGCATGACTACAACCCGTATCTGGCCAAGATCTCCTGCCGAAGGCTCGCTCAGGGCGTCGACCCCGACGCTGCGGCAACAGCTCATTTCCTCTCCAATAACCTCCCCAGGGGCACCACTCAGGTGCAGGCGTATCAGTTCCTCGGCAGTGCCATCAGCATCTACTGCCCCGACCTGGCGCCCAAGCTGCAGAACATCCCAGCGCACTAGCTCGGGACGACGCCGCGCGGCAGCGTCAGTGGCAGATCGGTGTAGGTGACGATGCCCGGCGCCGCGGCAACGACGGCAGGGATCGCGTTGATGGCGGGCATCGCCGTCATGATGTGACCCAGGTCCATGAATTCCTCGAGCGTGGTGGCCTCGAAGTACGGCGGCGGCAGGAAGCCGACCTTGGTTGTCACCGTCGGCTGCCCGTCGATCTGGATGACCCAGCCGTCCTGGTCGATCTTCCAGTCGGGTTCGAGCGTCTGTCCCTTGCGCCACCGCACATTCAGGTCGATCACGGTGTTGCCGCCGACGATGCCCTGCCAGCTTATGTAGACGCCCGCAACGCATCCCGCGGGTATCGTCCAGGACGCCATTTCGAGGTCAGCGGTGGTTTGGGCAAACTCGGCCACGCACCGCACCTCGTCCAGCTCGACGCCGAGCGCGTCGCCAACCAGCCGGACGGCCTCGCCGAAAATGGCCGTCCCCTTTGCCGCCATCGCGTCCAGCTCCGGGTGGTCGATCGGCTGGCCGAAGCCCACCGGTTTCTCGGTCTCCGGCGAGTCGTAGAACGTGGTGTCGGCGGCCTCGTTGACGGTGACCTTGTCGACCCGGTTGCACACCATCGCCGAAACGATGGCCAGCAGCTCGGCGAAGCCCGGGCTGATACCGGACCCGAAGATCGTGGAGCCGCCTTTCTCGCAGGCCGCCAACAGTCGATCGCGGCCCTCGCCAAGGTTGTGTCCGGTGATGAAGGACGCCGTGGTCACCACGTTGACACCCGCGGACAGGATGCGGACCAGGTCGTCGACGTCGATCCACATCGGGTTGTAGACCACGCAGTCGGGTTTCAGGGCGAGCAGCGCGTCGACATCGTTGGTGGCCGCAACGCCCAGTGGCGGGATCCCGACGAGTTCGCCGGCGTCGCGGCCGACCTTCTCCGCTGACCAGGCATAGCACCCGACCAACTCGAGTGTGGGGTTGGCGGCGATCGACTTCAGCGAGCTCTTGCCGACGTTTCCGGTGTTCCACTGCACGACTCGATAGCTGTTTGGCACTCGCTCAGCATAGGGAAGAGAAGCCGGGGCTGAGGCGACATCAGGTCATCGTCTAGCGGCGACGCCGGCGAGCACTTGGTCGACCAGCCGTTCGGCGAACCCGTCGTCGATGGGTCCACCGCTGAACAGCAGCCGACCGTGGATTGGCGCCACCAGCATCTCCAGCAGCAGTTGGGCGTCGATGTCGGCGCGCAGATCGCCACGCTCGATGCCGCGCGCCGCTACCGGAGACAGCGCGCCCAGGCGACGCGCCCAGAAGGCTTGGCGGGCACCGGCGTAGGCGTCGTCAACCGGCAGCATCGCCGCACGCATCACGGCCATGGCCGCGGGCGAGCGCATGTAGGCGATCACGTCGCGGACAAGCGCCAGAAAATCACCCCTGGTCGAACCCGTATCCGGGGCGGGGATGGCGTCGGCGCTCCGGTCGAGCAACGCCGCCACCAATAGGTTCTCTCGGGTCGCCCATCGGCGGTAAACGGTGGTCTCGTGCACCCCCGAGCGCTTGGCGATTCCGGCGATGGTGGCGCCGTCGAACCCGTTGGCGACCAACTCGTCGAACGCCGCGGACAACACGCTCCGGCGGACATGCTCGCCGCGACGATGTGCCACGTCAGCGCCCATGCGCTCGAGTCTATCGCAACTTTACTTGCAATCGCGGCGAATGCGGCGCATGCTATTGCAAGGTAACTTGCAATAGGAGGAAGTCATGGACGCATCAGCACCCCGGCTTGACTGCAGCGGCGCCACCCCCCCGATCGGTTTTCACCGCTTCCACTCCGATTTCAGCATCAACTTTCAGTGCAACCGCTGGGTGCAGTGGATCGGCCCCTCGGCCATCGACGAGGTGGCCGAAATGGCGGCGCGCGCCAACACCTATCCGGAGTTGATGGACGGCTTCCTCGGCCTCGCCGAGCGCGCCCGCGCCGCCGACCGGGCGCTCGCCGGCGCCTACTACGACCGGGCAGCCGAGTTCTTCATGACGTCGACCGACCCGCGCCGACCGGCCGCGCGCGCCAGGTTTCTGGAAGCGATGCGCAGCATCTACGACGTAGCTCCTGAGTTTGTCCCGTTCGGCTCCGGCTCCATGCCGGCCTACGATCTCCGACCGGACCGTCAGATCGGCGCCCCGATCGTCATGTTCGGCGGATTCGACAGCTACATCGAAGAATTCCTGCCGATGATCGCCGGCATGGTCGACGCGGGTCGGCGCATCGTCGTGTTCGAGGGCCCGGGTCAGGGCAGCGCGCTTGAGGACTTCGGACTCACGATGATCCCCGAGTGGGAGCGGCCGGTGGCCGCGGTGCTCGACCACTACGACCTCAAGAACGTTGCCGTCGTGGGAATCTCGCTGGGCGGTGGCCTGGTGATTCGCGCGGCCGCGTTCGAACCGCGGATCAGCCAGGTGGTGGCTTTCGACATCCTCGACGACTTTTTCGAGACGATCGCGCGCCAACTCGGCCGCGGCGTCCGGATTCCATTGCGCGCGCTACTTACCGCGCGCGCCCGTGGGGCCATCAACGCCGTCGCCGACTGGGCCGTTGGTCGCAAGCCGGTCTCACAGTGGGGATTGCGACAGGGCATGCACGTCACCGGCACTGCCACGCCCTACGACTTTCTTCGTTCGACGACCGCGATGACCACCCGCAAGATCTCCCACCTGGTTCGCGCCGACGTGCTGCTTCTTGCCGGCGCGGACGACCACTATGTGCCGCTGCGGCAATTGGGGCGCCAGGCGGGCACGCTGACTAACGCGCGCTCGGTGACCACGCGAATCTTCACCGCCGCCGAGCAGGCGAGCAACCACTGCCAGCTCGGCAATATCGGCGCGGCCGCCCGCTTGATGATCGCGTGGTTGGACTTGACGGCGTTCCCACCGCCGACGGTTGGTTCAGTCCTCGACGGCGATACCGCGGCGCGTGCGCCTGCGCCAATGCACTCCTGACGGTTTGCCGGTCGGGCGCCGATTGCGCAAGCCGCGCGCGGACGAATCGGCGCCGGTGTCGTCCAAGGCGTCGTCGGCTTCGGCGTCTTCCACCGGGGGCGCCTCTTCGGCCGTCGACTCGGGTTCGAGGCCTTCTGTGGTCGTCGGCTCGACTTCGGGGCCTTGCGCGGTAACCTCGGCGGGCTCCTCGTCGTGACCCGGCGTTTCTGCCGTCTCGGCTTCATCGCCGTCAGCTTCGGCGTCCTGTTCGGCTAGTGCTTCGGTGTCCTCAGTGGCTTCCGCCTCGTCGGCTTCGTCCGTCTCGTCCTTCTTGCGACGGCCCTTCTTACGACGGCCTTGCTTCTCTTTCTTGGGCTTCAGTGGTCTCGGTGGTGGCGGTGGAA
>Ga0210386_10000773_pt1 | contig 29457 bp, 30 predicted proteins | sample IncBWH32OmetaG_FD_160091 | JGI IMG/M metagenome (GOLD analysis project Ga0210386, IMG submission 160091) | Forest soil microbial communities from Barre Woods Harvard Forest LTER site, Petersham, Massachusetts, United States - Inc-BW-H-32-O ...
CGCTTCGGTGGCCAAAAGCGGTGACTTCCCGCTCATGTCTGCACCTGCGAATCGGGTGCCGACACAGAATCAAACCCTCAACCGTTGGTCAACCAGCCGGAATCTGCTTAGCCCGCGAATACGGTTAGCTTGCGCGTGGCGAGATCGACGGTGACAGAGTCATCGGGAGTCTTCGCGGCATCCCCATCACTCGCCGGATGGTATTCGATGCGGAGCTGTGCCGCAGTCACGATGATGCGCAGATAGCCATAGTCCTGGTCGTCGTAATTCTCCAACGTGACCTTGTCGGCGTGGCCTGTGGTCTGCAGTTTTTGCGGCGTGCGCAACGCCCCTGCCCCTTTGCGGCTCAGCTTCGCCAGCCCGTGCCCGCCGTTGCCGCAGATGATATAGGGGATCTGCGTCTGTCCGTGATGGCGCGTGAATCGCTGGTAGTTGTGCGCATGGCCCGACAGCACGGCATGCGGCCATATTCCCGCAGTGTTGCACACGTCGTCGATCTGCGACAGCAATCGCTCGCTCCAGCCGTGCTTGCTGCCGGCGGTATAGGCGGGATGATGATGCGCGATGATCAGTGCGCCCTTGAAACCATCCGATTTCACCCGGCCCAACGCTGCCTTCAGGTAATCGAGCTGGGAACTGCCGATGGTGGCATCGGCGATGACGCCGGGGTCTTCCAGCACGTTGCTGTACAGCGACAGAATACGCGCGAACGGTGCGTCGAAGGTGAAGAACACACCGGGCTGGATCTGCGCGGTGCGCGACAGGCCGCCGGCTTCCGGCGTCACCTCGAACTCGGTGGCGCAGAAATTCTCCAGGAAGGCCGCCAGCGTGCTGGCATTCGTTCCGGGTACGACCATACCGTCGTGATTGCCGGCCAGCGCGACGATCGGGGCGGGATAATCGCGATATGGCTCGTAGAACTGGTCGTAGTAGTATTCCGCCTCGCCGAAACTGTAGATCACGTCTCCGAGATGGAAGCAGAAGCTGGGGCTCTGTGCCGGATCTTCGCCCTCGAAGTCGCTCACCATCTTGTCGGCGACAAGGTTCTGGCTCTCCGGCCCGCGCGTGTTGCCGGTATCACCGGTGGCATGGAACACCAATCGTCCCGCTTGCGTGATCTTCCGCACCGCGGCCGCGCCTTGGCTGCCGAGGATCGCCGCCAGCGTCAGCTGCGGTTCGGGCAGCCCGCGCGGCGCCGGGAACGGGATGGCGGCGAGCTTATGCTCGCGATTCAGTTCATCGATCTGCTTGTAGGCGGGATTGTCGGACGGATGTTTCACCTCGAACTTTGTCGGATCCGGCGTTGGCTGCGGCTGCGAGAACACCGGCTGGTCAAGCACGGTGGGGCCGGTGTTGTCGACTGGATCGGACTGCGGCGGAGCCTTGCTTTTGCGATGATGTGATGCACGCGCCATGACGGATCCTCCCTTGCGATGGGAGGGGCGTGCTATCGCAGTCTGTGTCGGCGCATCATGACATTCCGAAGATGTCGCGCCAGCGTATGTGAGCGGGATCACATCCGGGAACATCGCGTTATTCTATCGTCAGCCAAACGTGCTTTTGTTGCAAGATCGGCACACCTCCAGGTGCGCCGTGCGGTCGGCGATAACCAGCTGGCGAAGATCGCCGCGTGATGCATGATACGGCCGCGGCGCGACAACGCCGAAAGGAGTCCTCATGGCGGCGACCATCACCAACATCTTCGTGCTCATGCTGGAAAATCGGTCATTCGATCACATGCTGGGATTTTCCGGCATTACCGGTCGAGACGCCGCCAGCGACCAGCCGACGACAGTGACAGGGCCGCAAGCCGGCGCATCGAACACCTATCAGGGCACGCGCTATCCCGCCGCCACGCCGGCCAGCGACCCAATGCCGGTCGATCCCGGCCATGAGTTCGTCGATGTGGTGCAGCAGCTCTGCGGTGCTGGGGTGCAATATCCGTCAGGCGGACCGTATCCCCCGGTCAATAACAGCGGCTTCGTCAGCGATTATGCCGTCTCGCCCACCGCAAGCGAAGGCAACGCCAAGGACGATTTCGGCGCCATCATGCGCTGCTTCACCCCCGCGCAGTTGCCGGTGCTGAACGCGCTGGCGCGGTCCTTCGCGGTATGCGACCACTGGCACGCATCCATTCCGGGTCCGACCTGGCCCAACCGGATGTTCGCCTGCGCTGCGTCGTCCGGCGGCCTGGACCACAGCCCTTCCTCCGCCGAGATCATCACCTGGGAAACGATTGACGGCTTCGCCTTCCAGCATGGCTCGATCTTCGATGCGCTGCGCCAGAAATCCGCCTCCGGCTGGCAGATCTTCGCCGGTGACAATTTGCCGATGACGGCGGCCCTGAAGGGCATCTCGTTGAGCGAGATCAAGCCATACGCCCAATTCGCCGCGACCGTATCGGGAGCAGAATATCCATGGATGTTGACCTGGATCGAGCCCAACTACGGCGATGTCGTACTGAGCACGTTCCAGGGCGGCAATTCACAGCACCCGCTGGACGGCGTGACGCAGGGCGAGGCGCTGATCAAGGCGACCTATGAAGCGATCCGCAACTCGCCGCATTGGAACACCAGCCTGCTGATCGTCACCTGGGACGAACATGGCGGCTTCTACGACCACGTCGCGCCGCCCGCGACGACACCGCCCGGTGATACGCCGCAGCTTGAGGGACAGAACAAATACGGTTTCACCTTCGACCGACTGGGCATCCGCGTGCCGGCGGTGATCGTTTCGCCACTGATTCCAGCCGGCACCATTGATCACCGCGTGTATGACCATAGCTCGATCCCGGCAACGGTCGAGAAAGTGTTCGGCCTGCCGCCGCTGACTGCGCGCGACGCGGCGGCGAATGATGTGATGCCGCTCCTATCGCTCGACACAGCGCGCGAGGATGCACCGCTGGCCCTGCCCGATCCGGCGCCGCCGGCCAGCGCGGCGGTCGCGCAGAGCACAGCTGCGCCCACCGACAGCGCCGATCACGGCAACCTGCCCGGCTTCCTGCACGTCGCGCTGCACCAGGTGACAGCTGGCATGTCGGACGCGCAGAAACAGCTGGAGCTGGCCCGCGTGCAGGCGATCCAGACGCGGGCGGACGCGGCGCAATACTTGGCCGATGTAGAAGCGCGGATACCGCCGTCTCAGACGACGGGTTGAACCGGCCTGCGAACCCGCTGGCGCGCGCGCCTTCACGTCATACCGGACGCACGCGTGCTAGGCTGCCTTGCCCAGCACTTCCGGATTGGTCACCCGCACCGGCTTACCATCCAGGAATGCCAGGGCGTTCTCAACCATCTGCGGGTAGAACTGCGCCCAGGTCTCCTGCACGCAATAGCCGAGATGCGGGGTCAACACCGTGTTCCGCGCGCCGCGCAGCGGATGATTGGAGGGCAGCGGTTCGCGGTCGAACACATCGAGGGCCGCGACGATCTTGCCGGCGCGCACCGCTGCCAGCAGGGCGGCCTCATCGACGATCGGGCCACGCGACGTGTTCACCAGGATCGCGCCCGGTTTCATGCGGGCGATGTCCGCCGCGCCGATCAGTCCGCGTGAACGTGGCGACAGCACCAGGTGAATGCTGGCCACATCGGCGGTGGACAGCAGCTCCTCCTTGCTGACGATCGTTGCACCCGCGGCCTGCGCCTTCTCGGCGGTGAGGTTCTGGCTCCAGCCGATCACGTTCATTCCCAGCGCATTGCCGTAGCGGGCCATGTAGCCGCCGAGCCGGCCCAGCCCGATCAGCCCCAGCGTCTTGCCGGCCAAGCCAATCCCCACCGGCACACCCATCTGGAATTTTCCGGCGCGGAGATTGGCATCGCCGACTGCCATGCCGCGCGCGGCACTGATCATCAGACCCAGCGCCAGCTCCGCGGTGGCCGCGTCATTGGTGCTGTGCGGTCCCGCCTGCGTGTTGCACACCACCACGCCGCGCGCGGTGCAGGCCGGGGTGTCGAGCGAGGCATTGCGTGCGCCGGTCATGCCCAGCATTTTCAATTTCGGTAGCCGATTAATCAGGCTGGCGGGCAGCGGCGTGCGCTCACGCATCGACAGCACGATCTCGAAATTGGCGAGCTGCGTGGCGGCATCGGCCTCATCGGCAAAGGCTTCCGCGAAGAAGACCACATCCGCGCGTGCTTGCAGCTTCGACCAGTCGGCGCTGCCCTTGGCCACGCCCTGCCAGTCATCCAGAACCGCCACCTTGGTCATAGCCCCCTCCCGTTGTGCGCGCACAACCTGCCGCCGTGCCGCTCAAGGTGCAAGCTTGGGAGCCGCGAAGGAGATGCGAGGCGTGAAACGCAATGACCCCCGCACGCGCCTGGCGTTAAGCGGGGGTCTGTTTGCGAAGCACGGCTTCGCGCTCAGGGCAAAAGCCCTGATATAGGCGTGGGCTTGATGATACGTCGCCGGTGCCACGCGGATCGGCAACTCGGTCTATGCCCGGTGGAGTCATGCTTCTGACGCACCCTCCTATGGCAGTTGACGATCCTTGCAGCATGCGCCTTTTAGCGGAATGGTGTCAAGCAAATCGGCCACGGCAGTTGGCACAGTTTCCATCGCGTTGTGGTCGACCTTGGCACAGTTGAGCGTACGTGCCGGGGGCGTTGCCACCGTTCGAAAAGCTGAGCCTGTGCTTCGCCGTGGCGTTCGCAGTGGGGTTGGTGGTGCTGGCCGCGCGAGGGCGCGCGGTGCTGGGGCTAGCCGGCACCGCAATCCTGCTGGCTCGCGGAAATCGTTTTGATATAGGGACCAATATGGCGTGGCTCAGCTATGTTGCGGCGACGGCGGGCGCCGTGGTGTGGGCCGGATATTCGACGTTGAATCGGCGTTTCGCTTGCGTTCCGAGTACCCTGCTGGTGGGCGTGTGCGGAGCGGTCGCGACTGCGGGCTTGTTGTGTCATGTCGCGCTGGAGCCGTGGATCATGCCTGCGTGGGCGGAATGAATCGCCATCATCCTGCTGGGCATCGGACCGACGGGGCTCGCCTTCATGGCCTGGGATCACGCAACCGAGCACGGGCAGCTGCAGGTGCTTGGCGCACTGTCTTGTCTGGCGCCGTTGTCGTCGACATTGCTGCTGGTGCTGGATGGCGAGGCGCCCGCGAGTGCCCCACCCGCGCTGGCTGCCCTGCTTATTGGGGGTGGAGCCGTGGTGGCCGGCATGCCGGCGCGCACCGGGTGACGCGCGATTACGCGGGTGCCAGCGAGCGCGCAACGTGACCCGCCTCGGTCAACACGACCGGGCAATCCGCCATCGTTGTGCGCGGTTGATAGTCGATCTGAACAAGGCCCTGTTCAATCGCCGCCTCCCACACCGGCAGGCGCGGGCAGGAGGTGTGCCAGGCGTCCATCACGTCTGCGTAGCAGCGTGGACGCGCGGCGATCCATGCAAGGAATTGCGCGGTCAGCAGCTCGACGGGTTCAGACATGCGGGCCTCGTTGCGCGGTTTCGTCGGCGTTCACCGTCACCCATTCATTCACGAAGGTATAGGCCACGCCGAGCAGCACTGGACCGAGAAAAATCCCCAGTAGTCCGAACGCCAACGCACCTCCCAACACACCCAGCACGGTCAGCACGAACGGCAGGTCCGCACCGCGGGCGATGAACCACGGGCGGATCAGGCTGTCGGCGCCGGACACGGCCACCACGCCATAGATGCCCAGGAAGATGCCCCAGCCCAGATGCCCGGCGCTCATCAGCCACAGCGCGGCGGGGATCCACACCAGCGGCGCGCCGATCGGCAGTACGGCGAGGAACCCCGCCACGGCCCCCAGCAGCACGGGCCGCGGCACGCCGGACACCCAAAGGCCGAACGCGGTCAGCACACCCTGGACCACCGCGGTACCCAGGATGCCATAGACGACCCCTCGCACGGTGGCACCGGTGACCGCGATCAGGCGGTCCGCCCGCGCGCCGGCAATACGGCGCAGCAGCTCGGTCAGGCGCGCGGCAATCGGCTCGCCATAGATGTAGAAGAAGAAGGCAACGAACAGCGCCAGCACGAACAACAGCACGCCGCGCGCGACGCCCAGCAAGAGGCCAAATCCGCCCTCCAGCAGGATGCCGAGATAGGGTTTCAGCGCCTGTAGCATCTCGGAGATGTCGGCGGCCCAACTGTCCCAGATCTCGCTGAATGTCGGGCCGACCAAGGGGACTTCGGCAAGCCAGTCCGGGGCCAGTGGCAACCCGCCACGCAGTGCGATTTCAATGGTATCGCGCAAATGTCCGGCGTCATCGGCGCTGGGTGTGGCGATGATCAGTGGCACAACGACCATCACCGCCGTCAGCGCCACCATCAGCCCGGCGGCGGCCACCCGCTGCAGATGCAATCGCTGCTGCAGCCACTCGAAGACGGGCCAGGTGGTGAAGGCGAGGATGCCGGCCCACAGCAGTGAGGAGAAGAACGGGTACAACACCAGCACACAGCCGATGCCGATGCCGCCCAGCAGCAGGCCCATCAACACCCGTTCGGCAATCATGCTGCCCCCACTCACGCCGCGTGATCCTGCCCTTCCCCTGACCCTCCGCGGCGGCTGGTCAAGCACCCGGACGGCTTGTAGCTTCCGCCTCCGCTTCCGGGGAGGTCAATCGTGCCACGCTTCGCCGCCAATCTGTCGATGATGTTCAGCGAGCACCCTTTCCTCGACCGCTTCGACGCCGCGGCCAAGGCCGGATTCACCGGCGTGGAGTTCCTCTTCCCCTACGAGTACCCTGCGGCCGAGCTGAAGCAACGGCTGTCTGGGAATGGGCTGACCCAGGCGCTGTTCAACATGCCGCCTGGGGATTGGGCGAAGGGCGAGCGCGGGCTGGCCGCTCTGCCCGGCCGGCAGACCCAGTTCCGCGACAGTGTGAAGCTGGCCCTCGACTATGCCACCGCGCTGGGATGCAAGCTGGTGCACTGCATGGCGGGCATCGTGCCGGCCGATGTGTCACCGGTGACTGCGGCGGCAACCTATGCCGCCAACCTGGCCTGGGCCGGCGAGCAGGGGCTCGCGGCGGGCGTGAAACTGGCGATCGAGCCGATCAACCACCGCGACATGCCGGGCTACTATCTGAACACCGAGGCGCAGGGCGCCGCGATCGCCGAGGCGATCGGCCTCGACAAGGTCGGGCTGCAGTTCGACGTCTATCACTGCCAGACCACCGAGGGTGACGTCACCAAGCGGATGGAAAAGCATCTGAAGGTGATCGTGCATATGCAGATCGCCGACGTGCCTGCCCGCAACGAGCCGGGCACCGGCGAGATCGGCTGGCCCTTCGTATTCCGGCGGATGGACGAGCTGGGGTATGCGGGCTGGGTCGGGCTCGAGTATCGACCCGCGGGAGACACCATCGCCGGGCTGAGCTGGCGGAAGACATTCGGGGTCTAGGCCCCACCCTCACCCGGAGCGCGGTGCGCTCCGACCTCGCGCGCGGCGCGCGAGGGGTGCAACCGTTGGTCAGGAGAGAGACAATGAATATCGGTTTCGTCGGGCTCGGTATTATGGGGCGCCCCATGGCGCTCAACCTGAAGGCGGCGCAGCACAGCCTGATCGTGTACGACCGCGCCAGCCTGGCCGACGAGATCCGCGCCGCGGCCGAGGTGGTGGCAGACGGCAAGACGGTGGCCGGCAAGTCCGAGGTCGTCATCATCATGGTGCCGGACACGCCGGACGTGGAGAACGTGCTGTTCGCGCCGGGTGGCGTCGCCGAGGGGCTGAAGCCCGGCACGCTGGTGATCGATATGTCCTCGATCAGCCCGATCGCGACCAAGGCGTTTGCCAAGAAGATCAATGATCTCGGTTGCGACTATCTGGACGCGCCGGTGTCGGGGGGCGAAGTCGGCGCTAAGCAGGCGACGCTGACCATCATGGTGGGTGGGCCGGATGCGGCCTTTGCGCGGGCCAAGCCACTGTTCGACCTGATGGGCAAGAACATCACCCATGTCGGGTCGGAGAACGGGGCCGGGCAGACCTGCAAGGTGGCGAACCAGATCATCGTCGCGCTGAATATTCAAGCTTGTGCGGAAGCCCTTGTGTTTGCATCAAAAGCTGGCGCAGATCCGGCGAAGGTGCGGCAGGCCCTGATGGGCGGCTTCGCGTCGTCGCGCATTCTTGAAGTGCATGCCGAGCGGATGATCAAGGGCACGTTCAATCCGGGGTTCCGCATCAAGCTGCACCAGAAGGACCTGAATCTGGCACTGTCGGCGGCGCGGGAGCTGGGGCTCTCGCTGCCGAATACCGCGATTGCACAGCAAATGTTCTCGTCCTGCGCAGCGCATGGCGGCGCGGAGCTGGATCATTCGGCTCTCATTCTGGCGATTGAGGGGCTGGGATCGCATGCGATCCGCGACAAAGCGTAAGAAATCGGTGGGAAGTGCCACGATCTGTCGCTGCGGATGATCTGTGTTGAGATTTCGGGGAAACTATCCTTAGTATATCAGACCGTCGCCGATTCTGAGACGCTTTTGGGCGGTCGGCGGGGCGAGGGTGTTTTCATGTCCATGCGTTTTACCGAAATTGGCCAGCAGCTCCGGGCGTACCGGCTGGAGTCTGGGCTGCGTGCGGAGGAGATCGCCGCGCGGCTCGGGGTCTCTCGTGCCGCGCTGTATCGCTACGAGAAGGGCGAGGTCATCAAGCTCGATACGATCAAGCGATTGGCCGAGCTGCTGAAGATCTCGCCTCTGTCGCTGCTGGGTATCGGCGTTGAGTACTACAACCGCCCGGTCGGCTACTACGAGCGTCTGCGCCAACTGGAAGAGACAGCGGATCAGATCCTGCAGTTGCATGGGCCAATTTGTTACCTGACGACGTCCGATGCCTATGACGCCACGCTGGCCGAGGCATTCGACGAGGCAGCGGAGCAGAGCGGCACCGAGCGCCAGGTCATGCGCAGCATGACCGAGCAGGTGCTGGGCATCCTGACTGCACGCAAGCGGATGTACGGGCTTCGGCGGCCTGGGATCATTGCGATCATTTCGATCGGCGCGGTGCAGCGGTTGCTGGAACAGGGCGTGGCTGGGGGCATGACGTTGTCCGACCGCCTTCGCCGCCGGTGCCGGCACGTTGCCGAGGCTGAGATCGAGAACATCGCCACGCTGATGGAAACGGAGCCGATGGGGCTTCAGTTCGGCCTTCTCACGGGTGCTGAACCGACTTCCGCCTTCAAGATCCTGCGCGCGCGCGACCGCGTCAGCCTGGCGATCAACCCGTTCCGGCCGGATGCACCCCCGAGCGCACATACCGGGGTGGCGATGATTACCGGCGCCGACGAGGCGGTGGCGGCGCATCAGCGAGTGACCGAGACGAACTGGCGGGACGCGATGAAGGGGCCCGCCGGCGCCGCACGGTTGCGGCAGTTGATGGGGCAGACTGCCCGCGCATAAAGCGCGGGCCGGGCGGGCGAAGGCGGACGCGCTGCAACGCACACTGGGCGCCCCCGTCCTGCGGCGGTATGCTAGGGCCGCAATCTGCGCCGAGTGCCATGCCTGCCACCCGCCTCTCCGACCTACCGGCCTACCCGGATGTGACGATCGAGTCCGACCAACGCGTCTGGGACGGCCGGTTCCCGTTGGACAAGGTCCAGTTCCGCCATCGCCGTTTCGATGGCGCGATGTCGGGGGAACGCACCTGGGAACTGTGGCGGCGCGGCCGGGCGGCGGCACTGCTGCCGTATGACCCGATCGCGGATGCGGTGGTGCTGATCGATCAATTCCGTCTGCCCGCGCTGGCGGCAGGGTTGCCGCCGGTGCTGGTCGAAATTCCGGCCGGATTGGCGGAACGCCCGGAGAGCGCCGAGATGACGGCGCGGCGCGAGACAGCAGAGGAGACCGGCCTGGTGCCGGATCTGGTGCAGCCGATCAGCGAAATCATGCTGCTGCCGGGTGGGTGCGATGAGGTCTGCGGGCTGTTCATCGGCCGGGTGCGCGTGCCGGCCACCGGTCAGGACGGGATCGCCGGCCACGCCGGACTGGTGGGCGAGAACGAGGATATCCGGGTGCGCGTCTGGCCAGTGGACGAGGCGATTGCGGCAGCGGTTGGCGGGCGGATGCCACACGTGCTGACGATGCTCGCGCTGCTGTGGCTGGCGGCGCAGCGAGACAAGTTGCGGCGGGAATGGGGACCATGACGGAACGGCTCTATGAGGACGACGCGCAGTTGCGCGGGATGCAGGCGCAGGTGCTGGCGAGCGGGCCGGAGGGTGTCGTGCTCGACCGCACCGTGTTCTACGCGCGCGGCGGTGGGCAGCCAGGCGATGTGGGCGTGCTGCGCTGGGATGGCGGGGAGATGGCGGTCGCTGAGACGATCAAGGGCGATGGCACGACCATCTTGCACGTACCTGCGGCGGGCGCCGTGGTGCCACCGGTTGGAGCGACCGTGGATGGCACGATCGACTGGGCGCGACGGCACCGGCTGATGCGGATGCACACGGCGATGCATCTGCTGTGCAGCCTGATCAAAGGTGCGGCGGTGACCGGTGGTGCGGTGGGGGCGGACAAGTCGCGGCTGGACTTCGACCTGCCGAACCCGCCGCCGAAGGAGGAAATCGAGGCTGGGCTGAACGCGATCGTCGCCGCTGATCACCCGGTGCAGTTGGAATGGGTGGATGAGGCGGTGCTGGATAGGAACCCCGGGCTGGTGCGAACCATGTCGGTACAGCCACCGCGCGGCACCGGACGGCTGCGGCTGGTGCGGATTGGTGACGGTGAGGTTCCGGTGGATTTACAGCCGTGCGGCGGCACGCACGTCGCACGCACGGGCGAAATCGGCCGCATCGTGGTGCTGAAGATCGAGAACAAGGGCAAACAGAACCGGCGGATTATCATCGCGCCGGTGGATGGATCATAGATCGAACGTACAGCTCTCCCGCGCAGCGGGAGAGGTGAGTGAAGATGGGGGAACCATGCGGGCACTGGTGACAACGGAATGGCTGGCCGGGGAACTCGGCAAGCCGGATCTGGTGGTGTTCGATGCCACCAAGTATCTGCCGAATGAACCGAAGGATGGACATGCTGCGTTTCTTGCCGCGCATGTTCCGAGCGCACACTATTTCGATATTGACCTGATCGCCGATCCGGATACGGACCTGCCGCATATGGTGCCGACGCCGGGACGGTTTGCGAAGCTGATGGCGATGCTGGGCGTCAGCAATGCGTCGCGCATCGTCTTCTACGATCAGAAGGGTCTGGCGTCCGCGGCGCGTGGGTGGTGGCTGATGGGGCTGTTCGGACATGACGCGGCCGCGGTGCTGGATGGTGGGTTGCCGAAATGGCAACGTGAGGGGCGCAAGGTGGAAAGTGGCGAGCCCCCTGCCCCGCCGGCAACGACGTTTCGGCCGGATTATCGGCCGATGCGGCTGCGTGGCGTCGGCGATGTGCTCGGCAATGTGAAGACGCAGGCGGAGCTGGTGCTGGACGCGCGCGCAGCGGGACGCTTCACCGGAGCGACGCCGGAGCCGCGCGCCGGCATGCGCAGCGGGCACATCCCGCGATCGGCCAGCCTGCCGTACACCGACCTATTGAACGCGGACGGAACGTTCAGGGACCCAGACGCCTTGCGCGCGCGCTTCGCGGCGGCGGGGGCGGACGGATCGCGCCCGCTGGTGACGAGCTGCGGGTCGGGGGTGACGGCGTGCATCGTGACACTCGGGGCACGGCTCGCCGGGCTGCCGGAAGGCGCGGTGTATGACGGATCGTGGACGGAATGGGGCGGTCGCGGGGACACGCCGGTGGAGACGAACTGACGATGGCCAAGGACGTCACGCAACTGGGGTTGCGGACCAAGCTGTCGCATCTCGGGCGGGCGGATAAGACACAGCACGGTTTCGTCAATCCGCCGCTGCTGCGTGGGTCCACGGTGCTGTATCCGACGGTGGTCGAGCGCAAGCGGATTGCCGGGATGCGCGGCCAGCGCGTGATGTCGTATGGGACCGCCGGCAGTGCAACGCATTGGGCGCTGGAGGATGTGATCGCCGAGATCGAGGGCGGCACCCATTGCACCATCGTGAGCACCGGCCTTGCCGCGGTGACGACGCCATTGCTGGCGTTTCTGAAGGCCGGCGATCATATGCTGATGCCGGACAGTGTGTACGGGCCGGCGCGCGCCTTCGCCGAGGGCATGCTGACACGGTTCGGTGTTGAGACGACGTTCTACAATCCGGTGATCGATGGGCCGGGTCTGGCAAAGCTGATGCGACCGAACACCGCGGTTGTGTACACCGAAAGCCCGGGCAGCCACACATTCGAAGTGCAGGATGTGCCATCGCTGGCCAGGGTGGCCCACGCGGCGGAGGCCCCAGGGAAAATCAAGGTCATGATGGACAACACCTGGGGCATCCATCACTTCCAGCCGTTCAAGCATGGCGTCGACGTGTCGATCCAGGCGGCGACGAAGTATCCGGCGGGGCACTCGGACATCCTGATCGGCAGTATCACGGTGAATTCCGAGGCGGACTGGCAGACCCTGATCGCCGGGTCGCGTAGCCTGGGACAGTATGCCAGCCCGGACGACTGCTGGCTGACGCTGCGCGGGCTGCGCACCATGGGCGTGCGGCTGGCACAGCAGGAACAATCGGCGATCGAGGTGGCGCAATGGTTGCAGACACGGTCCGAAGTCGCGCGCGTGCTGCACCCTGCCCTCCCCGGCGCGCCGGGCCATGAGATCTGGAAGCGAGACTTTACCGGAGCCTGTTCGCTGTTCGGCGTGGAGTTCCAGCCGAGCACGTCAGTCGAGAGCACCCACGCGTTCGTCGAGGCGCTTGCCCTGTTCGGCATCGGTGCCTCCTGGGGTGGGTACGAGAGTCTCGCGCTGCCAACCACCGGCTTCGTGACACGCACTGCCAGCCATGTGTTCGAAGGGCCGCTGGTCCGCCTGCATATCGGATTGGAGGATGTGAAGGACCTGATTGCCGACCTGGAACAGGGGTTGGCCGTGCTGCGGGGCTTCGGGCGATAGGCGCGCGTGGTCCGCGAGGTCACGTTGTTGCGCCGCGTCTCGCAACGACTGTGTGACGGCGTGCGTGTGAACCGCGGTGTGCTGCGGCCTCATGGCGTCGCGCAACGAGGTTTGCAAGCCGCCTGAAGAGAAATGCGCGCGCATAGGCGATGCCTGCGCCGCTGCGCGCGCCACAACTTGTGATCGCGCGGCAAGGCCACCGTCGCGGCGGCAGTACGAGCGCGCATACCAGGCGCAGCTTGGCGTCGCTGACATCAGTGGCAACAGTCACGTGGCCGTCGGCGAGTGCCTTGACGCGGACGGTTGGATGCGACCCGGCGGTCGCCAACCGCGTTGCGGGCACCTGTCGACGGACCAATCGCATGATATCGCGCGCCAACCAGCAGGCGGCGTCCTCGTTGGGCGGATAAGCGAAGCGGGTGACAAGGCACCGTGATCTGCTCGGCCGGTGGCACGGGCCACAAGGCGAGCCGTCGCCTGGCGCCGCCTCGGCGGCGCACCGTGTACGTCGCGCCTGCCGCCAGAGTCTGATCCGTCTCGGGAGCTGCAGCGTGAGCGTCCACCACACCAAGCTCCCGACGCGATGGTTCGGCACCAGGTGGCGCGGGCTGCGGCACGCCGGGCTTTGCCACACACAGAGGGTCATTGGAATGAGGCGGTCGCGGATTACATCGCGCCCCTCTTGACATCAGACAGGTTAAAACCCGGTAAATACGCCTCATCATGCAGATCCATGTCGCACCTGACCGCATCCGTCCCACCCACACTGCTATGCTTTCGTAACCATCTGCACCTTGCCGCGGCGTTCGCGTCGCCGCGCGAGGCGGATGCATGAGCGGTACTCTTTCCATCCCACCTGGCGCACGATTGCGGGTTGTTGGTGACGTTCACGGCGACGCACATGGGTTCGCCTATGCCGCCGCAACCGACCGGTTCGTCGTGCAGCTCGGCGATCTGGTCGATCACGGCGACGACAGCGTCTCGGTGTTGCGGACCATGTTCAATCTGATCGACGCGGGGCACGGATTGTTCCTGCTTGGAAACCATGACTTCAAGCTGGCACGACTGTTGGCCGGCCGGCCGGCTCGGCACGAGGCAATCGTAGCGGCGACGGCAGCCCAGCTCGACCCGACGCTGCGAACCCGCGTGCTGACCGAGATCGCCCGCGCTCCAGTGTGGTTGCGGCACGGCGACGCGCTGTTCGTGCATGGCGGATTCCACACCGCCATGCTGGAACGACCCTCACCCCAGATCGAACTGGGACGACCCGACCACGTGGTGGCGCGGGCACTGTACGGCGAGCCGACCGGGCGCACCCAACCAGATGGCTATCCCGAGCGCAGCCTGCGCTGGGTGGACCGCATTCCAGCCGGACTCACTGTCTATTGTGGCCATGATCGGCGCAGCACCGACGGCCGGCCCTGGATCCGCCACGGCCAGGCGGGCGGGACCGCGGTGTTCCTGGACACCGGCGGCGGCAAAGGCGGGCACGTGTCGTGGATCGATCTGTAGGTTCGCACCGCGGCGGTCACAGCCGCTCGTAGCTGATCGTCGAGCCGTCAGCGACCGAGAAGCGCATGCTCATCCAGCTGTTCTGTGCGTCGTACCACAGATCCAGGTCGAGATCGCCGGTCAGGCTGTAGCAGGTGGCAGGGCGTTCCGCACCGGAAACGAGCTTGACTGGCTGAACGCCCTTCGGCGTAACCTTGGGATGCACCAGACCGCCATCCTGGGTGCCGATCATCGGCCCGCGCAACATCCGGGCGTTCCAGTAGGTCGTCGGCAGCGCATCCTCGGGCGCGACATACGGGGTCGTACCACTGCCTTCCACCCACAATCCCGCGGCCACGCGATGGGCCGACATGTACATATCGGTGCCATTGCGATTGGTGTGGCCGGTCAGCGACGCAAGGCGTCCGCCTTGCCATCGTTCAACCGCATGATGGTTGTAGCGCACCAGGGGGATAGGCCCGAATGTGAACAGCACGTCCACGGCGATGTCGACGTCCAGCATGTCTCCGGTGACATGGAAATCGAGGGTATGGGTGCCGATCGCATCACCGTGCCGCATTAACCGAAATGCGATCGCGCGGGACTCCGGGATTGGCAAGCTGGCAAGTCCAGGCACATCGGACCCCATGGCCCACGCACGGTGCGCGGCAACTGCACCCACGGAAGCGAAAAGCGCCCTGCGCTCGATCATCGGATCCGTCCTACGTGCGACACCCCGACTAGCAATCCCCTCATCTCCTAACTTGCGCGCACGGGCAAGCCTGAACAAGTGCTCTCCGGATATCCCAGGGGACAGGGCGCCTGGGACATGGCACTAATATACGGTGGCATACGATGCCGCGCGGGGATCGTCCAACACACATGTTCATGCGCCAGCTCCTGCTTTTGCGGCATGCGAAGTCCTCCTGGGACGACCCGTCGGTGCCCGACCGGGAGCGGGCGCTGAGCCCACGCGGCCACCGTGCCGCCGCGGCCATGCGGCAGGCGATGCGCCGCTTGGGGCTGGCGCCGGATCTGGTCCTGGTTTCGCCGGCGCGGCGCACGCGCGAGACGCTGGACGCGCTGGAGCCCTGGGACGAAGCACCGCTGATCGAACCAATGGAAGTATTGTATTTGGCCGGTGCGATGCGACTGCTCGACATCGTGCGGGGCGTGCCGGAGACGGTTCGCAGCGTGATGGTTGTGGGCCACAATCCCGGCATGCATGAGCTGGCGGTGCTGCTGGATAAGAAGGGTGTCGCTGCCTCCCCGACGGCGATTGGCCATCTGCGGGCGGGATACCCAGCCGGCGCGCTGGCGGAGTTCAATGTGCCCGGCGGCTGGTCACGCCTGGATACGGGCGGCGGCCAGTTGGTGCGGTTCTTGCGTCCCCGCGACCTGCAAGACGACGGCTCGGAGACCGCACCGGAGCGTTAATGAAACTCGCGCTGGCACTCCCTCCTAACGCCGCCGCACGGCTGCCACGCCTGGCGCGTCTCACCGGGCTGACGGTGGCGCGGCGTCGGCGACGGGCCATCCGCATCGTTTGGCACGATACGACAGACGGGACCCTGGCCGCCCGCGGCCTGGCGCTTGCCGAACAGGGCCGGGTCTGGCGGGTGGAGCGACTGACCCATGAGGACAGGCCCTGGCCGCCCGGCACCGCTGAGGAGGTGCTGGCGCAGGCCACCGCGCTGGCGCGGCTTGACCACGAATTGCCGGCCGGGCTGCACGCCGTCGCGTGGCTTGAGGGCCATCTCAGCACCCTGATCCTGCAGAAAGATAGCGCCGAGCTGACCCTCACGCTGCTCCAGGGGACGATCGGAGGGGCGCACCGGCGCCGCCCCGTCTGTCGGATGACCCTGGAGGGCCTGGCCGCTCCGGTGCTGGACCTGGCACTGGGCCTCTTGGCGGAGCTGGATCTCGCGATTCCCGCCGGGGTGCTGGCGGCCGAGGCCCTCGCCGCGGCGAATAGGTCAGGGCCACCTGCCCCGCTGACGCCGGAGCTGCGGACCGGACTGAGCGTCGGGGTGGCGTTCACGCTGTCGCTGGGCCGTCATACGGACGCCATCTTGCGCGAAGCGCATACTATCCTGTCCCGCGACCCCGGCACCGAACCGGTGCATCAGATGCGTGTCGCGGTGCGGCGCCTGCGCTCCACGATCGCCGTGTTCCGCCCGGTGGTGTTCTGTCCCGAGGTCGACGCCGCTGATCAGGGCCTGAGGGCGCTGGCCGATCGCCTGGCGCCCGCGCGCGATCTGGACGTATTCGTTGCCGAGACCGCGGCCACCGTAGGCGAGGCCCTGCCCGGGGATGCCAGCCTGCGCCGGTTGCTCACGACCGCCGGGCACCACCGCCGCGCGGCCTACACGGCGCTGCGGACCTGGCTGGGCGGCCGGGATTTCCGTCGTTTGATCATCACCCTGGCGGCTCTGGCCGACGGCACCGCGTGGTCCGCCGCGCCCGACATGGCGCAACAGGAGGCGCTTGGTCTGAAGCTGGAAGCCTTCGCGGCGCAGGCATTGAAACGCCGCCTGCGTCGGCTCACCGAGGCCGGTGACACGATCGACCATCTGGATCCCACCGCGTTGCACCTGATTCGCCTGCGCGCCAAACGCATGCGCTATGCGGCGGAGATCTTTGCCCCGTTGTTCTCACGCAAAGCCACCGCACGCTTCCTGCGCCGCCTGGCCGCGGTGCAGGACCGGCTGGGCATCCTGAACGATGGCGCAGTGGCCAACACGCTGCTGACGGACCTGGGCGCCACCACCGGCGGGCGCGCCCACGCCGCCGGATTGGTGCGCGGTTTCCTCGCCGCCCGCGCCGGCGATGCCCGCAGCCGCATCGCACGCGCGTGGCACCGTTTCCTGCGGCTGGAGCCGTTCTGGACCTAAGCCCCGGAGGTGGTCAGGTGTGGGGTCGGGGAGCTGGGCACAGGCCTACCCCGCAGGCGCAACCGACAGGCGGCCGACGACCCCATGCTTCTTGATCAGGCTGGCGATCAAGCCGGACCGTTTCGCCTCTTCCACGAACTCCTTTAGGAACGCGGCCCCGGCACTGTTCTTCCGCTGCGTCCCCACCGCCTGCTGCACGGCCGTGAACTGACCATCCAGGATGCGGGCGCCAGGCAGCGTTTCGATGTCCTTGATCAGCCCGGGCCGCAGGCCGGCCAGCGCATCCAGCTTCTCTTCCGCCAGCTTGGCCAATGCAGCCGCCTGGTTTTCCACCCGCAGCAGCTGCGCGTGCTTGATGTTCCGCTCCAGCCACAAATCGTAGGCACTGCGCGCCGTCACCACAATGCGCTTGCCCGGCTGGTCCACCTGGCTGATCTGCGTGATGGGCGATCCGGCCGGCACCAGATACGTCGCCTCGATCTCGCAATACGCCGCGGTGAAGGCGATCTTCTTCGCCCGCGCGGGCTCGGCGCCGATATTGCCGATATCCCACACATCGTCATCGACCGCGTCAGCCAGCAGGCCTGGTTTCGGGAACGGTACAAGCTTCACGGGCACACCAAGCTTCGCCGCGATGGCGCGCGCCATGTCGGGCGACACTCCATCGGGGTCGCCCTCGGGCGTGCGCCCGGTGACCAGCAGGAAGTTGGACATGTTGATACCGGCACGCAGCACCCCATGAGGCGCGAGTTCGGCGACGATCGGGTTGGGCATGTTGATGGTTCCTGGACGCGTGACGCGCCAGTGTACCGGCCCGCGTGGCGACGCGGCAAGAGAGGCGCCAGGAGGATTGGCACGCGCGTTGCTTATCCCGGGTAAAATCAACACAGGTCCGGGGATCATGTCATGTTGAGACGAACCCTTCTGCACGCGGCGGGGGCGGCGGGCGTCGCAACCCTCGCCACATCGCGTCGCGCGCGCGCTGACGACATCCTTGCCACGATCAAGGCCCGCGGCACTCTCATTGTGGGGGTTGAGGCCGCCTATGTCCCGTTCTGCTTTTTCAAGGACGGGAAGATCGTCGGTTACGATCCCGATATCACGGCGTTGGGGGCGGCACGGCTCGGCGTGACGCCGCGGGAGGTCGACACAGCGTGGAACGGCATCATTCCCGCGCTGTACGAGAAGAAGTTCGACTGCATCATCTCCGGCATGACCATCACCAAGGCACGGTCGGAGAAGGTGCTGTTCTCCATGCCCTACGCCGACGCCAGCAACGTGATGTTCCTGCGGGCCGATGACACGCGGTTCAGGGACGGCGACGACATGTCCGGCAAGATCGTCGGCGTACAGCTCGGAGGTGCCGCGGCGAATGTGGTGAAGAACTTCGAACTCAAGCTCAAGGCCAAGGGGCTACCGGGCTACAAGGAGGTGAAGGAATACGAACACTACCCCGAGGCCTATCAGGACCTGCTGAACAAGCGGCTCGATGTGGTGGTGAACACGATCTCGACCTTGATCGTGGTGATGCATGACGCTCCGGGGAAGTTCAAGATTTTACCGGGCGTGTCCGACATCAAGGCCTATTTCGGCATGGCGTTCCGCAAGGAGGATGTCGCTCTGCAGCAGGTCTTCAATACGCTGCTGGCGACGATGAAGCAGGACGGACGGCTGACGGAGCTGCAGAAGAAATGGTTCGGCACCGCCATGGAGACACCGAACACGATCCCCGCGGAGATGCCGTAACGTCGAGCGTGGCCCGGCTTAACCGGCCGGGGCGACGGAGAGTTTGCCCGTGACCTTGTGGCGCTCGATCAAGGTGGCGATCAGGCCTGAGGCCTTGGCCGTTTCGATGAAGTCCTGCAGCCAGACCGCGCCGGCGTTGTTTCTGCGCGGCGTGCCAACGGCCTGCTGAACCGTCATGAACTGACCATCCAGGATGCGGGTACCCGCCGGCAGCTTGGCCATCATATCAAGCAGGTCAGGACGCAGGCTGGCGAGCGCCTCCAGCTTATCACGAACGAATAAATCCAAATCCGAAGTCTGGCTGTCCGACCGGACAAGTTGGGCGTGCTTGATGTTGCGCTCCAGCCAGAGGTCGTAGGCCGCGCGGTCGGTCACCGCGATCCGGATGCCAGGACGATCAACCTCTTCGATCGTGCTGATGAAAGACCCTGCCGGAACCAGATAGGTCGCTTCGATCTGCACATAGGCGGAGGTGAAGGCGATCTTCTGCGCGCGCGCCGGATCGGCACCGATCAGGCCGACATCCCACACATCGTCGTCGGCGGTCCTGACAAAATCCGGCGGCTCCGGAAAAGGAACGAGCTGGATTGGCACGCCGAGCTGCTCGGCGATCGCGCGCGCCAGGTCGGGCGCGACACCTTCCGGATCACCCAACACCGAACGCCCCGTCACCAACAGGGAGTTCGACAGATTGATCCCCACGCGCAGAACGCCGTGCGGTGCGAGCTCGGCGACAATCTGGGGTGACATGAGGCCTATCCCTTGGATGGTGGTGGTGCCGATCGTGGGACCCGTCGATGCGCTCCGTTTTGAGCCTGCTATCGTGCGTCACAGGAGGAACGCGAATGCCGCGGTGCTGTTGGAAGCTGGCGGGCCATCAATACACTGCATTCGCGTTCATTTGCGGCCTTTGCGTTCATCTGCGTTACATTCGTCCTTCTCGCTTACACCGGCACGACCTGCCCGCCCGGCGCATGTTCCAGGTGGCACGCCGACAGATGCCCCGCCCCGTCCACCAGACGCAGCACGGGCTCCTCGGTTCGGCACCGGTCGAATGCGAACGGACAGCGCGTGTGGAACCGGCAGCCGCTGGGCGGATTGATCGGGCTCGGCACATCTCCGGTCAGGATGATGCGCTGACGCTTCGCCGTCGGATCCGGGACCGGAACGGCCGACAGGAGCGCCCGCGTATACGGATGATGCGAGCGCGCGAACAGCGATTGCCGGTCCGCCAGCTCGACAATCTTGCCCAGATACATCACCGCGACGCGATGCGTCAGATGCTCGACAATCGCCAGATCGTGGCTGATGAACAGCAAGGTCAGCCCCAGCTCCGCCTGCAGATCCGCCAGCAGGTTGATGATCTGTGCCTTTACCGAGACGTCCAGCGCCGACACCGCCTCATCGCAGATGATCAGGTCTGATCCTGGCGCCAGCGCCCGCGCGATGCCGATGCGCTGCCGCTGCCCGCCGGAGAACTCGTGCGGGAAACGATCAATCGCGTCGCGCGGCAGCCGTACCTTGTCCACCAGCTCGTTCAGCCGCTGGTCCAAGGCTGCGCGGTTGGCGGCAAGGCCGAAATTGCGGATCGGTTCGGCCAGGATGTCGCGCACCTTCAAGCGCGGATTCAGACTGGAGAACGGATCCTGGAACACCACCTGCATCCGCTGCCGCAACGGGCGCAATTGCGCGGCCGGAAGGTTGTCGATCCGCTCGCCCGCCAGATAGACCTCGCCCTCGGTCGGCGGATACAGCCGCAGGATGGTCTTGCCGACGGTTGATTTGCCGCAACCCGATTCCCCCACCAAGGAGAGCGTCTCGCCGCGGTTGATGCTGAAGCTGACGCCATCGACCGCATAGACCTGGGCCACCTTGCCACCCAGGATGCCGCCATGGATCGGGAAGTACTTCTTGAGGCCGTTGACCTCAAGCAGCGGACGGTTGCCGCTCATGCCGCCATCCGCCGCTCGGCATGATGGCACGCCACCAAGTGCCCTGGTTCCTTGCTTTCGATCGCGGGCGCCACCTGGCGGCACACATCGGTGGCAAAGCCGCAGCGGCCGGCAAACGCGCAGCCGATGATCGGCTTGCGCAATGACGGCACCAATCCCGGGATTTCCGCCAGCCGTTCGCGCCCGCCCGCGTGCAGCGACGACCCCAGCTTCGGCACCGCGCCCAGTAGGCCTTGGGTGTAGGGATGCAACGGGCGTGCAAAGATCTCGCCCACCGAGGCTTCCTCCACCTTGCGGCCGGCATACATCACGACAACGCGCTCGGCCATTTCGGCAACGACACCAAGATCATGCGTGATCAGCATGATCGCCGAGCCCAGCCGTGTCTTCAGGTCGCGCATCAGGTCCAGGATCTGCGCCTGGATGGTCACGTCCAGCGCCGTGGTCGGCTCATCGGCGATCAGCAGCTTCGGGTTGCAGGCCAGCGCCATCGCGATCATCACCCGCTGGCGCATGCCGCCCGAGAGCTGATGCGGATACTCGCGGACACGACGTTTGGGGGCCGGAATGCCGACCAGGGTCAGCATCTCGATGGCTTTCTGCTCGGCGGCGCGCGCATCCATGCCCTGGTGCAGACGCAGCGTCTCACCGATCTGCTTGCCGACCGTCAGCACCGGATTCAGGCTGGTCATCGGCTCCTGGAAGATCATCGAGATCGCATTGCCGCGAATCGTCCGCATCTCGGCTTCCGACAGCGCCAGCAGGTCCTTGCCATCGAAGCGGATAGACCCCGCGATCTTGCCCGGCGGTTCCTGGATCAGCCGCAGGATCGACATCGATGTGACGGACTTGCCGCAGCCGGATTCACCGACAATCGCCACCGTTTCGCCGGCGTTGATGTGGAAGGACACGCCCTCGACGGCGCGCACCACGCCATCCGGCGTGCCGAAATGCGTCTGCAGACGCTCAACCTCAAGCAGGGCCATCTGTGTCTACAGCCGCTTTGCCAGACGTGGATCCAGCGCGTCGCGTAGCCCGTCACCCAGCATGTTCACCGCCAGCACGGTGATCGACAGGAACACCGCCGGGAAGAACACGATGTAGAACTTCACCTGCCACAGCGCTCGGCCTTCCGCCATGATGTTCCCCCAGCTCGGGATGATCGGCGGCGTGCCGGCACCGATGAAGGATAGGATTGCCTCGGTGATCATCGCCGAGGCACAGATGAAGGTGGCGTTCACCATCAGCGGCGCCAGCGTGTTCGGCAGGATGTGGCGCCAGATGATGACCGGCAGCCGTGTGCCGGACGCAACCGCGGCCTCGACATACGGCTGTTCGCGCAGGCTCAGCACGATGCCGCGCACCAGGCGCGACACGCGTGGGAACTCCGCCACTGTGATGGCAACGATGACGTTCTGCACGGAAGCCCGCGTCAGCGCCATCAGCGCGATCGCCAGCAGCAGCGGCGGGATCGACATCAGCCCGTCCATCGCCCGCATGATGATCGCATCCAAGAGGCGGACGAAACCCGAGACACAGCCGATGAAGGCGCCGATGATCGCGGTCAGGATGCCGACGGAGAATCCCACCAGCAGCGACACCCGCGTGCCATAGATCACGCGCGAGTAGATATCGCGACCCAGCATGTCGGTGCCGAACCAATAGGTATCGGACGGCACGCGCAGCCGCTTCGCCGGTGCCAGAGCCGTGGGATCCACCGTCCCCAGAAACGGCGCGAACACCGCGATGAACACCATAATCGCCACCAGTGTGCCACCAGCGACAATCGTGGGGTGGCGAACGACGAAGGTCATCACCCGGCCGCGCTGGCGCACCGGCGGCAGCACATCGGGCAGCGGCGCCGCGGCGCCGGCAGGCAGAGATGTCGCGCTCAATAGCGGATCCTCGGATCGAACACGGTATAAAGCAGGTCGACAGCCAGGTTCACCAGCACATAGGTCAGGCTGAACAGCAGCACCACGCCCTGGATCACCGGGTAGTCACGTCGCAGGATGGCATCCACCGTCAGCCGCCCCAGGCCAGGAATGGCGAACACGCTCTCGGTCACCACCGCACCGCCGATCAACAGCGCCACGCCATTGCCGATCACGGTGATGATCGGCACCGCGGCATTCTTCAACGCGTGCACGAACAGCATCTGCCGCTGCCCGACGCCCTTCGCCTTCGCCGTGCGCACATAGTCCTGGCCGAGCACATCCAGCATCGTCGCCCGCGTGATGCGTGCCAGCAGCGCCACATAGATCAGCCCCAGCGCCACGGTCGGCAGGATCAGCCCTTGCAGGAACGGCCAGAACCCATCCTCGATCGGGGTGAAGCCCTGCACCGGCAGCCAATCGAGCTGCAGCGCGAAGATGTAGGCGAGCAGGTAGCCGACCACGAACACCGGCACCGAGAAGCCCAGCACGCAAAACACCATCACCGCGCGGTCGATCCAGGTGCCGTGCTTCCACGCCGCCATCACACCCAGCGGGATGGCGATGACGATGGCGAACACCACCGTCATCAGCATCAACGACAGCGTCGGTTCGATCCGTTGCGCGATCATGTGGGTGACCGGCAGGTTGGTAAAGATCGATGTGCCCAGGTCGCCGTGCAGGATGTGCCACAGCCAGTCGCCGAAGCGCACCAGGTATGGCCGGTCCAGCCCGAGCGAGATGCGGATACGCTCCACATCCGCCGGCGTCGCCTGGTCGCCCGCGATGATCGCCGCCGGATCGCCAGGGGCGATGTACAGCAGGCTGAACACGAACAGCGCGACGATCAGCATCACCGGGATGGTCGAAAGTACCCGGCGGATCGCAAAAGCAAACATCTCAGACCTTTTTCACATCCCAGAACACCGGGAACGGCGCCTTCACCACCCCGGTCACGTTCTTACGCCAAGCCTGATAGCCCTTGAAGAACCCGGTGGGAATATAGACCACGTCGTCCATCGCCGCGGCGTTCAGCTTGTCGATCGCAGTCTTCTCCGCGGCGAAGTCCGGCGCGGCGAACCAGGCGGCGATCTGCGCCTGCACGGCGTCGGATTTCGGCCAACCGAACCAGGCGGTGTCGCCGCTGGCGTCGAGCGCGGTATACGGCGCGGGGTTCACACAGTCGGCGCCGGCGTGCCAGGTGTGGAAGATGTGCCAGCCGCCCTGCGCCGGCGGGTCTTTCTTGGCGCGCCGCTGGCCCACCGTACCCCAGTCCAGCGCGGTATACTGCACGTTCATGCCGATCTTCTTCAACAGGTCGGCGGTCACGTCGCCCTGCGCCTTGGTGATCTGCACGTCGGTCGCCACCAACACGATGATCGGTTCGCCCTTGTAGCCCGCCTCGGCCAGCAGCTTCTTCGCCCCCTCGTAGTCGCGCTTGCCCTCCAACGGTTCGCCGCCGACTTCGGTATACAAAGGCGTATCGGGGGTGAAGAAGCCAGGCAGCGGCTTCCACAGCGCGGGGTCATCCCCCACCACGGCGCCCATGTAGTCGGCCTGGCTCAGCGCCATCTGCACCGCGCGGCGCGCGCGCACGTCATTGAACGGTGGATACAAGTGATTGATTCGGAATGATCCGATATTGCCCAGCGGATCGGCGATGTCCACCGCGAGGTTGGGCGACTTCCGCAACAGCGGCACCAGATCCGACAGCGGCGTTTCCCACCAGTCGACCTCGCCGTTCTGCAGCGCCGCCGACGCGGTGCCGCCGTCCGGCAGGATGTGCCACTCGATCCGATCGAAATTGATCCGCTTGCCGCCCGACAACCAGCTCGCGGTTTCGGGCCGGGGCACGTAACCCGCGAATTTCTCGAACGCCGCCGCCGAACCGGGGATCCACTCGTCTTTCCTGAAACGCATCGGACCGGAGCCGATATATTCACTGATCTGCTTGTACGGATCGGTCTGCGCGATGCGCTCCGGCATGATGAACAGACAGGGCGTGCTGCTCTTGCCCAGCGCGAACAGCATCTTTGGATAGGGCTGGTTCAACCGGAAGCGGAATGTCGTGTCATCCACCGCTTCCAGCGCATCGGTCCGCTTCTTGATCGGCACGCCCATCGGCGCGTCACGCACCATCCAGCGGTTGATGCTGGCAACCACGTCCCTCGACAGCACTGGCGTGCCATCGTGGAATTTCAGCCGCTCGCGCAGCTTGAAGGTCCAGGTCGTGAAGTCGGGGCTGACGTCGTGGCCCTCGACCATCTGCGGCTGCGGTTCCAGCTTGTCGTTGACGCCGTACAGCGTGTCCCAGATCAGCAGCGAGCCGTTGCGCACGACGTATTGCGTGGTCCAGATCGGATCGAGATTGGCCAGATTGGCTTGCGGCACGAAACGCAGCACGTTGTTGCCCGCGGCGCGGGCCAGATTGGGCGCGGCCAGTCCGCTGGCCATCGCGATTGATCCCGCGGTGGCGGTCTTCAGAAACGCCCGTCGATGCATCGCCTGCACGATCCTTGTCCAAACACGGTTGCTGCCGCGGCCCCGGGCTGGGGCGCGGCGTGACAGAGCTGCTGGCGAACAGCCTTTCCCACTGGCGCCATTCCGATCCGCGAACCGGATGGCGCCATCCGGGTGCGTGCGGCGCGCATCCTAGTCGGTCGCAGGCGCGCCGCAAGCGCGCACAGGGCCCTTGTCACGCGCGAATCGCGGCGATCGCACGCGTCTGGTCGGAACCTGGGCAGTCATGGATTAGGAATTGAGCAGATCGCCGCGATGTTGATCGCAGCAAGAAGCCTCTTGCCAGTCTCGGGCGTTTCTCAGCATTGTGCCGGCCGGCGACGCGGGGTGAACCCGTGCGTCACGGTCACACGGTCATCCCGCAATGTCCCAGATCACCGCCCCGCGGCGGCGCGCGCAAGGACTGACCATGGCACGACCGTTTCATCTCGGATGGTTCATGAATTTCACCGCCGGCGAGTGGAACCATCCGCTCGCCGCGGGCGGCATGCCGTGGGACGGCGCCTTCTACGTCGACATGGCCAAGGCGCTGGAGCGCGCCTGCTTCGACTACATCATGATCGAGGACACGCTGATGGTGTCCGAAACCTATGGCGGCACCGCCGAGGGCGGCATGAAGCACGCCCAGTTCGTTCCCAAGCACGATCCGTCGCCGCTGGCCGCCATCATCGCCGCGCAGACGCGCCGGCTGGGCGTGGTCGCGACACTGTCCACACTCGCGTATCCACCGTTCATGCTGGCACGGCTGTGTGCGACGTTGGACCACATCGCCGGTGGCCGGTTCGGCTGGAACATCGTCACCAGCGGCGAGGAGCTGGCGGCCCGCAATTTTGGCATGGACCATTTGCCGCCGCGCGGCCAGCGGTACGACATGGCGGATGAGTATGTCGATGTGGTGTGCCAGTTGTTCGATAGCTGGGGCGCCGATGCGGTGGTGATGGACCGCGACACCGGCACCTATGCCGACTATCGCAAGATCCGGCCCATCAACTTTGCAGGCCAGTTCTTCAAGGTGCGCGGCCCGCTGAACACCGTGCCATCACCACAAAAGCGACCAGTCTTCGTGCAGGCCGGCGGATCACCGCGCGGTCGCGCCTTCGCCGCTCGGCATGCCGATTCCGTCATCGCGGTGGCGAACGGCATAGCCGGGATGAAGCAGTATCGCGACGAGGTGCGCACGCACGCGGTGCGTTTTGGCCGCGATCCGGATGAAGCCAAGGTGCTATTCCTGGTCTATCCGATCCTGGCGGAAACCGACGCGGAAGCACGCGCGAAATATCGGCGAATGACGTCGTCCGACGCGTTCATCGAATGCGCCCTCGTCGGCATCTCCGCCATCACCGACATCGATTTTTCGCAGTTCCCGCTCGACGAGCCACTGCCGCCGCTGACCACCAACGGCGAGCAGGGGTCGCTCGACAAGTTCGCGCAATGGGGTAGCGGCAAGATGCTGCGGGAACTGGCGATGTCGCGCTTCGAGGCGGCGGAGCCGGAGCTGGAGTTCATTGGATCACCGGATACGGTTGCGGAACGTATGGGTCGGGTGATGGAGGCGGTTGGCGGCGACGGCTTCCTGATCAGCACGCCATTCCAGCGCACCAGCCGGCGCTTCATCAACGAGGTGACGGAGGGGCTGGTGCCCGCCCTGCAGCGCCGCGGTCTTTCCCGGACGGCCTATACCGGCGCGACCTTACGCGAGGTGTTGCGGGAGTTCTAACCTTCTTCACACTGTCATTGCGACGAGCGGAGCGACGCGGCAATCTCCAACCAGTGGCGCACGAACTGCGGTGCCACACCGTCACAGTCTTCGTCGCTTCGCTCCTCGCAATGACAACGCGGAGGTACATTGCTCATACCGTCGGTGCGCGCTATCGAATCAGCGGTTGGGGTACCCGGGGCCGTGCGCACAATGATCCGACAGACGCTCAATAACGCCGTCCGCAACGCGCGCCGCGTGCGGCGGCGGGTGCTTGCGAGATCTTGGCTGCTGTCACGCGTGCACTACCGGCTGCACGGCCTGATGCTGGAAGGCCGGCCGTCGGAACACGTTTGGTATTTCGCCTACGGATCGAACATGCACGACAGCGCGTTCCTGTTGCGCCGGCGCATGCGTCCGTTCGAGTGGCGCGCCGGTCGCATCACCGGCTACCGGCTGCGGTTCAATCTGGAAGGCCGGCCCAGGGGCAAGGCAGCGCCAGCGAATATCACACCTGATCCAGCCGCCGAGGTCTGGGGGGTGATGTACCGCATCACCCGCCGCGACATGGTGCGGCTCGATTCTACCGAGGGTGTTCCTGGCGGCGGTTATCGGCCGGTGGCGTTGCTCGCCGACGACCTGAACGGCAATCAGGTGCCGGTCATTGCCTATAGCGCCACGGGGCTGCCGGAGGATGGCACGCCGTCACACCGCTATATCACGCTGTTGCGCGAGGGCGCACGCGCCCACGGGCTGCCGGCGGAGTGGCTGCAGTATCTCGATAATATTGCGCATGCGGTGTAATTGCCCCACTCGTCATTCCTGCGAAAGCAGGAACCCAAAACCACACCTTACCGGGGGTATGGGTTCCTGCTTTCGCAGGAACGACAGGGGGCGCGCGGAATAACCGCAGCATATCACGCCATCCTCGCCGCCAGCTCGGCATGATGCGTGATCCAGCATCGCGGATCGCGCGCCGCTAGCTCCAGCGCCTCCAGAAACGCAATTGCCCCATAAGGTCGGCCAAACACATGTGCGTGCACCGTCAGGTCGATACACGCGTAGGGACTGCCAATCCGCTCCCATCCCTCCAGGATCCGCGCAAACGTTCGCGGGAACGCCGCCGGTTCATTCCCGTAGCGCACATAAAGCGGCATGTCGTTCACCTCCATAGTGAACGGCATCCCGACCAGCGTCCCCTCCCCCGTCTCCAGCCGATACGGCACGTCGCTGTCGAACATATCCGCGTGCCAGCGAAACCCAGCGCGGGCCAAGAAGCGCGACGTATGCGCGCTCGGCGTGCAGCGCGGGCTGAGCCAGCCCAGCGGCCGCATCCCCGCGGTCTCGGTCAGCACCGTCCGGCACCGCTCGATATCCGCCCACTCCGCCTCCGGGCTCAGATACGGCGGCAGGGTCCCCTGGCACCAGGCATGCGCCGCCACCGCGTGCCCGCGCCCGGCAATCGCCGCCGGCAGCGCCGGATACCGCTCGGCAATGACGCCCGAGGTGTAGAACACCGCCTTCCGTCCGGCCCGATCCAGCAGATCGAGCAGCCGCCCCGCGCCGACCTTCGGCCCGTACTCCGCCCATGACAGTGCCTGCAGGTCGCGCACGCCGGGTTTCAGCGGGTTGCCCATCGGGCCGATGCCGGGCGCGCTGCCCTCGGCCCAGCCCTCCAGCATCACACCCAGCGAGACGGCCAACGGGCGGGCAGCCGGCCAAGCTGCGAACGGCGGCGTCATGGCAGGGGCCAGCCCAGAAATTCACACACCCCGCGCCCCATCACCCATTCCAGGTCCGTTCGCGCCAGGAACGGCAGTTCCTCGGTGAACATAGTGATCGCCTGGCGATAGCTGCACGGCAGCCGCGTCAGATCGGTGCCCCAGAACATTCGTTTGGGACCAAAGGCTTCGAATACCTGGCGAATGTGACCGTGGATGTTCCGATACGGATACGCCTCGGACGAAAAACACGGCAGCGCCGACGCCTTGGCGGCCACGTTCTTGTACCGTGCCAGCGCCAGCAGCTTCGGCAGATCGGCAAACGCGCCATCGTCCTTCACCCGGATCAGCGCCAAGTGGTCGATCACCAGCTTCAAGTCCGGATACCGCGCCGCCAGCCCGTCGATGATCGGCAATGCCCCCGGGCACGAGATCATCACCGGCAGCCCATACCGCGACGCCCCCTCCCACACCCAATCGGCGCTGCCGTCGGTCAGCCAAGTGTGCTCCGGCCGCACGGTGAACCGCAGCCCCAACATCCCCGGCCGCGACCGCCAGCCCGCCAGCACATCCGG
>Ga0210386_10000774_pt1 | contig 29443 bp, 32 predicted proteins | sample IncBWH32OmetaG_FD_160091 | JGI IMG/M metagenome (GOLD analysis project Ga0210386, IMG submission 160091) | Forest soil microbial communities from Barre Woods Harvard Forest LTER site, Petersham, Massachusetts, United States - Inc-BW-H-32-O ...
AACCGGGACCCTGATTTACCAGGAAACCCTGGTGGCCTATACCGGTAGGGTCGGGGATATGGCTGTGTTAACGGATGAGCAAGTAGACGCCGCACTGCCTGACCTGAAGGGCTGGCAACGCGCGGACGGCGCACTGCGCCGGTCGGTCAAGTTCCCGTCCTTTCTCGACGGTATCGACGCGGTGCGCCGGGTGGGCGAGCACGCGGAAGCCAAGGATCATCATCCCGATATCGATATCCGCTGGCGGACAGTGACTTTCGCTTTGGTGACACACTCCGAGGGCGGTATCACCGACAAGGACGTTGCCATGGCGCATGACATCGACGGGATCATCGGTTCTTAGCCTCGGCTCGTCGCGCGACCTTCGTCTAGCGCGGCGAGAGCCTGCGCAGCCGAGCTCGAACCCAGCCTGGGTTCTATCTGAGAATCCAGCCTCGCGACATTTGGGCGGAAATCTGGTGTGGTCCTTGCCCTCGGGCCGCCGTTGAAGACTGGAAAGTCTTGTACCACAACAATATAGCCAGTCCATAGTGAAGCAGTCTCGGCCTTAGTGCCCGGTCAGCGGCCTCAAATACCCTAGCCCAGACCCGCGTTCCTGAGAGAAATATGAGCAGATTGCCTATATAGGCTCAGTTTTGAGTGGGGTTATTCGTAACCGAGGCGCGTGCGCGCTGGCGGCCGTCCAATCGGGGCCCGCTCGCCGCCATCCAAGCCAAGGTTGCCAGCGTCGCGACGATATAGACCATCCCGCCCCAGGCCAGATACCACGCCCTGCCGCTCTGCCAAATGGTCGGTTGGGCAAAGCTCAACAACCATGGCACGCCGACGATCAGCAGCACCAGCCAGCTCCAGCCGAGGATTCGCGCGCCGAGACGCTGCGATAGTGGCCCGTGCAGCAGCCAGATCATCAGCGGCACCAACCACACCCAGTGGTGTGCCCAGGAAATCGGCGAGAGCAGCAGCCCGAACAGTTCGACCACCAAGAGGGTGCCGAGCGGGTCCGGCCCACGGCTGGTCAGCGCACGCCAGGCCAGGATGGCCAGTATGGCGGTGACGGCGATCCCGGCCAGCACTGCCGGGCTGTAGCCGGCGTCGTGGCCGAAGATCCGACAGAAGCCGCCCCGCCAGGACTGATTGAATGTCGTGCAGATCGGCCCGACCCGGTCGGTTTTGAAAATCAGATCGGTGAAGTACTGGCGAGTCTCGTCGCCGACGACCAGCGCCGACACCGCAACGGTGGCCAAGAAGACGACCGCGGAAAACACCGCCGCACCCCACCGGCGAGCGCCGAGAAAATAGAGGCCGGCGATCGCCGGCGTCAGCTTCACGCCGGCCGCCGTGCCGACTAATAGGCCCGACAACCACCACCGGGTGGTGTAAACCGCATAGAGCGTGGCCAGCACTAACAACACATTGATCTGGCCGTAGTCGAACGTACTGCGCAGCGGCTCGAGCCAGATGGCGACCGCGGTCCAAAGCATCGCAAGACGGTGGCCCTCGCCCGCCGCAACGCCGAGCAAACGCTGGCTGATCCGGACCACACCGTAGAGCGCGGCCATCGTCCCGACCTGCCAGCAAAAAGCGACCAAACCGAACGGCAGCAGGTGCAGCGGGTAAAAGATGACCGCCGCAAACGGCGGGTAGGTGAACGGCAGCGGGAAGTTCGGCGTCTGGTCGGCGTAAACGTAGTGGTACAGGCTGCCCGGGTGATCGATGGTGGCCGCACCGCCGATGTAGACGTGCAAGTCGACAAAGTTGGCCCCATTGGGAGCGAGATACGTCCAGGCCAGCCGCGCAGCGACGCTCAGAACCAAGAGCACCGGCCCGACCGCGTTCAGCGAAATCGCTCGCCGGGTGTCAGCTGCCGCCGGGGCGGCCGAGGTGGTGTCTATCTGCACGACTCTAACGGGGCCACGACAGGTGCGGCGGCAGACGGCTTTTCACCGCCCACCCCTGCGCTGCGAGGCCGTCGGTCACCGACGTCACTCGTATCCGTAACGATCGAATAAACGCCACACGTGTCACTTGAGTCACTTCCGTATCGAGCGAACTATCGGCGTGGGAGGACCCCGTCATCGAGAACCAGGGAGAGTCATGTCAACCATTTGGACGTTGTTCCGCGCCACCGCGGTTGTGGCGGGCTCATCGGCCGCGCTACTTGCAGGCGGTCTGATGGGCACAGCCCACGCCGACCCGGCGCCACCGGTACCCGCACCCAATATCGGGCAACAGCTGGTCACTAGTGCCGCCGGCGCACCCCAGGTGCTGCAAAACCTCGGGACGGCCCTGAGCGGACAGCCAGCGACGCCGCCGCCGTTGGCCAGCATCAGAGTTCCACAGCCTTCGACAGCGGGCGTTCCGGGAGCCACCTCAGCCGTCCCCGGCGTCACCTCGCTCATCCCCGGCGCCACCAGCGCTGCTCCGGCGGCGACGAGTGCGACACCCGGACTCGGGATCCCGGGGTTGACACCGACCCTCCCGGCATCGGCCGCGCCCGCGTCCGGGCTCACCGGCATTCCGGGGTTGACGCCGACCGTGCCGGCGGCGGCGCCGGCGACCGGGCCTGCGGGATTGCTGCCGCAGGCACAGCTCAACTTGCCGCAGATGCCGTTCCTGCCAGTACCGCTGCCGCAGCAGATTTCGCTGCCCGGCGACCTGACCTCGTTGATCACCGGCGGGGTCCCGGCTTCTCCCGGCGTCGGCTCGCCCGGATTGGTGCCCGTTCCGGCCGCCGCCCCGGTGACGGCGCCCAACCCGTTGTACTTCCCGGTGTCCGGCCTGCCCTGATCCACCCTGACCGGCTAGCGCGCCCCTGCGTTAGCCGGTCACCCCAACCAACACCGACCGGGAGGACATCGTGGTAATCACCAGGAATCTGATCAGCGGCTTGGCCGCCGCGGCGCTCGCTTGCAGCGCCGCAGTGGCGCTCAGCCCCGCCGCGCTTGCCGACCCGACGCCGCCCCAACCGCTACCCGCCCAGCAGTTTCCCGGGCTGCCCGCGCTGACCGAATTGAGCCCCATCATTCAGCAGGCCGCCGGCAACCCCGAGCAAGCCACGCAGTTACTGATGGCGGCGGCGCAGGCGTTCAGTCACAATCCGACGGCGCCCGACCAGTCGAAAAACGTTGCGGCGTCGGTGAACCAGTTCGTCCAGGCGCCCAATGCAGCGGTTCCGGCCGACCTAAACCAGCCACCCAACTCCGCCCCCACGGCACACATCGTCCCGCCTGGTGTGGAACCGGGCGCTCAGGCGCACCTGCCGACGGGTATCGACCCGGTGCATGCCGCGGGCCCCGGACCCGAGGCCGCACCTGCTCCCGCGACCGCCATCCCGGTAGCCGCGCCGGTGGCGCCCGCCGGACCGCCTCCCGCCGCCGCCCCGGCTGCCGCCGCCACCCCGGCAGGACCACCCGCAGCGCCGGCGCCCGCCCCCGCGGCCACTCCTGTGGCACCCGGTTTCAGCCCGGACGCCCCGCCCACGCAGGATTTCATGTATCCGTCGATCAGCAATGGCTGTTTGGCCGACGGCGGCAACGTCCTCGCCGCCGCGCTGTCGGTGGCCGGGCCCGCGAAGATCCCTACGCCGGGCCCTGCAGCCGGCCAGACCGCCTACGTGTTCACCGCCATCGGCACACCGGGACCCGCCGACGTGCAGAAGCTGCCATTGAATGTGACCTGGGTGAACTTGACCACCGGCAAATCGGGCAGCGTGACGCTCAAGCCGCAACCGGACATCAACCCGGCAGGGCCGACCACGTTGACCGCCATCGCCGACACCGGCTCGGGCAGCGTCATGTCGACGATCTTCGGGCAGGTCACCACCAAGGACAAGCAGTGCCAATTCTTGCCCACCATCGGTTCGACGGTGGTGCCTTGACCCCGGTTGTATCCGTCGGCGCGCGCCCATTGTCGTGTGCGCGCCGGCGGATCAGCCGTCAGTAGGCGATGAACAGGATCTCGTCCCGGCCGTACTCCATGCCGGGGTGAGCGCTGGCCAGGTGCGCCTGGGTGAGCTCGACCAGTTCGTCTTCATCCTTGCCGACGATGGCCTCGCCGCACGGACAGTTCAGGTGTGTCTTCACGTTGCCGCCTTTCCGTTGGCCTTCTTGGCCGCTTTCATCTGCTTCTTATACGAACGCACCTTGTCCAGCGAACTGGCATCGGCGATATCGGCGACCGACAGGTGCGTACCGGCCTTGCCGTAGTCGCCGGCAGCTGTCCGCCAGCCCTTCGGGGCCACCGAGTACTGCTTGCCCAGCAGCGCCAGAAAGATTCGCGCCTTCTGCTCCCCGAACCCCGGTAGGTCTTTGAGTCGCCGCAGCAACTCGGTTCCGTCCGGATCGCCCGCGGTCCACACGGCGGCGGCATCGCCGTCGTAGTGGTCCACGATGAGCTGGGCCAACGCCTGGATGCGCTTGGCCATTGCACCTGGAAAGCGATGTATTGCAGGCCTTTCCGAGCACAAGGTGGCGAACTTGTCCGGGTCGTAGTCGGCGATCTCGGTTGCGTCGAAGCCGCCCATCCGGTCGGCGATCTTCTTCGGGCCGGCGAACGCGGTCTCCATCGGCACCTGCTGGTCCAAGACCATCCCGACTAGCAACGCAAACGGGTTCTCGGACAGAAGTTGATCGGCCTCGGGTTCCTGTGCCAGGCAGAGCTTCACAAACACACCCAACCACAAGCCCCGAGGATCGTGAAGGCCCGGGCTTTGTCGTCAAGGTGGGCCGGTCGGGGTTTCCCGGCCAGGGATGCGTACGATCCGGTGACTCGATGTCGGGGGATGTCCGCCTCGCCCGCAAGCGGCGGATGCTCTATCGGGGGATGGAGTGTCGTCGCCAGAATGGCGCGTATGAACAACTTCGTTGTCGGAGATGAGTGGATTTATCGACAGCGGCCGTATATGCCCTCTGAGCGGGTAAAGGTCATTGGGATCGAGAAGCGAAAGCAGACCACCCGCGTGGACATTGAGTTCCTTGATGGCGACAAAGCCGGTGTCTGCGAGAATGTGCCCGGCACCCGCCTGCCGAGACCTTGGAACGAGGTCGCCGAGTATGACGAGCTGATGGCCAATTGGCAGCGGCTTGACCAAGAGGCGCTGGACGACACCGAGGACTGCGCAGTCACAGAGGTCTTCGATCTCCTCATTCCGGAAGACGTTGCCGCGTATGACCGCTCGTGCGTTAGGCATGGCGTCTCGGCTATCGCTCCGAGGCGCTCGAGCAGATCATGCGCCGACCGATGATCGAAGCGTTAGAGCAGGTCGAGTGGTTCGCACATGAACGGGATTACCGAGCTTTCGGCCAAAGGAAGCTTGCTCGTGACCGAGTGCGCGTGCGCGGTCAATCCACCCCTGGTCCTGGACACGGTGATGGCGAGCGAGGCCGAGGCCCGGGAGCAGTGCAAGCGCGGCCGGCAATACAGGGGAGTCGACGGTGAGAAGAGGACGTCAAGTTTCATCGGTGACATCAGACGGTAGCCTCCCTTGAGGAAGGTAGACGTGCTCATGCGGAAAAGGAGCGCAGGAAGGGTGGTTATCTAAATGGCAGGACGACTCGAGTCCAAAACTGCATTGATCACCGGCACTGCACGGGGGATGGGTCAAGCAGCGGCCATCCGGTTCGCCGCGGAGGGGGCGCGTGTCGTCGGTTGTGACGTCGACGAGCAAGGTGCCAAAGAAACCGTTGAGCTGGTCGTGGGCGCAGGCGGCGAAATGGTCTCGTTGGCGCCGATCAACATCGGCGTGGAGGACGAGGTCCGGCGGTGGATCGACTTCGCGGTCGAATCGTACGGCGACTTCGACATTCTCTACAACAATGCCGCCGGCGGGCGCTTCGGTGAGGTCGATTCGTTCAGCCGTGAGGATTGGGATTACACGCTAATTAATGAGCTGACCGTCGTTTTTCTCGCTATCAAGTACGCGGTTCCGGTGATGAAGCGCAAAGGTGGGGGATGCATCCTCAACGTGGGATCGAACTCGGCGCTGTACAGCAACGGCTCAATCGGTTCGAACCTGCCCGGTGGCTTTGCGCACTGCGCCGCAAAGGCCGGCGTGATCGCGATGAGTCGGGCCCTGGCTGTGGACCTCTCCCCATACAACATCCGAGTCAATAGCATCAGCCCAGGCGCCACCGAGACGCCGAGCACTGCACCATTGTTCGACGGCCCGGCTGGCGATCTGCTGACTAGACCGCAACTCATCCAGCGTCGGGGCCAGCCGGCTGACGTCATCGCCGGAGCGGTGTATCTGACTTCCGACGAGGCCTCTTTTGTGACCGGTACCAATCTGCTCGTTGACGGGGGAACAGTCGCCAGTGGCGGCGCCGGGCTCCCCGGAACCGCATTCAAGGAGGAGGCCGCCAATGCGGCTTTCGAGGTTCAATTCAACTAGTACGACGTCCCGTCTCCGGAGAAACGGGGTTGATCAGACCTCGTCGCGGTAAGCAGGGGGGTATGCCCTCGCCCCCGCCCGTTTGACTGGGACGTAATGGGACCGCCGAATCAGTTTAAGACTGTTCTGACGAGTTACGGTGTCGGTACGCCATTCGCTCTGTGACGGGAGGGTCACGATGACCGGCCGCTACTTGAAGAACCTGGCAGTGTTCACCGGACTCTCCTGTGTCGCCATCGGCATCTACCACTTCGCTCTCGGCACAGCCTCGGTGCCCGGCGCGACGGACGCCAACGCCACGGTCGATTCGCGGGAGCGGTTCTACTCGGCGTGTTTCGCCGGGTATGGCTTCGCCTGGCTAGGAGCCGCACGCAAATCCCCGATCCGGGCCGGTCATGTGCGTCTACTGGCGGGCCTCATGCTGCTGAGCGCTGTTGGACGGTTGATCTCACTGCTCCACAACGGGCGGCCGCACTGGTTCCAGGAAGTACTCACGGCGATTGAATTCGTTGTTCCCACAGTATTTTTCGGGATAGCCGACGCCGAAGAGAAGGCCGAGCTGAACCCCGCCGGGTAGCCGACTAACCGCTTTTGCGGCGGAACTCTCGGCGGTTCTCCACCGGCCCGTGCACGCGTGGCGTCTTGGCGCCGCCGTCCTTGTGATCCGATCCGCCAGACGACTTGGCGTTCTTGCGCTCGAGCGCTTCCCGGAATTTGCGTTTGGCGTCGTCCTCCGACGCAGAATCCGTCCCCGACTTGGATGCAGCCATGCCCGCAGCCTAGCGCGCCCGCGGCGATTAAGCCTGAATCACCGCACGCCCGGCGGCATGCCGTACACGTGTGCGATCGGCATCGTCAGCAGTACCCGACGGTCGGTGACCATCGCCTGGCGATAGTCGTCCCAGTCCGGGTGCTCGCCGGCGATGTTGCGGTACAAGGTAATCAGCCCTTCGACAGTGTCGTCGTCGACCGCGAGCGCCGGCGCTGTCAGCTCCGCAGCGCCCTCGGCGACGGCATAGCACCAGCCGTCGTCGGCGCTGACCAACAGCGAAGCCCGCGGGTCGCGACGCAGGTTGCGGGTCTTGGCCCGCGGCTCGGTGACCGACACCTGAATGGCGACGTTGCGGGCGTCAAAGTAGTACGACACGTTGGACAGCTGTGGACGCCCGTCGCGCTTGACAGTTGCCAGCACGCCGAGGGAATTGTCGGCGATCACGGCCAGCAGCTTGTCGTCGAACACTTGGCGTCCCATGTCGAAAGCGTACTAGTCGAGGGTCGCTACCATCAGCTCATGACCCGCTACGCTGCATTCCTGCGCGGCGTCAACGTCGGCGGCGTCAACCTCAAGATGGCCGACGTAGCGGACGCGTTGGCCGAGGCCGGTTTCGCCAATGTGCGCACGATCTTGGCGAGCGGCAACATTCTCCTGGAGTCACGGGCTGGCGCGGATGCGGTGCGCACCAAGGCGGAGACGGCCCTGCGCAAGCGTTTCGGATACGACGCGTGGGTGTTGGTCTACCCCATCGAGACGGTACGGACCATCGTCGATGCGTATCCGTTCGAGGCCGAACGGGACGGATACCAGTCCTACGTCACGTTTGTCAGCGACATCGGCGTGCTCGACGAGCTCGCCGCACTGGCCGACCAGGCCGACGCCGACGAGAAGATCACCCCAGGACCCGATTCCGCGGGCGTCATCTATTGGCAGGTGCCCAAGAACCACACGCTGGACAGCACCATCGGCAAAACGATGGGCAAGAAGCGCTACAAATCGTCGACCACCACACGCAACGTGCGCACGCTAGCCAAAGTTCTGCGGTAAGCGAACTCGCTCAGTCGTCGGGGGCGGCCTCGAGATAGCGCAGTGCGTCCGCCTTGCCGAGCCCCAGTCCGCGCGCGACGTCGAGATAGCTGCGCGCCGCGGCCGCCATCGCGGAATCCGACGGGTCCGCGCGGGTGACGAATGTGCCGAAGCGTCCACGGGTTTCGACGACGCCGGCGGCCTCCAACTCGCGGTACGCCCGGGCAACGGTGTTGACCGCCAGACCGAGCTGACCGGCCAATTCACGTACCGTAGGCAGCCGGGCGCCGGGTGGCAAAGTACCGTCCCGAATCGCGTCGATGACCTGGTTTCGCAGCTGGTCGAACAGCGGTCGACCCGCTCGTCCGTCAACTCTCAGCCACTCCCCCAGCTCCACCTGCTCAGTATCCCGCAGTCCCGCTATGTTGGTTGGGTGCGGATAACGGTCCTGACAGGCGCGGGAATCTCGGCGGAGAGCGGCGTGCCGACGTTTCGCGACGACAAGAACGGACTGTGGGCCCGGTTCGACCCCTACGAGTTGTCCAGCACGCAAGGCTGGCTTCGCAACCCCGAACGGGTTTGGGGATGGTATTTGTGGCGGCACTACCTGGTGGCCACCGTCGAGCCCAACGCGGGCCACCGCGCCGTCGCCGCCTGGCAGGACCACGCCGAGGTCAGCGTCGTCACGCAGAACGTCGACGACCTGCATGAGCGTGCCGGTAGCTCGGTGGTACATCATTTGCACGGCAGCCTGTTCGAGTTCCGTTGCGCAACTTGCGGTATGCCTTACACCGGCGAGTTGCCGGAGATGCCGGAACCGGCTCTGGAAGTGCAGCCACCGACCTGCGACTGTGGCGGCTTGATCCGGCCCGACATTGTGTGGTTCGGTGAGCCGCTGCCCGAGGAGCCGTGGCAGCACGCGGTCGAGGCGACGACCGCCGCCGACCTGCTGGTCGTAGTGGGGACTTCCGGCATCGTGTACCCGGCGGCCAGTCTGCCCGAGTTGGCGCTGGCGCGCGGCACCATCGTCATCGAGGTCAATCCGGAGCCGACGCCGCTATCCGACAGCGCCACGATCACCGTGCGCGAGACGGCCAGCGAGGCGCTGCCGACATTGCTGCAGCGGCTGCCCGCCCTGCTGAACTAGGCGGGACGCCGCGCCCGGCCGAGCACGAACTCCGACACCGGCAGCGGCGCCCACGCCGGCATGGTCCGCTCGATTCGGGCATTGTCCACTTCGAATCCCGCGGCGCGGATCGACTGCTCGGTGTGCCGGTGGGTATGGCAGTTACCCGCCAGCCGCGGCCATATCGTCGCGTCGACCAGCTGCTGGAACCGACCCCGGATCCCGCCGGTGGCCACATGCTCCAGAAATCGAAGCTCACCGCCCGGCCGCAGATACGAAAGCAGTTCCGGCAAAACGGAATCCGGATCGCTCACCGAGCACAGCACCAGCGAGCACACCACCGCGTCAAACGGTTCGGCGGCCGAATAGTTCTCCACCGCGTCATCGCTCACCGTGACCGGAACGTGCGCACCGGCGGCCGCAGCGCGTGCCCGTACCGCCAGCCGATGTTCGGGCTCGATCGCGATGACCTGTGCAACGGAGTCCGGGTAAAAGGCGAAATTGGTCCCGATGCCGGCACCGACCTCCAGCACCCGGCCCGATAGCCCGGCCAGATTCTCCCGACGCAGCGCACGAATCTGCTCGGTCTCGTGGGCGGCGATGGTGGGCCAGATCCTGGCGAAGAACGGATTGTCGACCTTGACCGGGGCCGATGATGTCACGCTTGCGAACCTTCCGTGGGTTTCGGCAAAGAACCAGCCGCCATCAGCCACGCCACGGTCTGCTGCGGGGTGGCGTCGGCGCCGACCAGCCCCTCCACGATATGTCCGCAGAACACCGCGCCGAGCACCCGGTCGGCGAAGTCGTTGGCGTCGCCGAACGGCAGGTGGGGTTTAGCGATCAGCAACGACGCCACCCCATGCGCGGCAGTCCACAGCTGCAGCGCGACGGTCGTCGCGTCGCCGGGCGGGCAGAGGCCCTCGTCCATCAGCGTCCGCACGGTGGCACACATATGCGCGAACGCAGAGCTGGCCAGGGCGGCATCAACGTCACTGCCCGAGCGCCACTCACCCATGGTCGCGATCCGATAGAGCTCGGGGGTCTCGGTGGCGAACCGGATATATGCCAGCCCCTGGGCTCGTAGCACCTCGATGGTGGACGGCTGCCCCACGGATACCCGCTGCATTTCGTCGTCCAGCTTCTCGAAGTACCGTGCACACACCGCGTCGAGCAACGTGTCCTTGTCTTCGAAATGCAGGTAGATCGACGGCGGCGTCACACCGACGCGTTGCGCCACCGAGCGGATCGACACCGCCTTGGCGTGCCCGGTGTCCAGCAGGAGTTCGGTTGCGGCATCCAGGATTTGGTCGCGAAGCAGCTCGCCGGACCCGCGTGGTGCGCGACGGCGGCGAAGGTTCTCCGTAGACGGGCTAGGCACTGTGTCTGACTGTAGCGACGGTACGTAAGACCCGATGGCCGTTGGACACCGCGTATTCAGACGGATCGACGTCCTCGCGGCGATGTCTTGGTGCGGCCGCGTCGATGTCTTGGACGTCTTCGCGGCGATGTCTTCCGGTGGAACGGGCGGGGATCGCCGGCAGGGGTGCGTCGTCCGCCGCCTCACTGATCCCGAACCGCTCATGCAGCCACACCAGTGGTTTCGGCGCCCACCAATTCCACCGGCCGAGCAGGTGCATGAACGCCGGCACCAGCACCGTCCGCACTAAGGTGGCGTCCGCCAGCACGGCAAGCGTCAGACCGACACCGAACATCCGCATAAACGACACCTGAGCGGCGATCAGCGCGGCGAATGTTATCGACATCACCAGGGCAGCGGCGGTGATCACCCGGCCGGTGCGAGCTAACCCGAGCGCCACACTCTCGTCAGTGACGGCACGGGCTGCGGCCGGGGTCGGCCTCGCAGGCCGGGCCTCGCCGGACGCCAGCCAGTACTCGCGGATCCTCGAGACCAGAAACACCTCGTAGTCCATGGACAGCCCAAATGCGATGCAGAACAACAACACCGGGATGTTCGCCACTAACGTCCCGCTGGGGCTTGTCCCTAGCGCGCCAAGGTGGCCCTCCTGGAAGACCCACACCAACGCGCCGAACGCCGCGGTCAACGACAGCACGTTGAGCACCAGCGCCTTCAGCGGTAGCACCACGCTGCCGGTCAGCAGGAACAGCAGCACGAAGGTAATGACCGCGATCAGCCCCAGCACCAGTGGCAATCGCGTCATGATGCCCTCGACGCTGTCGCGGTTGATCTGTGCCATTCCGGCCAGCTGAACGGATCGCCCGGCCGGCCCGGGCACCTTGTGCAATCGGTCGAGTTGGGTGTTAGAGGCTTGCGAGAACAGCGGCGCAGTAGTGGACACGGTGAGAAATGCGCTGCCGTCGGCCAACCCGGCGGCGGCGGCGGGTGGTCCGATCCGGTTGCCGTTTACGTACGTACCGGTCGGGGCCGTCACCGTGGACACGTCGGGTACCCGCGACAAATCGGCGGCGTAGCGGCTGAGGTCGCCCGGACGCACCCCGCGGACGTCCGGGACGACAACAGGCACCGCCGTCGCCGAGTCATCGGTGAAATCGCGGCGCAGCTGGTCACCGACCGCATGCCCCGAGGCCGAACGCGGCAGCACCCGGTCGTCCGGCATGCCCCACTTCACCCTGAGGAAGGGAACTCCAAGCAGCAGCAGCACCGCGACAACGGCCAGACCGATCGGCACGGCTCGGCGCATCACGAACTTGGTCGAGCGGTACCAGAACAGCTGCTGCACCGGTTTGTCTACCGGATCAGGGCGACCGAGTATCCGCCGTCCCAGTCGGCGCACGTCTAACGAGTCCAGCCGTGGCCCCAGTAGGACGATCGCGGCCGGTGTCACCACGATCGCCGCGAACGCGACGAATCCCACGGTGGCGATGCCCGCATAGGCGAACGACTTCAAGAAGTACATCGGGAACAGCACCATCACCGACATCGATAAGGAGACGGTCGCCGCGGCGAACAACACGGATCGACCGGCGGTGGCCATAGTCCGAATCAGCGCCTCATCGCGACCGCGGCCGTCGGCCAGCTCGTCCCGGTAGCGGCTGATGATCAGCAGCGTGTAGTCGATCGCCAGCGCCAGGCCCAACGCGGTGGTCAGGTTCAGCGAGTACGCCGACACATCGGTGGTAAACGAGATCATCCGCAGCACCGACATCGATCCGACGATTGCCAAACCGCCCAGCAGCAACGGCAGCGCCGCTGCCAGCAACCCGCCGAACACCCACACCAGCACCACGAAGCTCAACGGAATCGCCAGGGATTCCATCAGCAGCAGGTCGCGTTCGTTCTGCTGATTGATCTGGTCGTAGACCGTCGCGACGCCGCCGGCGCGCACAGTCACGCCATCCCGGTCGTGCACAACTTGGGCAGCCAGCGTCTTGGCGTATTTCTGCGCGTTGTTTTCGCCGCCCTTGAGGTTCGCAACGATTAGTCCCGACTTGCCGTCCTTGCTCACTAGACCCGCGGCGGCCTGCGGCGGCGAAGTCCACGCCGAGGACACGTTGAAGACCGAGGGCGATCCTGTCAGCTGGTCGACGATTTCGGTGGCGGTCTGGCGGGCCTGGGGGCTCCGGGCACCAGCGGGTGCGGTCACCACAATCAACATCTGCTGATCGCTTTGCCCGAACTTGTCGGTCAACAGGTGAATGGCCCGTGCCGACTCCGACTTCGGGTCCTGAAAGCCACCCGCAGAGAGGCTCTTGGCCACCGGCACCCCGAAGATTGCGGCTGCCACCATGACCAGGCCTGCAACCAGCAGGATTCGGCGCGGCGCAACGATGGCAAGGCGAGCGATTCGCTGCAGCATGCCTGTCCTTCCACTGTGAACTAACCGCGCTAACTTATCAATGATAACTTAGTCACGCAACGTTCGGGCGCGTCCTCAAGCGCCCTACCCATAGATACGAACCCGGCACCCGCGTTGGTTCACCGCAAAACGGATTAACCAGGATATTTTCCGCAGCCTATAGCGTGCTAATTGGATACGCGACGAACATCCGGGAGTCCGGACGTGCCGTCCACCCAGGCCGGACGAGGCGTCAAGCAGCCATCTCGATGCGGACAATCGATGACGCCTCGCCCGGTCCACCGCAGGCCGGTGAGGGCCGCATCCCGGCCAGCCAAAACCTACCCGACGGTAATATTGCCAAGGTTTTCCGAATCGTGACTCAAAGATTCCTTAATGGTTGCTCATAGGCTCATCTACATGTGGATCGATGATTCGAGTGTCGACGTGATCAAAGCTGATTTCGAGGCTCTCTACCACGGCGACGTGCTGGTAGAGGGTGAGTGCTCGGAGCAGCTCGACGATTGGCACCCGCTGCCCACCGCGAGCTGATTTACGCGGCGCCCCCCGACGATCTGGGCGCGCCGGTACGAGGTGAGACTGAGCCTCAATCGCTCCTTTGGCATTTCCTCATTTTTTGGGTCCCCGCTTCGGCGGGGACCCTTTCTATTCGCCCGACTCTCCCCCGCAAGCGGGCGGTACCCCCACCTCAGCCGCTTCACGGCTGCATCGTCGTCAGGCGTCTATTCGCCCGACTCTCCCCCGCAAGCGGGCGGTACCCCCACCTCAGCCGCTTCACGGCTGCATCGTCGTCAGGCGGGTTACCGCTGTCCTACCTCGGCGCCATCCGGATCGCGCCATCCAACCGGATGACCTCCCCGTTGAGCATCGGGTTTTCGACGATGTGGACAGCCAGCGCGCCGTACTCGTCGGGTTTACCCAACCGGCTGGGGTGCGGCACCTGCTTGCCCAGCGACTCCCTGGCCGACTCGGGCAGACCGGCCAGCAACGGGGTGTCGAACAGGCCGGGGGCGATCGTCACCACGCGGATGCCCTTGCCGGCCAGGTCGCGCGCGATCGGCAGAGTCATGCCGACCACGCCGCCCTTGGACGCCGAGTAGGCGGCCTGGCCGATCTGGCCGTCGAAGGCCGCCACCGACGCGGTGTTGATGATGACGCCGCGCTCTTCGCCGACCGGGTCGGTGTTGGCGATGCGCTCGGCGCCCAGCCGCAACACGTTGAAGGTGCCGATCAGGTTGATGTCGACGACCTTGCGGAACGCCTCCAGCGGGAACACACCGTCCTTACCCAGCACTCGGATGGCGTTACCGGTACCGGCGCAGTTGACCACGATGCGCAGCGGACCCAGTGCCTCGGCGATATCCAGGGCCGCGGTCACCGCATTCTCGTCGGTGACGTCGGCGGGCGCGAAGCGGGCACGATCGCCGAGCTCGCGGACCACCTCCTCACCTTTGAGGTCGAGCACGACCACCTGCGCGCCGGCGTCCAGCAGGCGCTTGGTGGTGGCCAGGCCCAGGCCTGAGGCTCCACCGGTGACGAGTGCTACGGCATCTGTGATCTCCACGCAAATGTTCCTTTCGGTCCGATCCGGGCCGCTCCCCCCAAAGGAGCCGACCTACTAGTTGGTCGGGACTATACCCAGTCGCGGAGGACGGCTTCGGTGTCGGCTCCGGGCTGCCCCGGCGGGCGCGGCTCACCGGGAGCGGTGCGCGAGAACCGGGGCGCCGGCAGCGGCTGCAGGCCGCCGCCGGTTCGGTAGAAGGTGTTCCGCTGGGTGATGTGCGGCTCGGTCTCCACCTCACCGAACGCCAGCACCGGCGTCACGCACGCGTCCGAATCAGCGAACACCTTCGCCCAGTGATCGCGGTCGCGGCCGGCGAACACCTCGGTGAACCGGGCTCGCAGCTCGGGCCAGCGGGTGCGGTCGTTCTGCTTCGGCAGATCGGCGGCGTCCAGGCCAAGCCCGGCCAGCATCGCCGCGTAGAACTGCGGTTCGATCGCACCCACCGCGACATAGCGACCGTCAGAGCATTCGTAAGTGTCGTAGTAGGGCGCGCCGCCGTCGAGCATGTTGGTGCCTCGGTCGTCGGTCCACATGCCCATGGCGCGCATCGCCCACATCATCTGCACCAGAACCGATGACCCGTCGATCATGGCCGCGTCGATCACCTGGCCCTTGCCGGAGTTCTGCCGTTCCCACAGCGCAGCCAGGATGCCGACCAGCAGGAACATCGACCCGCCGCCGAAGTCGCCGACCAGGTTCAGCGGCGGTACTGGCCGCTCATTGACCCGGCCGATCGAGTGCAGCACGCCGTTGAGTGAGATGTAGTTGATGTCGTGACCGGCTTGCTGGCTACGCGGGCCGATTTGTCCCCAGCCGGTCATCCGGGCGTAGACGAGCCGGTCGTTCACCTTGGCGCAGTCTTCGGGGCCCAGGCCCAGCCGCTCGGTGACGCCCGGACGGTAACCCTCGATCAGCACGTCGGCCTTGGCGACGAGCTTGAGCACCAGCTCGCGGCCCTGCTCGGACTTGAGGTCGGCGATGACGAAGCGCCGGTTGCGCAGCATGGGGTCGGCGCCGCTGGCTCCGGGCCGGTCGACGCGCACGACGTCGGCACCGAGGTCACCGAGGATCATCGCGGCGTGTGGGCCCGGCCCAATTCCGGCCAGCTCAATCACCCGCAACCCGGTCAAGGGTCCTGCCATTAGCGACCTCCTCGTCGACAGACCAAGTATCCGTTGGCATCTTCGCAGTCGGCCTAAACAGCGCTGCACCCCGGTCGCCTAAGGTGATCTTCATGACCGCCATCGATTCCGGAATCGACACTCTCACGCCCGTCGAAGGACTTGCCGTCACTCTTGCCGACGGGGTGCTTTCGGTGACGATCGATCGTCCCGAGAGCCTGAATTCGCTGACGCTGCCGGTCTTCGTCGGGATCGCGGACGCCATGGAGCAGGCGGCCAACGATCCGCGGGTGAAAGTCGTGCGACTGGGCGGCGCCGGCCGCGGCTTTTGCTCCGGAGCGGGGATGAGCGCCGACGACGTGGCGGGCGCGGGCCCCGGCGACGACCTGATTTTGGCGGCTAACCGCGTGGTCCGGGCGATCACTGCGCTGCCGCGTCCGGTCGTCGCGGTGATCCAGGGACCGGCGGCCGGCGTCGGTGTCTCGCTGGCCCTGGCCTGCGACCTGGTATTGGCCTCGGACAAGGCGTTTTTTATGCTCGCCTTCACCAAGATCGGCCTGATGCCCGACGGCGGCGCCTCGGCGCTGATCGCCGCCGCGATCGGTCGAATGCGTGCGATGCGGATGGCGTTGCTGGCCGAGCGGTTGCCTGCCGCCGACGCTCTGGCCGCCGGCCTGGTCAGCGCGGTGTACCCGGCCGACGACTTCGAGGCCGAGGTGGACAAGGTGGTGTCCGGATTGCTGTCCGGGCCCGCGGTGGCGTTCGGGAAGACCAAGGACGCCATCAACGCGGCGACGCTTTCCGAGTTGGAGGCTGCGCTGCAGCGTGAACTGGCGGGCCAGTCGGTCCTGTTGAAATCACCCGACTTCCGCGAGGGCGCAACGGCTTTCCAAGAGCGTCGGACAGCCAACTTCACCGACAGCTGATTGCCGCAAGTTCACAGGCCGAACAGCGGGGGCAACGCCAGCAGCACGACCAGGGTCCAGACGACGTGGGTCAGGATCGGCGCCAGCACCCCGCCGGTGGCGCGCCGTTCCAATGCACACACGGTCCCGAGGATGATGGCGGCGAACCCGAGCATCGGGTTGCCACTGGCCAACGTGGCGACCACGTACACGATGGTCGAGACGAGCGCCGGGTGGTAGCGGCCCAGCGCGGTGTAGAGCGCGCCGCGGTAGAACAGTTCTTCGGCGATGCCACCGATCAGCGCGACGGCCATCGTCAGTCGCCACGATCCCTGGTCCGTGTAGTGCAGCAGGCGGGTGATCAGCTCGGCGACGGCGGGGATCTCTCTGGCGATCAAGCCGCCGAGCACGAACACGCCGCCGAGCAGCAGGCCGATCACGGTGCCGCTGACCACCGGGCGCTGGTTGCGACCACGCCAGCGGGCACCGCCGAGATGCAACGGTCCGGAGCCGAACGCCCCGAGCCCCCACACCGCCGCCAGCGCCAGCGACAGCCAATAGAAACTCGCCTCGCCGGGGTGCCGTCGCAGGGCCAGACCCAGCACCCCCGCGCCGAGCAGCAGCACGATCGCGACGACGATCCGTCGCCGTCGCTTCACCGCTGGCGGTTCGTTGTGCGGCACAGCGACATTGACAATTCCGGCACGGATCTCGGCCAGGGCACTGGTCTGTGGGTGACTGACTTCAGTCGCGCGCGTCATACAAAGGCACCTTCGGTGTCAGGGTGATCAGCAGGTCGAGGCCGGTTCGCAGTGCACCGGCAATGGGTCCGGGGACGGCATCAACCAACGCGAGGCCGGGCCGCGCGATCAATGGTGTCACGATTTCCGCGAGTCGACGCAGCCGCAGCGCATCGCCCCCGGCCCAGGCCGGATCGCTGTCGGCAAGGTGGTGTGGATCGGCCAGCGCGTTGACCGCACGCGGCCGGCGGCCCGACGAACTTGATAGGGCCCGGGCGATCGCTTCCTCGACAGAAACCAGCCCGCCGGGTGGGTCGGGAACCAGATCACGCAGGCCGCAGCCAGCGGCTTCCATCGGGTGATCCAGCGACTCCACCAGATCGGCGGCCAGCCCGTCGGGCACCGGCAGCGCCACCGCCATAACCCATGACGCCACCGCGGTGTCAACTCCGGGGGCCGGCAGACTCGTGTGCCACTTACCGGAAATCCGCGCATAGGTTTTCAGTAGCGCGTGATACGACGTCCGGTCCGGGCCGGCGATGTCATAAGCGCCCGCAGGTACCTGCCCGGGATCAGCCGCCGCAACCAGGTAATAGAGCACGTCGCGGACGGAAATCGGGTCGATCGGGTTGCGCATCCACCGGGGGATCGGGATGACCGGGAACCGGTCGCCGACATAGCGCAACATCTCGAACGACGTCGAGCCGGCGCCGAAAATCAATGCCGCGCCGAGCCACACCAGTTCCGGACCGCCATCGACCGTCAGCGCCTGGGCCACCTCCGCCCGGCTTGTGAGGTGCTCGGACAGCGAACCATCGTCGGGGTCGTCGGGGACGAACCCGCCCAGATAGACGATGCGACGCACATCGGCGTCGCGGGCCGCGGCCGCGACGTTGCCGGCGGCGTCCCGGTCGGCGTCGCGAAACCCTGGCTGACCGATCGCGTGGACCAAGTAGTAGACGACGTCGACCGGGCCTGCGACGGCGAACGCCGCGCGAACCGACTCGGCATCGGAGGCGTCCAGAGTGACCGGGGTGACGTCGTCGAACCAGCCCATACGAGCAAGTCGCGCAGGGTCGCGGGTGGCGGCCAGCACCTGATGGCCAGCCGCAAGTAGCGCTGTGACCAGCCGCGATCCCACGTAACCGGTCGCGCCCGTCACCAAACTCCGCACAAACCCAACCTAGCGATCGTGTGACAGGCGGGCAGCAATTCCGTTGTTGCCCGACGATACTGCAGGCAGAAACGGCGTGTCCGGATCCGCCCAACACAGCCGACGGGCGCGCGATGCACAATCCGATTTATTGTGGTTTAGTTCCAATAAATCGGATACATAACGAAGCGGTCCAGCCGTGACTGAGCACATGGATACGATTGCAAAATGCGCCCCGTTCCCCCCCGGCGTGCAAAGGATAGAACGAAAATGAAACCGTCCGCGTCCGTCGCGTCGGTGACGGTCGAGTTCCCACCGCACCAGGTCGGCCAGCAGGAGGCGCTGTCCGGCCTTACCGGCTTCGGCGGGCCGCAGTTTGACCGGTTCGGCGCCAGGGCCGGCGTGCAGACCCGCCGCATCGCGTTGCCATTATCGCAATACGGCAAACTCAGCGGCTTCACCGAAGCGAACGACATATTCATCGAGACCGCTCTGGAACTCGGTGAGCGCGCGCTGCTCTCGGCATTCGACGTCGCCAAGATCAACCCGGCCGAGGTCGATATCGTCTTCTCGACGACGGTCACCGGGCTGGCGGTGCCGACATTGGAGGCCAGGCTGGCGACCCGGGTCGGCTTGCGGCCCGACGTCAAGCGGGTCCCGCTGTTCGGACTTGGCTGTGTCGCTGGCACCGCCGGGGTAGCCCGCATGCATGACTACCTGCTCGCGTTCCCCGACCACGTGGCAGTACTGCTTGCGGTGGAACTGTGCTCATTGACCCTGCAACGCGACGATTACTCCATCGCCAATCTGGTGGCGGCCAGCCTGTTTGGTGACGGTGCCGGCGCCGTCGTGGCAAAGGGATCTGCGCTGACGCCGAAAGGACCCCGGGTGCTGGCCACCCGCAGCCGCCTCTACCCCGACACCGAAGAGGTCATGGGCTGGAATATCGGCAGTAACGGATTCCAGGTCAAGTTGTCCACCGAAGTCGCCACCGTCGCCGAGAAGTACTTGGGCGAAGATGTCCGCAACTTCCTCGAGGACCACGGCCTTACCCCCGCGGACATCTCGACGTGGGTGTGCCATCCGGGCGGGCCGAAGGTGATCGAAGCCGTCGAGCACACGCTGGACCTTCCGGCAGATGCCCTTGATCACACTCGAAACTCGTTGCGCGACAACGGTAATCTGTCATCAGTATCGGTACTGGATGTACTTCGCGCGAACATGGCCGACCCACCCCCGCCGGGCTCGTTCGGGCTGATGATGGCCATGGGGCCGGCGTTCTGTTCGGAACTCGTGCTGCTCGGCTGGTAGCTGGTGTACTACCTGCTGATCCTAGCGATTGGCATCGAGCGGCTGGCGGAGCTGATCGTGTCCAAGCGCAACGCGCAATGGGCTTTTGCTCACGGCGGCAAGGAATTCGGCCGTAGCCATTATTCGGTGATGGTGACGGTTCACGCCGCACTGCTGCTCGGGTGCGTCGCCGAGGTTTGGGCGTTGCACCGACCGTTCATCCCCTGGCTCGGCTGGCCGATGCTCACGCTGGTCGCACTGAGCCAGCTGCTGCGTTGGTGGTGCGTTGCCACACTTGGCCATCGGTGGAACACGCTGGTGATCGTGGTGCCGCAAGCGCCGTTGATACGGCGGGGCCCCTACCGCTGGCTACATCACCCGAACTATGTGGCCGTCGTCGTCGAAGTTGTGGCGCTACCGCTGGTACACACGGCGTGGCTGACCGCGGCCAGCTTCACGGTGGCCAATGCGCTACTGCTCACGGTGCGGATCAGAGTGGAAGACGCGGCGCTGGGCTATAGATGACCCGCGCTGGCGACGATACCGAGCGAAGCGAAGTCGGGATCACGAGTTGATTAGTGCCGCAACGGGTTTTTCCGCCGCGCCCACGTATTCGCCCAAATATCCGCCACCGAGCCAGCTTCGCGGCTTGGTCAGTACGAGCGTGAAGCCGGCAAGGTTGTGCTTGTGATATGCGCGCCGCAGGGAAAACAGGTTCAGCTTGGTCGTGTATTCAAGCCCGGCGATGGCCGGCCCCCGGGACGCCCCAAGCCTGCGCAATGGCCGGTAACCGAGATCTTCGAGGAGTCTGGAAAGTTCGGCGGGTCTTGCGAACCGGCGAAAGTCGTGAATCGACTTGTACAGGCCGGACACAAACAACGGGCCGACGGTGACGAAGGCCAGCCAGGTGTACAGGTTGCGGTCCGGTGCCACATAAAACACCCGCCCGCCGGGTTTGAGCGCTCGATAGACATTCGCCAGTATCGCGCGGTGCTCGCCACAGTGGTCGAGTATTCCGTGCATGTAGATTACGTCGAATTGATCGCTGGGCAGCACGTTTTGATCGCGGATGTCCCCGACATGGAATTGAACGCTTGCGACGTCGGCGAAGGACCGCCGCGCTGCCCGGATGGCTCTGTAGTCGACGTCGAAGCCATCGATCTCCCAGTCCCGAAGCTCGGGCGCCACCTCAGACAAACCGCGGATCGACTCACCGCTGCCGCAGCCGACCACCGCCATCCGCGCAGGCTCGGTTCGCGCCGACTCGGGTAAGTAATCTCGCAGGAATGGCCAAGCGGCGTAGTCGATTTTGCTGACCAGCTGTTCGGTGAACCGCCAGTGCGCGCTGGCCTGGGCCTGGGCGAAGTAGCGCACACCGCGTTCGATCGTGCCGTTGTGGACTCTGGTGAGGAGCTTGTCCAGCCAGGAGTAGTGGTAATCCGGCTCGCCGCTGGCCTCGCTGCGCCGCTCGCGGTCCAAGAAGTCAAAGTAAGTCCGCTCTTCGACGTCGAGCGGCGCCGTCCACGAACGCGCTCGACCTAAGACGCGCTCACGGATCCATGAGTCGACAACCCGGCTATACAGGTCGGTCTCGAAGAGCATGAGCTGGTGTCCACCGCCAGGCATCACAAACAGGTCTTTCGGCCCGCCGATGCGCTCGAAGCAGGCCCGGACATGGTCGGGGTCGACGATCTCGTCCTTCTCGCCACAGGCGAGAAGGACGGGCTTGGTATTGGCCGCGGAAGGCTCACCCGGCTTGTAGTTGAAGACGGAGTGGTAGCTCTTAAAGCCGTAGGACCAGACGTTGAGCGGGTCAGTCAGCTTCTCAGGCAATAAATCTGGGTCCTCCTGGTAGGCAGCTTTGAAGTCGATGACCCGGCGTAGCGGTACCCGAATCCGGTCGCCTAGACGTCGAGCCAGACGATCCACGGCCTCCGAACGCACAATTCGAATCGCCCGGTTCATCTGCAGCTCGTCGTTCAGCAAGATGTTCATACACACGGCGCCGGCCACCCGCGGGCACCGGGCGAGCGCGTGGAACGCAATTTCGCCGCCCTGACTGGCACCGTGCAGCACCACCGGAAGGCCGGTGCGTTCGGCGGCGTGCTCCGACACAGCCCGAACGTCCTCGAGGAAGTCTTCGAAGGTGAAGACGCCTCGCGGGCCGGGGGTGCGCCCGTGGCCGGTCAAGTCGAAGGCCCAGACCGTCGCAGGAAAATGTCGCCGGAATTGCTCGGCGAAATCGTGGTAGGCCGCGCTGTAGCCCGCGGTGCCATGCACCAGAACCAGCGCGTATTGGGCGTTCGGATGCTCGTAGCGTTTCAGGAAGAGGGGCTTGCCTTTGCTGCCCGCGATGCTCGCGTCCACTGGGGACTCAAGCGCACTTTCCGGCTGGACGGTCGTCATGGCGCCGAATCCTCCGTTCCTTGGGCGATGAGATGGTTGATCAACAGTTGAGCGTGGGCGTCGAACTCGGCCCGGAATGCGGTTTGGTCGGTGGTGAAGGGGCGGCGCATCGCCATCCCGAGGAGGAATGTCTCGATGAGCCCGACGGATAAGTCGGTCTCTGCTCCGGGAGCCAGATCTTCGACGAAGCGCGCGACCTGCCGCTGTTGGGTTTGCTGGTAATTTAAATAGGCTTGTTTGAGGGACTCGTTGTGGTTTGCCGCCGCGGCGAATTCCACCGTGAAGGTCGCGGCGAGCAAATTGTTCACGAACAACGCGTACAGCAGTTCTTTTGCAGCATCGAGTCGTTCAGCGACAGATCCGCGCTGCGGTAACTGGTCGAATGCCGTTGAGAAAATGTCAGCGGCCATCTTGCCAATCGCCGACTCGACCAGCTGTTCTTTGGTGCCGAAGTGGTGGTGAAGCAGGGGTTGCGAGACACCGGCGCGCGCCGCGATCCGCTTCATCGAGGATTTCTCGTAGCCAAACTCGCAGAAGCACGCGAAAGCCGCCGCGAGGATACGCATTCGGGCGTTTGGCGCAGCGGATGGACTCGGCTCGGGCGTGGTCGACGAAGTCTCCGTTGTCTGTTGTCGGTAGGCCAGGCTAGAGTAACTGACTGATCGATCAGTTAGCACCATTATGGCAACATCTCAGAGCTAGCGTTGCCAGTTGACGCACTCGTCCCCGGAGGGGAGGGCCGAGCGCCTCGGCGTCGGAGTAAGAGAGGTCAATCCACGCTGTGCCGCGAGCTAGACGGGTCACCCTCACTTTCGACAACGGACCGACGCCCGGTGTGACCGACCAAGTGCTCGACATCCTCGCTGAGCGATCGCTCCGGGCGATCTTCTTCGTCGTCGCCAACCGCGTAGACGGAGACGCAGCTGCGCGCGCCCTGCTCACCCGAATGGTTCAGGATTGTCACCAGGTGGGCCATCACTCGCTGACTCACGGCCAACCACTCGGCGAACTGCGGGAGCAGGAAACCATCGCCGAAATCGCCACGGCGCACAGCGTTTTACGAGAATTTCTCGGCGAGAACTTCCTCTTCCGCCCATGGGGCACCGAGGGGCAGCTCGACCGGAGGTGCCTCAACCGCACTGCGGTCGATTACCTGGTTAGCGGGAAGCACACCTGCGTGTTATGGAACAGCGTGCCGCGCGATTGGGCGGATCCGACCGGTTGGGTAGACCGGGCGCTCGCCGATGTCCGGGCGCGAGAACACACCGTGGTCGTAATCCACGACGTGGCGTCCGGGGCCATGGATGAGCTACCACGCTTTCTCGACGAACTGGATCGCAGCGGGGCGGCAATGACCGTCGAGCTGCCCGACGAATGCGTGCCGATCATCGATGGCCGCATCGTCAGCTCTGTCGACCACCTGATGCCGGTCTGACTGCCAGTCAGCGCCCCTTCCAGACGGGCTGGCGCTTCTCCGCGAACGCCAACGGGCCTTCCTTGGCGTCCTCGGTGCTCAGCAACGTCCCGAACTCGCGTACGGTGCGCGCCCAGGCGGGTTCCTCGTCGGGGATGACGCCGTCGTCGGCACCGTAGGCGATCCGCTTGCTGGCCTGCACCGAAAGCGGGGCGTTCACGGTGACCCGCTCGGCCAGGGCCAGCGCGGCCTCCAGCACCGTGCCATCCGGGACAACCTGGTTGATCAGTCCCCAATTGGCCGCCTCGGCCGCGCTGATCGGCTCACCGGTCAGCACCATCTGCATTGCCACTTTGTGTGGCAGCTGATGCACGATGCGGAACACCCCGCCGGCCCCGGCGATCAGTCCGACCTTGACCTCCGGCAGACCGAACTTCGCGCGTTCCTCGGCCACCACAAGGTCACTGGCCAGGGCCAGTTCGGTGCCACCGCCCAACGCGGTCCCGTTGACCGCCGCGATTGTCGGCTTGTCGATGAAGTGGTGAACGTACCCGGCGAAGCCCCATTCGCCGTGGTCGGGGTGATAAAGATTCTCGCGGCGCGAAATCGCCTTGAGATCTGCTCCCGCGCAAAAGGATTTGTCGCCGGCGCCGGTGATGACGACTGCCCGCACGTCGGCGTCGTCCTGCGCATGCTGCAGCGCGTCGCCGACACCGATGCTGACGGCACCGTTCACACAGTTACGCGCTTCCGGCCGGTTGATCGTGATGACCAGAACGTTGCCCCGGCGCTCGGTGAGCACCGCAGATTCGGTCACAGCAGCTCCACGATGGTGGCGTTGGCCTGGCCACCGCCCTCGCACATCGTCTGCAAGCCGTAACGAATTCCCTTGTCCCGCATGTGGTAGAGCAGCGTTGTCATGATCCGGGCACCGGACCCGCCGAGCGGATGGCCGAGTGCGATCGCGCCGCCGTTGGGGTTGAGCTTCTTCTCGTCAGCGCCGATGTCCTTCAACCAGGCCAATGGCACCGGCGCGAACGCCTCGTTGACTTCGAACACCCCAATATCTTCCAGCTTCAGTCCGGAACGCTTCAGCGCCTTCTGGGTCGCTGGGATCGGCGCGGTCAGCATGATCACCGGGTCAGCGCCGGCCAATGTGGCGGTGTGCACCTTGGCGATCGGGTTGAGTTTCAACGACTTCGCCTTCTCCGCCGACATGAACAGCAACGCTGCCGACCCGTCGGAGATCTGACTGGAGTTGCCGGCGTGAATCACGCCGTCCTCCTTGAAGGCGGGCTTCAGCTGCGCCATCTTCTCCATCGGCGTGCCCCGGCGGATGCCTTCGTCCTTGAGCACAACTGTGCCATCCTGATCTTTGATGGCCACGATCTGGTCGTCGAATGCACCGGAATCCTGTGCGGCAGCCGCTTTTTCGTGAGATCCGAGGGAGAACTCGTCGAGTGCGATCCGGTCGAACCCCCACCGCTCGGCGATCATCTCCGCGCCGATGCCCTGGTTGGGGATTGCCCCGTCATACCGGTCGAGGAAGGCCTGCGAGAACGGCCTACCGCCGTTGGCCAGAGAGGCCCCCATCGGAGTCCGCGACATCGACTCCACACCGCCGGCGACGACGACGTCGTAATGGCCGGCGATCACGCCCGCGGCGGCGAAGTGGATCGACTGCTGGCTGGACCCACACTGACGGTCGACGGTGACACCGGGAACGGTCTCCGGCCAGCCCGCGGTCAGCAACGCGGTCCGCCCGATGTCGAGCGCCTGCTCGCCGGCCTGCATGACGCATCCCCAAATCACGTCGTCGACGATCTCGGGGTCGATGCCGGCCTTCTCAACGAGTCCGTTGAGAACCTGCGCGGACAGGTCGGCGGGGTGCACACCGGACAGGCCGCCGTTGCGCTTGCCAACCGGTGAACGCACCGCCTCGACGATTACGGCTTCAGCCATCGGATTGTCCTTTCGATGAGACTTAAATGCTCTGTATTGATTCTTAGCAGTCCCGACCAGCCGGTTGGTAGTCGGCCCGGCTACGGCTGCCCCCGTGAGGTCCAGGGGGCCGGGTAACGTCGAGAAGCATGTCGCGCATTGTCGTCATCGGCGGCCATGGCAAGGTCGCTTTGCAGCTGGCTCGCATCTTGACCGAGCGGGGCGACGAGGTGACTTCGGTCTTCCGCAATCCCGCCCACGCCGACGACGTCGCCGCCACCGGTGCCCGTCCGGTCGTCGCGGATATCGAGACACTCGACACCGACGCCCTGGCCGAGCTACTCGCCGGGCACGACGCGGTGGTGTTCTCCGCCGGGGCCGGTGGCGGCAACCCGGCCCGCACATACGCCGTCGACCGCGACGCCGCGATCCGGGTGATCGACGCTGCCCGCCAGACCGGCAGCCGACGTTTCGTCATGGTGTCGTACTTCGGCGCGGGACCGGACCACGGCGTAGCGGAGGACAATTCGTACTTCCCCTACGCCGAGGCCAAGGCGGCCGCCGACGCCCACCTTCGAGACAGCGACCTGGATTGGACCGTGCTGGGGCCCGGCCGCCTTACCCTCGAACCGGCGACCGGTCGGATCGCCCTCGGCGCTGGGAAGGGTGCGGTGTCGCGGGAGGACGTCGCTCTGGTGGCAGCCGCCGCGCTGCACGAAGATTCTTCAACGATCCGCCGGACCATCGAATTCAACAACGGCGACCTGCCCATCGCCGAGGCGCTGGCCGCCGGGTAATCTGCACGACGTAGCTGGTTTGCCGGCATCGTCCCAGGTGGCTTACAAGGGTGATGTCGGCATCGAGCGAAGCATGTTTAGGTGTGCTTCGTAAGAGGGAACCCGGTGGAAGTCCGGGACTGTCCCGCAGCGGTATGCAGGAACGACCGCCGTCAATAAGCACTGGTCTCAGAAAGAACCGAGACCGGGAAGCGACGGCCAGTAGGAGCACCACTCGGTGCACGCCTGCGAGTCCGAAGACCTGCCGGCTGTGCCGGGCGCGCCGCGCCTGGCGGCTCATCGCCTCGTGGAATGGGCGTACGGCTGACCTGGTTGCAGGAGTGTGCTGGCGGCACACGGCAACCTGGTCTGCTTGACGTCCGCTGGCGGTGATCACCCCGTCGATTGAAGGACGACAACTCGTGACCGCTACACCATTTACCGCCACCGTCACCGGCTCCCCGCGCATCGGCCCGCGCCGGGAACTCAAGAGGGCGACCGAGGGCTACTGGGCGCACCGGACCAGCCGATCGGAGCTGGAATCTGTGGCCGCCACCCTGCGCCGGGACACCTGGGCTCAGCTGGCCGCGGCCGGCCTGGACTCGGTGCCGGTGAACACCTTCTCCTACTACGACCAGATGCTCGACACCGCCGTCCTGCTGGGCGCACTGCCGGCCCGAGTGCAAAGCGTCGCCGACGATTTGGAGCGCTATTTTGCGGCCGCCCGCGGTACCCAGGACATCGCGCCGCTGGAGATGACCAAGTGGTTCGACACCAACTACCACTACATCGTCCCGGAGATCGGGCCGAACACGAAGTTCTCGCTGCACCCCGAGAAGGTGCTCGCCGAGCTCAAAGAGGCTGCCGACCAAGGCATCCCCGCGCGTCCGGTGATCATCGGTCCGATCACCTTTTTGCTGTTGAGCAAGGCGGTTGACGGCGCGGGCGCCGCGATCGAGCGGATCGACGAGCTGATCCCGCTGTACACCGACCTGCTGGGCAAGCTCGCCGACAACGGCGCCGCGTGGGTACAGCTCGACGAGCCGGTGCTGGTCACCGATATCTCTGCCGACGCTCCGGCGCTGGCCGAACGGGTCTACAGCGCGCTGGGCTCGGTGGACCACCGCCCGGCGATCCACGTCGCCACCTACTTCGGCGACCCTGGTGCCGCCCTGCCAGCGCTGGCCCGCACACCCATCGAGGCGATCGGTGTCGACTTGGTCTACGGCGCCGACACCGCGGTGGGGTCGGTTTCCGGATTAGCCGGCAAGACGCTGGTGGCCGGGATCGTCGACGGCCGCAACATCTGGCGCACCGACCTGGAGTCAGCGCTGAGCAAATTGGCCGCGCTGCTGGGAAGCGCGGATGCCGTGGCAGTTTCTACGTCGTGCTCGACGCTGCACGTGCCGTACTCGCTGGAGCCCGAAACCGACCTGGATGACGCGCTGCGTAGCTGGCTGGCATTCGGCGCCGAGAAGGTGCACGAGGTGGCCACGTTGGCACGTGCGCTGCGCAGCGACCTTGGAGGCCGAGCCTCTGTGGCCGACGAAATCGCGGCGTCCAATGCGGCCGTCGCCTCCCGCAAGAGGGACCCGCGTCTGCACAACAACCAGGTCCGTGCTCGGATCGACTCGATCACCAAATCGGGCACTCACCGCGGGCCGGCCGCCGAACGCCGCGACGCCCAGAACGCGCGGCTACACCTGCCGCCGCTGCCGACGACCACGATCGGATCGTTTCCGCAGACCGTCGAGATCCGCAAGGCCCGCGCCGCGCTGGTCGCCGGTGACATCGACGAGGCCGAGTACACCCGACGGATGCAGGCCGAGGTCGCCGATGTGATCAAGCTGCAAGAGCAGCTGGGTCTGGACGTGCTGGTGCACGGCGAGCCGGAACGCAACGACATGGTGCAGTACTTCGCCGAGCAGCTGGAGGGTTTCTTCGCCACCAAGAACGGCTGGGTGCAGTCCTACGGCAGCCGCTGCGTACGGCCGCCGGTCCTCTACGGTGACGTCACCCGCCAGCACCCGATGACGGTGGAGTGGGCCAAATACGCGCAGTCGCTGACCGACAAGCCGGTGAAGGGCATGCTCACCGGGCCGGTCACGATCCTTGCGTGGTCGTTCGTCCGCGACGATCAGCCGCTTGCCGACACCGCCAACCAGGTGGCGCTGGCCATCCGCGACGAGACCGTGGACCTGCAGTCGGCCGGCATCGCCGTCATCCAGGTCGACGAGCCCGCGCTGCGGGAACTGTTGCCGCTACGCGACGCCGACAAGGCGGCCTACCTGGACTGGGCCGTCGGCTCGTTCCGGCTGGCCACCTCCGGGGTGTCGGACTCGACGCAGATCCACACTCACCTGTGCTACTCGGAGTTCGGCGAGGTGATCGGCGCGATCGCCGACCTGGACGCCGACGTCACCTCGATCGAAGCGGCCCGCTCGCACATGGAGGTGCTCGACGACCTGAACGCGATCGGGTTCTCCAACAGCGTCGGGCCGGGTGTCTACGACATCCATTCGCCGCGGGTGCCCAGCACCGACGAGATCGCCACCTCGCTGCGCGCCGCGCTGAAAGCGGTTCCGGCCGAGCGGCTTTGGGTCAACCCCGACTGCGGCCTGAAGACCCGCAACCCCGACGAGGTCACGGCGTCACTGACCAACCTGGTCGCGGCGACCAAGGAAGTCCGGGCCGGCGCCTAGCCCTTCGCTGCCGTGCCGGCGCGGTGGCTGCTAGCGGTGGGCTTCTCGCATCTGCTCAACCACTGACGTCGTAGCTTCGGACGAACTCCAGTCTGGTGCGAACCCACGGTGCACGACACCGTCGATTTCTACCGAGCTTGTCTACGGCGCGACGAGCGTGGTACTCGATCAGCGCCATACGCGTCACCCTAGAACTGGGCGGGCAGTTGGATTAGTCGGCCCCGGGCGCCCCGACCGACGGGACGCTCAGCAGCCGGACCGGCACGTCGTCCGCCCAGGGCTGGCGGGTCACCATGTCGGCCACCCGCACGTAGCCGCG
>Ga0210386_10000776_pt1 | contig 29421 bp, 27 predicted proteins | sample IncBWH32OmetaG_FD_160091 | JGI IMG/M metagenome (GOLD analysis project Ga0210386, IMG submission 160091) | Forest soil microbial communities from Barre Woods Harvard Forest LTER site, Petersham, Massachusetts, United States - Inc-BW-H-32-O ...
AAATTCCCCGAGCTTCGCTGGCTCAACAAGTACCACATGCTTCCGCCAACCGTTCTGGCCGTTACGTTGTGGCTCATCGGTTCCTGGCCGCTGCTCATCTGGGGCTTTTTCCTGAGCACCGTGTTCCTCTGGCACGGTACCTTCACCATCAATTCGCTCTCGCACATTTTCGGCAACCGCCGCTTCCCGACCGCCGACACCAGCAAGAACAACTGGCTGCTCGCCCTCGTCACTCTCGGCGAAGGCTGGCACAACAATCACCACTACTTCATGGCCTCCGCCCGCCAGGGCTTTTACTGGTGGGAGATCGATCTCACCTACTACGGCCTGAAGCTCCTCTCCTGGTTTGGCTTCGTCCGCGAACTCCGCCGCGTCCCCGACCACGTCCTAGCCGAAGGCCAGGCCTTCGACTCCTCCTCCGCCATTCCTCATTCCTCCATGTAGCGCTGGCTTTTATGCCAGCTCCTCTCTTCCCATTCCTGATTCCCCAAAGTAGCGCCGGTCTTTCAAGCGCGCCTTTTGCGCCCCGACCGAATCTACGGTGCCAGCTCTTCTCTTCCTCTCCTCGGTTGTGTTGTAAACCCGTGAAGGATAAAAAAGTGCGAAATATCAGGGGAAAAATCAAAAATGTCGGCGCGCCGACATTTTTGCGTGGGGGTACACCCCCCTGTTTTTGCGTATGTAGGGGAAATAATGGAGTTACGGGGCGAGCAAGAAACTCTTGGGTGGCCTCTCCTTCCGGGTTTGGTTTATGCAAGGGTGGGCCACTCTTGATTCACGCCGGCCAGAGCGAAGAGGAACCCACCTTTTGTAAAAACCACGGGTAGGCCACCCAGGAGGTTTTTAGGGTCTGCCACCCGCCAGGTTCTATCATGCCAATCTGCTGGTAGCGCGTGTGAAAATCACAACCTGTAATTAGACCGCCGCGGCGGTCTCGGCTCCTTTCTTCCGAGCCCTGGTCGCTAGCGCAACCAAGTTTACTCGGTCGGAGGAGCCGACACCGTCATTTAATCAGGCCGATTCAATATGCGGCTGGCAGGAAGGCAAATGTTCCAAACCGAGCGTCGATGAAGATGTCGAAAGCTGTAGCACTGCCGAAGGTGTTAGGGCTAGGCGGGTACGATGGATTGCAAGGATTCCCGGCGCACGCTGGACCAACGATGTTGGCCGTACCCGTCATCGTGTTAGCGATGAGCGCTGTTGTGGTGTATGAATAGGACCAAGTCAGCGTTTGCGAAAAGCTAAGTTTTGAAGAAAACGCTGATAAGAAACCCGTGCCAACCTGATCGAATTCGTATCCCCAAGTCTGTGAATACGTCGAAGCCGTAGTCGATCCTTGTGTTTGAGAGTTCGTTGTACTGACCTGATACGAATTGGAGCTTGGCAGTCCTCCGGGTAGAGGCTGAATGTAGGTAAGCTGTGTTTGGTCGGAGAGGCTGAAATTTGGAAAGAGAAAACCCGCAGAGTAAGTTGGGCACGCCGTCGAGCCAACTGGAAGATTGGGGTGGCACGTTCCCCACGGATCGGCTGCGAGAATGTTATCCAAATCCGTCTGGGTCAGACCCGGCCCCTGACCAGCAGGCCAATTTTCATTAGCGGCCCAAGGGCGCTGAAAGGCACTAAGGGGAGAGGCGCAGGCGGAATCAGTCTGTGGGAAATCTCCATTCAGACAACCTACAGGGATAGGCCAGATGTCGATAGGGGCGGTGGTGTCAAGGGCGCTTGAGCCGTAGCCCCACCAGCCAACCGCAGTTTCCCCCGGCATGGTCGTGTTGTACACGGTAAATAGCAGAACTGGGTTGATCCACACCTTGATGATGTCGTAATCGTGATTCAAGCCGATGTAATCGGTTGCGGGTCCGGGTATGGTTGTCCCACTGCTGGTGTTGAGAGTGGCTGTGACAGTAAGGTTGTTTTGTGCTACTTGGGTTTCCGTGTTCGACGAGGTCTGCGTCTCGGTACCGTTAAGCCAAGCAAAGACTCCAGTAGGGGTAGGTACACCGCTGAGAACTTGAGTCGAGGTACTAACCGTCGTGCTGGAAGTGAAACTTTGCATGATCGATGAGGTGTTGCTAACCATCGTGCTGTTGGTATACACCGCCGTGCTTCTCGATCCAGGCGGAGAGTAGAGCACGCCCGCCACGACATACTTTGGGTTGATGTATCCAAACGTCCCCGGAACATAGGCCGCGTTAACGCAATATAGGCCGCAGGACCCTGTTTTGGGATACACGTAGATTTGGTAATTTTTTTCAAGCAGCGTCATTGGACGCCCAAATACACCGTTGGCCGGGCAGGGCGCGTACACGCCCGCCCCGGGGCTGCCCGAGATACTGTAAAAATATCCGACCTCGGGGATTGGTATTTGTTGGCCCGCAGAAGATACATAAACAAAACTGTCGTAACCAGCCCGAGTGTAATGGTAGGTGTATTTGGCGTGAACTAGGCAGGTATCATAGTTGACTATCATTCGGTAGTTTACAGTGCCTTCCCCTGAGCCGAGGCCGATTGACACGTTGTAGATTTGTTGATTTTGCGCCCAAGTTCCGAGCACAAAAACAAATAGAACAAGCATGGTTATGCTGACATAACGGAGGAGGGCAACAGCTAGGGAGATGTGTTTCATAGAGTCGTCCTTTGGCTCGGATTTGCAACGGGGAGAACAAGGCGTTGCTTTGCGGACTCTATTAGCACGTCAAGGTACCTATGTCCATACTTACTTTCCCGGGGACTCGGACTGGCGATCAATACACATCTCCGACCATAGGGCTTGTGCAGGATGACCACATATCGGACACCGCAAACGATGCACGCATGGTTGGCCACTTCGGTCCACGCATTGACAACATACTTGATTCACGCCGGCCAGAGCGAAGAGGAGCCCACCCTTTGTCAAAACCACGGGCAGGCTACCCAGGAGTTTTTTAGGGTGTGCCACCTGCCGCTGTAGGGAGAAGCCGGGCAAGTCAAAACCCGCACCCTTGAAAACCACCCTTCGGCCCCGGTGAAGCACGCGGGGCGCAAAAAACGCGTCCCGGTAAATGGCACACGGGACACAAACAGCGTGCTGGGCTCAGGGCAGGCAAGGGTGCGGCACCCAGTCACCCAGGATGCATCTGGGGCGCTTCGGGTGGGCGATGTCAAACAGATCTCATCTGGCACTCGAAGCGGAAGGAAGCAGATGTGCCGGCCGCGGAGTTGTTTTTCCGCGTCAGGAGCGGGCGTTCTTGATGTCTTCGCGCGCGCTCTTCTCGGCGTTCCGCGCCTCGCCCCTGGCATTCACATCCGGCTTCAGAGCGAGGATAGCTTTCTCCAGAGTGAGGGCTTTCGGGGGCGCCTGGCACGACTTGATATCACCGTTGGGGCGTACAGCGGTCATATTCCATTTCAGGCAGTTGAATTTGATCTGCAGGTTGCCGCTGGCGTGAAGCGAAGCAGCGCAATCGTCCAGGGTCTTGAAGAGGGTGCAAGCGTCCTTCAGGGAAGTGCGCGCCGGCAGCAGCGCCTGCAACTGAAGCGTCAACGCCTTTTCCTCCGCGCTGTTCGCCGCAAGCTCCTGGCTGGCGGTCGGTTTCTTGATCCACTTCATGGGATTGTAGGAACGCGCGCTCGCAGTGGCGGCGCCAAACAGAATCGCGGCTCCGGCCGCACCAAGGACGAGACTTTTGTATTTCATACAGTCGCCTTTCCTGGGGGAGGGCGCTGGGGTGACTGTAGTAGGCCACGCTGTGTCGTGCGCTTGGAGGCTCGGCAGGTACGGTACTCCCCGTAACCGTTACTCTGACCTTCCGGCCAGTCTGTGAAAACAGATACGCCCATCGCTATTGAAGGCGGGCGGCGCACCCTTGAAACGCGAAGATCAAGTTGGGTGCCGCACCCAAGCTACTTCCCCCGCCGATTTGTCGGTTGCGCGTCCGCTTGTCCCTGCGGGACACTGCTTGTTGCGAGCGATTGGATTGGGGATCGACTGCGCTCAAGGGTCGCATGATGATGACTGCCGAGGCCGACAGGGAACGCTTCCAGAGTGGAGCGAACAAGTATGCCGACTACTTGGAGACGCCCGAGGGGCGGCTGCGCTCCGACCTGGCCTTTGCCAATCTGCAGGATTTTCTTCCCGCGCAGACCAAGGCGCCATTGTGTGCGCTTGATATCGGAGGCGGGACCGGAGCGGCGGGGGTTCGCCTGGCGCAGCTTGGCGTGCACGTCACGCTGCTGGATTCGTCTCCAGCGATGCTGGATATTGCAAAGCGCGCGGCGCACGAAGCAGGGGTCACGGACAAGATCGTATTGCAACAGGGCGACGCCGCCCACTTGGCGAACTTGTTTCCCACTCGATCGTTCGACGTGATTCTTTGCCACAACATCCTGGAATTTTGTGACGACCCGGGTGCGGTGTTGTGCTCTGCGGCTCGTGGATTGCGGGATTCATCGGCGATATTGTCCGTTTTCGTGCGTAACCGCGCGGGAGAAGTGTTCAAGGCGGCAATACTGGGGGGAGATTTGGCCGCAGCGGAAATTGGCCTCGACGCCGAGTGTGGACAGGAAGCCCTTTACGGTGGCAGGGTGCGGCTATTTACGCCGGACAGCTTGCGAGACCTGCTGGCAGAGGTGTCGCTTGCGGCGATTGCCGAGCGAGGAGTACGCGTGCTTGCGGACTATTTGCCGCCGCGGATTTCTCGCACCACAGACTACGGACGGATTTTCGAACTGGAGCGCAAGCTGGGCAGCCGGCCAGAGTATGCGGCTGTCGCCCGCTACACGCACTTGCTCGCGCGTCGCGCAAGTTCGGTGGCGGAGGACGGCGCGTGACCAACGATCCTCTTCAAGTTTCGACCATCGCATCCAACGCGAAAGCGCCGGATGTTCCGATTTCGCTTGGGCTCGGGCTCACCAACGAGTGCAATCTCTCCTGTTCGTTCTGCTACCGGGACCCAGCCCGCACGGATCGCCTCTCTCTGGATCAGGTGAAATCTGTGATGCAACGATTGCCGATCCGTTCGGTGAACCTTGGCACCGGCGAGAATGGCATGCATCCGGAGTTTAAAGCGATTCTGGCGTATCTGCGCGAACAGCCTGTGCAGCTGACGATCACTTCCAACGGCCATAGTGTTGCCGTGCTGGAAGACAGCGACTTGCGGGCCTTTCACGATATTGAATTTTCTCTCGATTACCCGACGCAAGCGGAACAGGATGCGCAGCGCGGAGACGGCAATTGGGAACTGATCCAGCGGCAAGCGGAACGCTGCGTAAGGCTCGGCGTGCCGGTAACCATCATCGCGGTCATGATGAAGGCGAACTATTTGCGGCTGGCGGAGGTCGCGCGCGTAGCCAAACGGTTTGACGCGCCCTTGCGTGTGAACGTCTATCAGGCGGTGCGATCCGACATCTACGCACTCACCTACGGAGAATACTGGCAAGGGTTTCGCGAACTATTCGAGAGCACCGACGTAATCGCTATCGGCGAGCCGTTGGTGCGAGCGATGGCCGGCCTTCCGCCACTCGCAGGAGGATGCGGGGTGAGCACGGTGCGAGTTACGCCTCGCGCCACAACGCAGCCGTGCGTTTATTGGCCCGGGCCCGGAGAGCCGCTGCCACAACTGCTTCTGTCCGGCTCCGGGATTCTGAACTCTGCGCCTTTCGAGCAGGCCCGTACACTTCCAGAAGCGTGCAAGCCATGCGAGTTTCAAGAACCATGTCACGGAGGCTGCGCAGGACGGCGCCGCCTGCAAGCCGCGCTGGCGCAACCGGATTTTTATTGTCCGATCATTCGAGGCGAGCGCCAGAAACTCGAAGTTCGCATGGCCGCAAATCGCGACCTCCCAAAATTCGGCAGCTCCTGCACCACCGTTGTGATCGCGCGATAGCCTGGTTCGCAAGCGGAAGTCGCGTCACTTCGCCGGGGTCGCGTCCATCCACTTGTCGGAGCCGGCCAGCTTGTACGCCACACCCGTAAAGAAAATGTGCGCCGGCTTAGCGTCCGCCGTTCCGCGATGATCGGTGGAGACGAGGAGCGGGCCAGCCATCTCGTAGCCTGCCCAGGTCGTGGTTACGTTGCTCGGTTTCTTCGGTCCGCCGCGCAAATAGACGAACTCCACCACTCGGCCATTCGCTCCGACGTAAAGGTTCCAGGTATCTCCCGGTGTGTAGCCGCCAAGCTCTGAGGAATATTTCACCGACACAAGTGTTGCCGTCCCTTTTCCGATGGGCAGTTTTTGTTTCTCCGTAACGGTCACGGTGGCACTGGTGTCCCAATAAGCATGGAAGGGGAAGATGAACCAATAGTTGTCGTTCATGAACCCCGGATCAACTTCATCCTTCACGTTGGCGGGCGCGCTGTTCAGTTGATTCCGGTTGTAGCTAACCTTCACCGGCTTGCCTTCCTTATCCTTTCCTTCGAAAGTGACTGCGCCGGTCTTGGGCTCCCACGTCCAGGTGCGCGCGAGCTTCACTTTCAGGGCGGGAAGATCCAGGTTGAACGTATAGCGGACCGCTTCGATTTGCCCGTACGAATCAATGCCATAGGTCTTGGCAAGCTCTTCGAGAATGGGTGGGCGCGCCTGCGCCCAGGAGGTTGCGGCAAGGATCAGGACCCCGAAAGCCAGGAGAAGGATCTTCGTTACTCGGCTTGAGTTTGTCATGGAGTATGCTCCTCAGTGAATTGAACGGACCAGGCCTTGGATGATGTGGAAGCGATTCGGGATACAAAAGGCGCGCTGGATCAGTGTGCTTCTTCCACGCCAGCCATTCGCACCGCTTGCTCGGCTGGCCACGGATTATACTGCACATCCGGGGCGATTGCGCCCTGGCATGCTCTTGCGGCCGCGTTCGTTATCGCCGCCACTGATGCAGCCAGGCCGCCGTTCGTGGCGCCCTCGCCGGGACAATCTGCAGTTCCGCGGCAAGCCGGGTTAAATCGCCCTCAACGTCGACGTCATAGAAAGGTTCCGTGAAGCCAGCGGAAAGCTGCAGCTCGCGGGCGCGCGCCAGCAGGGCTTCCAGCGCGTTCCTGGTGCCCAAGCCGTCGCGATTGAAGAGCGACGGATACGCCGCCTTGGCCCCCACGAGATAGTAGCCGCCATCCTCGGTCGGTCCGACCACCATGTCGTTCCCGTTTAGCGCCTCGAACGCGCTCTCAAGAATGGAAGCCGGCAGATGCGGACTGTCGCTGTTGAAGGCGATCACGTGCTGCCGCTCGCCGGCAGTGAAGTACCGAAAAACATAGTTGAGTCCGGCGGCGAGACCTTCGCCTTTTTGCGGCACTACACGCACGGTATTGCCCAATACGTGCGCCAGTTCGTCCTGATCCGCCTCAGGGCACATCACCGCCACCTCCACGCTCTTCAATGACGTGGCTAGCGCGAGCGTGTCCGCTAAAAGGCAGCGATAGAGCTCAGTCACTGACGCAGAAGCAATGCTCCCGGCAAGACGCGTCTTGACCATGCCGGGCCTCGGGGCTTTCGCCATAATCACTAACGTGCGGTTTGGGTGAGAAGAACACCCTCGAGACTGGCTGGAGGATTCCATGAGAGGTTGGTCCGTCAAGGCTTATGCCGGTCGCGGCGTTCCCGCCTTTCGGCGTCGAATAGAATACAGCACGATCCGGCTAAGGATGAACCACCCTGCCCCGATCGTGCCCTTTACCGTGCCGCTGATTTTGGACTTTCCGATGCGCGGGTGGTAACTCACCGGGACTTCCACGATGCGAAATCCCGCGATGGCTCCCTTCACGATCATTTCCACCGCCCAGCCGTAGGTAGCCTCTTCAAGGCCCAGCGCGCGCAGCACTTCGGCGCGGCCCGCGCGGAACGGCCCCAGGTCGCTCACCTTCACCCCGTACAAAAGCCGGATTAACCCCGCGGCCAGGCGATTGCCGAATGCCTGGTGCCACGGCAGCGCACCCGCGTTGCTCTTGTCGCTCAAGCGCGAACCGAGCGTAATGTCCGCGCGCCCCTCGATGATCGGCGCCAGCAGTATCGGCAACTCCGCGGGGCGGTCGCTGTAGTCTCCGTCGAGGAAAACCACCACATCCGGATTTTGCGTATTCGCAAGCCCGGTCAAGCAAGCGCGCCCGTATCCACGGCGAGGCTCGGCCAGGACGCGGGCCCCCATCTTTGCGGCGATCTCCGGCGTTCCGTCCGTCGAATTGCTGTCGACGACGATCACCTCCGTCACGAGATTCGCAGGCAGATCGGCAAGCACACGGCCAATGGCCTGCGCTTCGTTGTGCGTGGGAATCACCACTGACACTCGCATTGAATCTTGCCCCAGGTCACCACAAAGGAGAGGACGGCCACCGCCGCGCCAGCAACGCGTCAATGCCCCACGTTCGCCCAGCCCGCCCCACCACAAGCCCAAGCGATGCAAGCACCGGAACCAGCAGTTCCCAGATCCACGCCGTGCCCCATTCCGATACCCAAAGACTGCCCAGATACAGAAACGCTACCAGCGCCACCGGGCGCGTCAGCAGACCAATGACCAGCAGGATCCCCATCGAAATCTCGGCAATCGCCTGCAGCGGGGCCGCCATCGCCGCATGGCTCGCCGCCAATCCCATAATCGCCTTCCACGCCGCCGGCGAGTGGCCCGACTTGATGTAATAGTTGATCAGTCCCGCATAGCCCCCTGGACTGTAAAGACCCTTCCCCAGATTCTCGAAAAACACCCACACCAGCATCGCCCCGACCGTCACCCGAACGATCGCCAGCCCATTCGCCGCGCCCGGCTGGTTGTCCACACTTTGCATTTGGCTTGCGTTCGTCATCATCGTGCACCTCGCACCTTATGGATGCCGCGGCGGGAAGAAAGAGACTGCACATTCTAAGCGCTTCTTCCTCTTCACGCTAGTGTTAGCGCTGGTCTGGCGCCTGTCCCGACCCGGTCGGGATGCCAGCGCTCTTTCCGATGGAATGGCCGATCTGAAGTTCGGCCACTATGTTAATCCGTTGGTAACTCCCCCTCCCCCCCCCGTTTTTCGTAAGTGACCAAAATAAAGGACTTGAAGTCTTTTGATTTCTATCAGTTTTGAACTGATGGAAACACGGGGCTTAGCTGCAGGAATTTTCGGGACGGGAAGATGCGCCCTTCGGCTCAGCTCAGGGCAGGCGGTGTGTAGACAGGCCCATCCCCGCGCGAACATGGCCCATTCTCTCGCGTCAGTAACAACTATACAACAGTATTCTGTAGTACTGGAACGATTTTGCGCTGAAAGAGTAACGGGCGGGGATCCGAAGTTGAAAATCAAGAGTTAAGGGTTGGAACTCCAGAAAAAGGGAAGAGCCGAGGTGACCTCGAGACCCGGGTACCAAAAACCGGAACCCGGGGCAACCCGGCAGATTTCCCGTACTCAGCACAATACTTATCGCAATGTTACAATCCGAGTATGAACTTTGACAGCACGATCGTTGCGGGCTTAATCGGTCTCGTCGGTGCCATCATCGGTGCGGTTATCACTGGCTATGTAGTTCTGGCCCAAACAAGCAAGCTCTTGAAGGAAGAAAGGAGGCTGGGCGAGCTTGAACGGGAGCGGGAAACAAAGTCAGTTGCCACGGCACTACTTTGGGAGATCGATTATTTCTACAAAATGAATGTTCGCAATGCTTGCCGGGCACTCTCGCACTCAACACCGTCCGAATTGGGATGGTATGTGAAAACGGCTGACCTGAGAGCCTTCACAGTCTTCGAGTCTACCGCAGACAAAATCGGGATGTTTGAGCCTGAGCTTGTTCAGTTCATAGTGGGATTCTACGGGAATGCGAGAACATACCTAAACACGCTCATTGAGTACAAAGCTGCTATGAAGAAGGTGATGTCGATGGAGGCAGATGTAAAGGGGACCGCGATTGTGCTTCTAGACGATATCAAGAAGGCGTCTGCGGGGTTAGTGCCCATAGCGAAAATACTTTGTGAGTCGCTTTCCAAAAGAGCCGGAGCTAAGTACACCTTTGAGGCTCCCTAGAATCCGAGGAACCCACTATGAGCATTCTTGAAAACGGTTTGGCACCTCAGGCGATACCGATTCTTTCGCTTGTGGTTGCAATGCTGGCAGTTATCGTTGGACCTTTAGTTCAATGGCGAATAGCCAAACGACAGATTGTCGATCCAATGCGCCAAGCTTGGATAAACGAACTCCGAAAGATGTTATCAAAACTTCTGGGAACGACGTCTTACTTCATGGCAAGGGGAGTGGACATAGCGCAAGACAGCAACGACCTAAGGGAGCTCGCAGAAATACAACAGGAAATCGTGTTGACCCTCAATCCCCGCGAAGACGACCACAGACTTCTCATGGAGAAAATCAGGATGATGGCGCAGGCGGTTTTCATGGCGCCAGACAGAGACCAGTTCGTGCAACTACATGGCGAAGTCACCGAACTGGCTCAAACCATTCTAAAAAGAGAATGGAACAGGGTGAAATGAGAGATCAAGGGTTGAACCACTTTCAGAGTCGCCGGGCGGGAGGCACACTCTTTGCGAACTAAGACCTCTTGGGTGGCCTACCCTTGCGGGTTTGGTTTAGGCAAGGGTGGGCCATTCTTGATTTTTGCCGGCTTGGGTTGGATTTTTCCTTCCTTTGAACTTTCAATCTTTAACCTGACGGGTTGCGTTTGCCGATAGCTTTGGGAAAGCGCTCTCGCGTTGGCCTTGCCCTGAAAACTGGTATGGAGGACAATACTTGGTAGCAGGGAATACACCGGAGAATGAAGAATGGCCACTAAGCTCGACATCAAGGTCGCCGATGAGGTTTGGGTGGCCGCCGCATTGCTCCATCGCGAGCATCGCGCCGCTGCGGATTTTTCGATCGAAGAAATCCTCGCACGCGCCAGCCAGGAAGCCATCACCGGCGAACTCCGCCCCGGTGTGTACGTGCATATCGTCCAGCATTGCGTGGCCAATCGCGCCCCCAATCCCGGCCGCTACCGCATGCTGCTGGAGACGTCCGAAGGCCGCCGCCGCTTGTTTCGCAAAGGCGACCCCTATCATCCTGCGCGGGAAGGTTCCAAAGTGGTCCCCGAATCCGAGGACCTGCCAGAAAAGTATCAGGACCTGCTGCACTGGTATCACCGATGGTCTGCAGCGGCAACAGAACAGCAGACGGAAAACGATCCGCTGCTGCGTTTGCGAGGTTCCGGAAAGAAGCTCTGGAAATCCGAACCCGCGGACGCTTACGTGAACCGCCTCCGCGAAGGCTGGCAATGAGCCGGATCTTCTGGGACACCAACCTCTTCCTCTATCTCTTTGAAGGTTCGGCCGTGTTTGGCGGCCAGGTGGCAAGTTTGCGCGAAAAAATGTTGCGCCGCGGCGATCAACTCGTCACGTCCACCCTCACCCTGGGTGAAGTGCTGGTCAAGCCGATGAAGGAAGGTGACGCAAAGCTGCTCCAGGAATACGGGAACGTGCTTCCGGCTGTCGCTGTCCTCTTGCCATTTGATGAAAAGGCCGCCACGGTCTACGCGCAATTGCGCGGCGACTCTGGACTTCGCGCCCCGGATGCAATCCAACTCGCCTGCGCCGCCTCTTTTGGCGTCGATCTGTTCGTCACCAATGACGCCCGCCTCCACAACCGGCAAGTGCCTGGCATTCAATTCATCGTCCCGCTCGAAAGAGTCCCGATTTGAATTTCCAAGCGTCCGGATGCCATCGGGAATAGTTGGCGGCAGGATGCTGGCGCTATACGAGAGCGCAGCGGGAGGGGCCCTTCGATCGGACTCAGGGCAAGCAAGCCCATCCCCTACAAAGCAAGAGGTATACGCACGCTCTGCCGCAGCCGGTACGCCGGCAGGTATATCTACTCCCCAGGTCGCTCGCAACTGGCCACTGGTCGTCGGCCACTGGCCACCTCCCCAGCCAATTTGTCGGTTGCGCCATCACTCCCCCCTGCGGGACACTGGTATCTCCGCAGCGGCGCAACGCAAGTCCGCGAAGAAGAGGCTAAGACATGACCAACCCCATCGGTGAACTCACTCCCCCCAATCGTCTGATGATGACCCCGGGTCCCTCCTCCATCGACCCCCGCGTCTATCGCGCGCTGGCCACCCAGCTTGTCGGCCACATGGATCCCTGGTTCCGCGGGTGCATGGACGAGACGCAAACCCTGCTGCGCCAGATCTTCCAGACGGAAAACCGCGTCACGTTTCCTCTTTCCGCGTCCGGCTCCGGCGGCATCGAAGCCGCGGTGCTGAATTCGCTGGAGCCCGGTGACGAAGCGATTTGCTGCGTCAATGGCGCGTTTTCCGAGCGCATGTACGTAATCGCGCAGCACACGCCCGCCACCGTGCATATCGTGCAGGCACCCTACGGAAAGCCCGTGGACCCCGAAGATGTGCGCAAAGTAGCGAAGGGCCGCAAAATTAAAATGATCGGCCTCGCCCAGGGAGAGACTTCCTCCGGCGTCGTCACCGACCTCGATCCCTTCCGCAAAGTGGCGGATGAGTTTGGCTCTCTGCTTGTTGTGGACACGGTCGCTTCGCTCGCAGCCGTGCCACTCCACGTGGACAAGCAACGAATCGATATTTGTTTCAGCGGTTCGCAAAAGGCCATCAGCGCGCCTCCGGGAATGTCGCCCATCACGGTCAGCCCGCGCGCCGAGGAAGCCTTCCGCAATCGCAAATCAAAAGTGCAGAGCTGGTACTTCGATCTCTCCACCGCGATGAATTATTGGGGCAAGGACCGCCTCTACCACCACACTCCGCCGATTTCCCTGATTTATGCGCTGCGCGAAGCGATGCGCATCGTGCTTGAGGAAGGCCTCGAAGCTCGCTGGGCCAAGCACAAGCTCAACCAGCAGGCCCTTGTAGCGGGTGTCGAAGCGCTGGGATTGAAGTTGCTGGTCGAAAACCCGAAGGACCGCCTGGTCACCGTCACCGCCGTAATGATTCCCGCGGGCCTCAGCGACGCAAAATTCCGCAACCAGCTTCTCGACGAATTCAACATCGAAATCGCCGGCGGCCTCGGTCCACTCAAGGACAAAATCTGGCGACTCGGCCTGATGGGCTACTGCAGCCAGAAGCCCTTCGTGCTGCAACTCCTCGCCGCCATGGAAAAGTCACTCCACGATCAGGGCCACCGCGTCTCCCCTGGAGCCGGCGTTGGCGCCGCCCTCGGCGTCTACATCAATGCCGAAACCCCGGCCCTCGCCGCCCGCTAGGGCTGCAGTTCGCCTTCCCAACGCGCGATTACCGCGCTGGCCAGGCAATTGCCGATGACGTTCACCGATGTGCGTCCCATGTCGATCAGAGCGTCCACGCCGAGGATGATAAAAATCGGCTCGGTGGGAAGATGAAACGTTGACGCCGTGGCCAGCAGAACCACGGGAACCGCACGAGGCACGCCCGCGATGCCCTTGCTCGTAAGCATCAGCGTGAACACCATCAGAAGCTGCTCCGGCCACGACATGTGCATCCCCGCTGTCTGCGCCACGAAGATCGAGGCCAGCGCAAGGTACAGCGTCGAACCATCCAGGTTAAAGCTGTAGCCCGCGGGAATCACGAAAGACACGATTTGCCGCGGCACGCCAAACTCTTCCATCGATTCCATCGCGCGCGGCAGCGCCGCCTCCGAGGTGCTCGTTGCGAAAGCAATCGTCGCCGGCTCCGCTACATACTTCAGGAAGCGACGCAGTGGAATGCGCGCCAGCAGAGCCACCGGCACTAACACCAGAAGCAAAAGCGCCAGCAGGGCTCCATACGCCGTCAGCACCAGCTTCCCCAGCGGGAGCAGCACGCTGATCCCCATGTGCCCCACGGCGTAGGCCATCGCCGCGCCAACGCCCACCGGCGCGTAGTACATCACGATGTTCGTGAACTTGAACATCGTCTGCGCCAGCGATTCGGCAAGTCCGAGCATCGGTTGCCGCGTTTTCTCCGGCACCAGTGTCAGAGCAATTCCGAAAAGCACCGCAAACACGGCGACCTGCAGAATCTGATTTTCGGCGACGGATTTGGCGAGGTTCTCCGGGAAAACATGCAGCAGAAAGTCGTCCCACTTCAGCGCCGCCGCCGGGGCAGCCGCCTGGTCCGCCGCTGGCGCGGGCAAATGGACTCCTTCGCCTGCTCGCGTCAGGTTGATCGCGCCAATCCCCAGGAACAGCGCGATCGTGGTAATCACCTCGAAATAGATCAGGCTCTTCAGCCCGATTCTTCCCACTTTTTTCAGGTTGCCGTGCGCCGCGATTCCCGTCACCAGCGTTCCCAATATCAACGGCGCCACGATCACCTTGATCAGCCGCAGAAAAATGTCGCCCAGCACGCGGAGGCGCACCGCAAACTCCGGCCTGTCGATTCCCAGCTCGAACCCCATCAGCATCGCAACGAAAATCCAGTAGGTCAGCGAACGCCCTCGAACACCGGCAAACCCGAGCAGTAGCAGGCCGCTCCAGCGCAGGATGGGAAATATTTCGTTCGGGGGAAGCGCCAACGTCAGCAGCGCTCCGGCCGCGAAGAGCAGAATGCCCGCCACCAGCAAAACTAAACCTGGATTCGTCGAATTCTTCGGCAAAGTCCCATCCTGCGAACCGTGGATTTGATCGAGAGAGCGGCGACATCATAACGTGCTGCCATTGCGCGAGAGAAGTTCTTTCGGAAGTTCTATCTTTCGGAATTCTGGCTGGAATTCCTTGGGAAAACTTGCTGCTCGATTTTTCGGCTGCTATCGTTTTAGCATGCCAAAAATCAGTCACCTGGAGTGCTCGCGCTGCCATGCGCATCTTTCAGCAGAGAAACCTCAGACCCTTTGCTCCCAGTGTGCGGGGGCGCTCTACGTGCGCTACGATCTCGCTCCCTTGCGCGGGGTTGCGGCGCGTCAGGAAATTGCCCGTACGGGCGAGAGCACGCCGTGGAGCGGCCTCTGGCGCTATCGCAGCGTTTTGCCCGATGTCGCACCCATCACACTCGGTGAAGGCTGGACACCCATGCTGCACAGCCGGCGTTATCCCGGAGTGTACGTAAAAGAAGAAGGGGCCAATCCCACGGGAAGCTTCAAGGCGCGGGGTCTTGCGCTCGCGGTGACAATGGCCCGCCACTATGGCCTGAAAAAATTGGCCGTTCCCTCCGCGGGCAACGCCGCCGGGGCGCTGGCCGCTTATGCTGCAGCGGCGGGAATCGAGGCAAACATTTTCATGCCGAAGGACGTGCCCTTCGCGAATTACGTGGAAGCAACGATGTACGGCGCAAGAGTTACCCTGGTGGACGGCCTGATTTCCGATTGCGGCCGCCTGGTGGCCGAACGCAAGGAGAAAGAAGGCTGGTTCGATATTTCCACGCTGAAAGAACCGTTTCGCATCGAAGGCAAGAAAACCATGGGATACGAACTTGTCGAGCAGCTCGGTTGGGAATATCCCGCCGCGGTCTTCTATCCGACGGGCGGCGGTGTTGGCCTGATCGGCATGTGGAAAGCCTTCGGAGAGCTCGAAGAACTCGGCTGGGTGAAACCTGGAAAGCGCCCGAAAATGATCGCCGTGCAATCCGCGGGATGTGCGCCAGTCACCAGGGCATTCGAACAAGGTGAGAAGGCCAGCCAGATGTGGAACAACGCGACCACCTTCGCTTCCGGATTGCGCGTGCCGAAGCCCTATGGCGATTACATCATGCTGGAGATTCTTCGCGAATCGGGCGGCGTTGCGCTCTCGTTTTCCGACGAACAGATTCTCGCCTCGCTTAAAGACTGGGCGAAAAACGAAGGGATCTTCCTCTCGCCCGAAGGCGCTACGGCCACGGTCGCTTACGATCACCTTCTGCGCACCGGTTTTTTGAAACCGGAAGACCGCGTCGTGCTCTTCAACACCGGCGCGGGCTTGAAGTACACGGACGTCACCGCCGAGGCCGTTGGGCTGCACCGGCTATCCTGAATGCCACAAGCGCGACCGTGGGATTGACACGCCGCCGCAGGAATCGGACACTAAAAGCCGGCGTTTTCGCGGCATCGCATCAAAATTGCCGCAATGTTTCAGGAAAAAGAGGATTCAGTGCCATCTTACCCCGTACTTGCAAATACCGGAGCCATGAACCAATTCATCGGCGCTTTCGAAGTGACTTCGAAGCTGAGCGGCCACGTTTACGACTGCCGCTTCTCGCACATCTGGAACGCCATTGCCACGCGGCACAGCGACACCATCGACGCAAAGTTCGATGTGGATGAGATCGGACGCATCGTCGGCCTGGCGCATCCCGCCTTTGTTGAGTTTCGCGAAAAGAGCGGCCGCGACCTGACGGACCGAGAGGGGAGTTTTATCGCCGCGGAATTTCTCCGGGAAAGACTCGAAGAGGAAGACGAGCGCCCGCTCTACGACGTGCCGCACGAGGAAGTCAATCGACTCATCAAAATGATCGGAATCAAGTAATCGCCGATTTAGACCGGGGTTGCTCGTCTGTGCGAACTCTGCCCGCCCTGAGCGAAGCCGATGGATGTGCTTCCTCTGCGCACCGTGTGTTGAACTCTTGTCGTTCCTTCTGAAGTTCTAATCGCCCTTCACCGGATGCGCCGCCGAGTAAGCGTCGTCTTCCGCGCGGAAAGCCGCCAGCCGCGGATGATGCATTCCGTCGCGACGCACAAAATAGATCGCCACCAGCATCAAAAGTGCGCCGAACACCATCACGCCGGTCGCCGCCTGCAAGGCAACCAGCAGATCCGAAGAATCTGAAATCCGGCCAATCAGCAATGGCCCCAGCGCTCCCACAATCTGCGTTACGAACATGTACACGCCAATAGCCGTGGCGTGCGCCCGCTGCGGCGTCAGGTCATGCAGCACCGCCGTCGTCGGCCCGTGATACCATGACATAAAAAAACTGGCCACAAAAAATCCCGCCAGCACCATCCACTTTTCGTCCGATTGAATCGCCAGAAGCAGAAAGGGAGCCGCCACCAGGAAGGCCGCGGCGATCACCAGAATACGCCCGTAAGCAAAGCGCTTCTGCAACAGGTCCGCGAAATACCCGCCCGCCAGCGCTCCCAGCACCAGCGACAGCAGGGCGATCACTGCAAGCGAAAGCGCAGCCTCCTTCAGGCTGAAATCCTTGTAACTGGTGGCGTAGTCCACTCCCCAGGTCACAAAGGATACCGTCGAAAACGTGATACACGTGCCGGCTATCATCATCGCAACGTAAGCCGGAACGCTCAACAGGCACGATATGGAAACCACTTCGGAGCGCGGCCGCTTCGGCGGCTCTTTCAGCTTGAATGCGGAAAGGCCGGGAATAATCCCGATCGCGCCAACGATCAGGAAAGCATACTGCCAGCCATGGCGCTCTCCCATGATCCCGCCCAACGCCAGTCCGCCCGCACCGCCCAGGAGCATCCCAGAGGCAAAAATTGACTGGGTGAGGGCTCGATGTTCGACGGGAAACGAATCGGAAATCATCGCCTGGGCCGCGGGGGCGTAAGCCGCTTCGCCAATCCCCACCAGCCCGCGGCATACAAATAGCGCGGCAAAAGTGGGCGCCAGGCCGCTGCACATGGAGGCGACGCTCCAGAAAAGCACTCCCGCCGCAATGATGGTGTGCTGGCTGAAGCGATCCGCAAGATACCCGGAAGGAATGCTTGCCAGTGCCAGAACGATCAGCAGCACGGTTTGCAGCGACCCCAGTTGCGAGTCCGTCACATTGAAATGTTGCCGCAGCAGAGGCAGGAGCGGGTTCAGCACCTGGCGGTCCGCAAAGTTGACAAAATTGATTAATGCCAGTACAGCAAGGAGACGCACTTGCGCTGCGTTAAACGGCATTAAGCGTGCCATCATGGATAAAATCAGTTCCCCTGGCGCAAGCGACCTGACGACCGGCGGTTTTTTGCACTTTCCCAAGACTCCCGGGACTGAGAAGGATTATATACCGCAGATGAGCGAAGCCAATCGGAACGCCACCACCAGTGACCGTTTGACCACTGTTCTCTCTTACGGAGCGCTGCTCTTGCTCGGATACCTGGTTTTTCGGGTGACCGAGCCTTTCCTAATCCCCCTTGCCTGGTCCGCGGTGCTGGCGATCTTCTTCTTCCCGGTATTTCTTCAACTCAGCAAGCGCATCTCGGTCACAAAGGCCGCCCTCTTGTCCACCGTAGGCGTCACCTTGGTATTGATTGTGCCGGTCTTGATGGTGCTGCTCTTCGCGGGACGTGAAGGGGTTGAGATTACCGTGCGCGTCCGCGACCTGATCGGCAGTGGAAACGCCTTGCTGCCGGCGAGCATGGCCGACACTATCCGCCATCACTTGCCGGCAACCATGCAAGGCCTCGATTTCATGGGACCGCTTCAGCAAGGGATGGAAAAGGTCGCATCGTATCTCGCAGGCAGCCTCGGGTGGATGCTCAGAAACCTTTTCTCTTTTTTTGTGGAACTCTTCATTCTCCTCTTCGCGCTGTTTTTCATGTTCCGCGATGGCGAATCGATTCTACGGAGCCTCCGCCACCTGATTCCATTCGAAAAGAATATTCAGGACGAAATGCTGGCCGAATCGCGGGATCTGATCTTTGCCAGTGTTGCCGTCGCACTGCTCATTGCGGCTATACAGGGAGTTCTCGGCGGCACGGCTTTTGCCCTAACGCGGCTGCCAGCCCCGGTCTTTATGGGTGTCCTGATCGCATTTTTTTCCATTGTCCCGGTGGTCGGCTCGGCGCTCATTTGGGCTCCGGCCGCGCTTTGGCTGGGCCTCAACGGGAGTTGGGGGAAAGCCGTCCTAGTGGTGATCATTTGCGGCGGGGTTGCGGGGCTAGCGGATAATCTGGTGCGCCCGCTTTTGCTTCGCAACCGCACACGTCTGAATGATTTGTTGTTGTTCATCAGTATTCTTGGCGGGCTACAGGTGTTCGGGCTGCTGGGGTTGGTTGCCGGCCCGACTATCATCGCGGCCGCGCTGGGGGTGTTTCGAGTTTATATGGAACATCGAGATGAACTTGATGGGGCAAAAGCGTAACTTCCTGCCATCCCCCGGGCCTAAATTGAGGGAATCCGGCTTGGCGGTATGCTAGAGTACGCGCACGAATGGCGAAAACGAACGAAATAACCATGAACAAGCCGAAAGAACTTGGGCTGGAGAAACTGCGTTGGCGGTGCGAGCTGTCTCGCATTCCATTCGAAACCACCGCGCAGGCGCAGAAACGCGAAGGTTTTATCGGCCAGGAACGCGCGCTGCGCGCTCTGAAAATGGGAGTGGAACTCTCCGCGCCGGGCTACAACGTCTTCGTGTGCGGCCTCGCCGGCACCAGCCGAGGCGGCACCATCGCGCAGATGATCGAAGAGCTTCATCCGGCTACCAAGCCCTCGATGGACCGGTGCTACGTCAATAATTTCAAGATTCCCGATCGCCCGCGCCTGCTCGTCCTGCCGCGTGGCTCGGCGAATATGTTCAAGAAGGACGTTCAGGCCGGAATCGATTTCCTGCGCCGCCGCATTCCGCAAGTCTTCGAAGGCGAACCATTCCAGCGCCAGAAGGGGCGGATCGTCGAGCGCTTTTCCGTACGCGAAAAAGAGTTGATGGACGACTTCACCCGCCGCATCGCCCGCGACCAGTTTGCTCTTGGCCACATGCAGGTTGGCGCCGTCGCCCTGCCGGAAATCTTTCCGGTCCTCGAAGGCCAGATGGTGCCCATCGAGGATATTTCCAAGATGGTGCACGAGGGTAAATTGGAAACCGTTGTTGCCGAGGAGATCGAGCGCAAATACGAACAATTCCGCCAGGAGTTTACGGTCGTATACCGCAAGACGCTGACACTTTCGCGCGAACTGGCGAGCGAGCTGAGCTACCTGGAGCAGGAAGCGGCTTCCGTGCTCGTCGACGGCGTCATCGAAGAATTAAAGGAAAAATATCCCGGAACCGGCGTAACTGAATACCTTGAAGAGGTCCGCCATCACATACTGGATAATCTTGGCCCCTTCAAAGAACGCGAGGGGGAAGAAGAGCAAACGCCGGAAACGCCGGAAATCCAGCAGCAGAAAGCGCCGGGGCCCGAACGCGATCCCTTTCGCGTGTACGGCGTGAACGTTATCCTTGCCCACAATTCAGAAGACAACTCGCCGGTCATCTTTGAAACAACGCCGAGCTTCGCAAATCTTTTTGGCACCATTCAGCGCGCCTACGACGCGCGCGGCGGCTGGTCCAGCGATTTCATGGATCTTCGCGGCGGCTCGTTGCTCCGCGCCGACGGCGGCTTCCTGATCATGTACGCGATAGAGGCGCTATCCGAGCAAGGCGTCTGGCGCGCGCTGAAACGCACCCTCAATCACAATCGCCTGGAAATTCAACCGCTGGAAGTGTTCTATCCCTTCACAGCCACGGCGCTCAAGCCTGAGCCGGTGGATATCAACGTGAAGGTGATCCTGATCGGCGATCGCGACCTGTATGAAGTTTTGTACGAGTATGAAGAGGATTTTCAGAAAATCTTCAAGGTCCGCGTGGAATTCGACGAAGAGATGCCGATGACCGACGGTGTGATCGAGGAGTACGCCGGCCGTCTTCGGGCACTCAGCGAAAAGGAAAATCTTTTTCCGTTCGATCGCGGAGCCTTTGCCGCGATTCTCGAGTACGGTGTTCGCAGGGCCGGCCGCCGTAACAAAGTCACCGCGCGTTTCGTGGATATCGCCGACCTGGCTCGCGAAGCCCACTACGCATCGGCGGCCGCGGGTGAAAATGTGGTTCGCGCGGCCCACGTGCGTTCCGCCATCGCTTCGAAGATCGAACGCCACAACCTGGTGGAAACCCGCATCCGCGAAATGATTGAGGAAAAAACGCTGCTCGTGGATGTTTCGGGCGACTGCGTTGGCCAGGTGAACGGCCTGAGCGTGCTCGAAATCGGCGGATATTCCTTCGGCAAGCCCGTGCGCATCACGGCCAGCGCCGCCCTTGGCAAGGCCGGCCTCATCAATATCGAGCGGGAATCGAATCTGAGCGGCAGGTTTCACGACAAGGGCGTGCACATCATCGCCGGTTATTTGCGCAGCTGCTTCGCAAAAGACAAGCCGCTTTCCCTTGCGGCCAGCATCTGTTTCGAACAGTCCTATTCTGGCGTCGACGGCGACAGCGCAAGTTCCACCGAGGTGTACGCGCTGCTCTCCGCGCTCTCCGAGTTGCCGCTTCGCCAGGACATCGCAGTCACTGGATCGCTCAATCAAAAAGGTGACATCCAGGCGATCGGCGGCGTAAACGAAAAAATCGAAGGCTTCTTCGATGTCTGCCGCATCCTCGGCCTGACGGGTTCGCAGGGTGTCCTCATCCCCGCGTCCAATGTGGACGACCTGATGCTTCGCGAGGACGTGCTCGACGCGGTCAGCAGCGGAAAGTTTCACATCTGGCCGGTGGCCCGCATTGAGCAGGGAATCGAACTTCTCACCGGCCAAGCCGCGGGGCACCGCAACGGCGACGGCTCGTTCGAAGACAACACGGTGTTCGGCAAAGTCGACCGGCGCCTGATCGAGATGGCGCGCATGATGAAGGAGTTCGACTAGCGGCACTTTTCCGGCTTATTCCTTCGGAGCCTGATACCCCTTGCGGTGATCCACACGGTACGGCGCGGGCGCGGATTTTCCCGCTGCGCCGAATCTCTCCACCTTCACGTCAATTGAATGCACCGCTCCGTCCGCCGCGGGCAGCGCAAACGCCAGGCTGTATTCGTGGCGCACAATTTCGGCCACCTCTTTGTAAGTTTCCTGAAAGGCTTTGCCGTTCAACGGAAAATACGCGCGGCCGCCGGTGAGTTCCGCGATGGCCTGCAGCCTGCGGTCAGCGGCTGCAAACTCGTCCTGCGTCTGCTGGATCTTTGCTTTACCGCCCTGCTTGCCGTTGCGCAGCGGCCCGCTTGTGGAGACGCACAGGATGCGCACGTCGCCCACCCGCAGCCGCGCCTGCAGCGTCGCCGCTGCGGATGGGGGAGAGGTGTCCACGCCGGTCGAAATCAGGACAATCGTCTTTTTGCCGGGCATTCGGTCCAGCCAGTCCAACACAGTGCTCAGGCTGCTCGAAAGATTCAGGTCGGCGAATCCCAGGTTGAATCGAATGCTGGCAAGCGCCGCCTGCGCCGATTCTTTGTCCGTGGTGAAATCGAGCAGCGCGAGCGGGGCGTCGGTGTATCGCGCGACGGCCACGCGGTCTCCCGCGGAGAGCCCCTTCAGCATGGCGTCGGCCGCAAACAAGTTGGCGTCCTGCAGAAAATAGGCGGCCGGGCCGGCCTCCACAAGCAGGAGCACCTGCCCGGGTTCTTCGATCGGGGCAAATTCGGTTATGGGTTGCTCGCCCCCGTTATCGAACACGTGGAAAGCGTCACGCCGCAAGCCTTCGACGAATTTCCCCTTGTCATCGGTCACCACCACCCCGACGTTCACTCTTGCCACGTTGACACGGATCGTCTGGCCTGCGGAAACTGGCGCTTGCTGGGCATTCGCAGCCGCGCCAATCAGCATCCAGAGAATCGCGGAAAACAGCGGGGCGGAAACTCTGGGCGCGCTCGCCATCAGAATTTCAATCCAGCCACTCGTCGAAGTGCACACCGCCGGCATCCTTCCACGAACCCCCCGTCATGGAATGCAGATGCCGGGGAAAAACCGCGGAATTCAAATTGTTCATCCAGTCGTCCAATGCCTTCGTTTTCTGCATTGCGCCGGGGTTCTTGGAATCCGCGGCCAGCTTGGCCCGTTGCGTTTTCCAATTCTGCTGCAACGCCGGCCAATCCACTTTTTGCAGGTCGTAGTAGGAAAAACCGATCAGTTTTTCAGGGAATTGCGCGCGCGCCGCCCGCAGATTCACAGGAAGGGAATCTGCACCTGCGGGCCGCCCCTGGGAGAGCGCGCCGCGAAGCGTCTCGCTCTTGCTGGCACCCAGCAGAAGATCTGGCGTCACGGCCAGGTGATAAAAATTCCATTGTGCCACGCCGGTGGTTCCCTGATTTCCCTTGAGCGAGATCTTCAGGTAGGTCACGTTTCCATCGTTGCGTTCCGAGGTCAGGCGGTCGCTCAGGATTGTACGGATCAATTTCAAGGTCTCGGGCTTATTGCGGATGCCGGCGTAGAAAATTCTTTTGTCCGGGTCCAGCGCCGGGCTGGTTTGCATTGTGCCGAACTCGCCGGTCGTCAACGCCAAGGCGTCCGGCAACGGCATGCCAATCCTGGTTTGCGCGGCGTTTTCCATGGTTTTCGCCATAAGGGCCGTATTCGATCCCGGCTGAGCCAAGACGCGTTTCAACATGCTGTAGATCCCAAGCAGATTGATTTGAGATTCGTTGTAGTAAACGGTTTCCGGGGTTACATAAGCCAGCGAACCGGGTTGGCTTTGGCCTGCCGCCCAGATATCGAAGAGCGAACCCTCCGCGGTATCGCCCAGAATGCCGCCCTGCAGCCTGGTACGCGCGCCCTCCAAAGAAATATGCCCGGCGAAAACGTGAAGCGAATCCAGTTTTAAGTTGCTCCACATCGCTTTCAATTCCGGCGGGGAATCGCTGGAATCTCCGGCCATGTCTTTGATCTGCGGCACGCGCAAAAAGAACTCCAGCATTCCGCCGGAGAGCAGTGGCTGGGCCTCGCGGTATGCCTCCGAATCAGCCAGCGAAGCGCCCGCGCCCTTTCCCGTCAGCCGGTTCAAGACTTCTTCGAAGATGCTTTCCTCGCCGGCGGTCACCATATACTTTCCGGTTTCCGCCCAATACGTCGTGCCGGATTTCTTCTCAATCTTCAGCGCCTTCACCCCGGCAACCGTCACTTCGGAGAGCTTGGGAATCTCTTTTTCCCCGGACCTCATTTGTAAAATAGTCTTCGAGAGCAACTCTTCCTTGCCCGTCCGGTCGTACACAAAAAACATTCCGTGCCACGCCGGCGCCGCTGCTTTTGCCGTAACGGATTTGGAAGCCGGCTCGCGGCGGGGCAAATAGCCGATGGTGAACGGATTGTCGAGAAGCGTCGCGATTTGCGCCAGTTCGTCGCGCGTCACTCCGGGTTTGTCCTTTTGCTTGTTGGCGTCGCTCACGATCGCGTCGACCATGGCCGCTCGGGCCGGCGCCAGGTCGGGGTCGTCCCACAGGCTCATCAGCGCGTTGTTCTTGCGCGCGTCGCCCACAGGAGAGCCGTGCCAGACCACGTAGAAACTGGTGCGCGCCGGAAGTTGTGCCGCCTCAAGGGGAGACTGTGCCGCCGCGCCTTTGGGCATGATGAAAACGAGTACCGCAAACAGGTGAATCATCAGAGGCAAGCGGCGCAAGCACATGGGGAGGGACTCCTCAGGCGACAGGATTGAGAGCTATTCGGAATCGTAGCTCCGCGCCCAGAAACACCAAAGCCCTGTCCCAGCCTGAGTTTCCAGAAATGAGGTCTCAGTGCACGGAACAGGGCTCGGAGATCGAACTACGCCCCCAACTCAGCCGGGAAGCAACCAGCCCGGCCGGAAAAACTTTGTCAGGGTTTGGCAGGCGCAGCCGCGGGAGCGGAAGCAGGGGCGCTGCTGGCATCCTTTGGCGTCGAAAGGTACCCGGTTAGCTGATTCTTGCCGACGTCAAACACCACGATTTCATAAGGCGTCGTACGCGCGCTCCCTTTGACATAGAACTGGACGGGTTCGCCCGCGGTTTTGTCCTTCTTTTCGATTGCTTTGTCGTCAACCAGCACGGTCACGGTGTACTTGGATTTCTTCGGGTCGGTCTTGTTCAGTGACATCTGAACGGGCCCAACCCGCTGCGGCGTCTTGGCTTTAGTCACCGTAAATTCGTAGTAGTTCCGGTCGCCCCGGCGCTTCAATTCCTCCAGGTCGTCATGATTGTGGGCAATCAATCCGCTCATCACGCCCATGTCGCCGTTGGCACGATCCAGCCTGGACTTGGTGGCTTCCAGGTCTGTACGTGTGGATTCAATGTCCTTCTTTGCGCCAGTGACGTCCGTTGCCACTGCCCCGATTTGCGCCGCGCTTTCTTTCTGTGCTTGCGCGAGCTCTGCGGTCAGTTTGGCATCGGAAGCGGTCTGCTGCTTGCGAATCGCTTCCGCCCGGCTGCGGGCGTCAGCGAGTTCCGCTTGGGTCATCCCAATCTTTTGCGACGTTACGTCCATCCGCCCTTTCAACTCCGCCAGCCGCGAGTTGGCTGCATCGAGTTGTGCGGTCAGGATTTTATTCTGATCCTGGGCCTTGGTGACCTCCTGTTGCAGGTGCGATTGCGCGGAATAACCCGCATAGGCCATCGCCCCCACTCCGGCAATCACCACGGCGAACAAGATGGTGATCCACCTTGGTGTTCCCCCGCCTTCGTAGTTGTAAGACTCCTGCGGGCTCGGAACATTTGGAGAAATACTCATTCTTCCTCCTCAATAAATTTCAATTGGCGCGGAATTCGCTCCAAGGGATTATCCAACGAGATTCCCCGTAAGTCTAATGCCCTTCACCTGGACTTAGACTTGCCTACTTTCTTACGGGTTGCTGCAGCCTGGCGCTCCGGCCATCGAGCGAATATGGACGTGTTCAGTCCGCCTCGCGGCGTGAATTCGCCCTTCACCACGCACCATTCGGGTTTCGTGGCTTCCACGATGTCGTGCAGCATTTTGTTTACCGCGTTTTCGTAAAAAATGCCCAGATTGCGATAGGCCAAGAGATACATTTTCAGGGATTTCAACTCAATACAAGCCTTCCGTGGCTTGTACTGGATGGTGATCGTCCCATAATCGGGCAGCCCGGTCTTCGGGCAGACGGAAGAATATTCCGGAAACCTCGTGGTAATCACGTAGCCGGCATATTGATTCGGCCAGGTTTCCAGTTGCGGCAGCTTGGCCGCAATCCCGGCCACCGCGTGCTCATCGGTATAATTCGCCATAAAATCCTCTGGAACTATTGTACTCGGGAAACCGGTACTCCCGGCTCTTGCCTCCCTCTGCCAACTGTCCTATTCTGAGGACCATTCGGAGGGGTCTCCGTCCAATCAGATGAACTGTCCCATCTGCAAGTGCGACCAGACACGAAGATCGCGTCGCCAATCTTCCGCTGATTACATTTTAGGCGCGTTCGGTCTTTACCCATGGCGTTGCCAGGGCTGCAAGGCACGCTTCCACGCCCGCTTGATGTCGCTTAGCGCTTCGCTCCACGCCCACTGCCCCATTTGCGGCAATCCCGCGCTGAAGCGCATTTCGCCCGAGCACGTGGATTCTCCCTTTAGATTTCTTTGGCGGCAACTGCATATTCCGGCGTTCCGCTGCGAGCCCTGCCGGCATAAGTATTTCTCTATCCTCCCGCTGCGCAATGCGGCGGAGCGCCAGGCGGAGCTCTCCTCCGGCGACTGAGTCTCGCGGCTGATCCGACACGAGGGACCCGCGCTATAGGGCGCAGTCGATCGACTTCCCCTGCCGGACCAAGCCTCGTTCATCCGTGACCACAGCGAATCCGCATTTCGGGTCGGTTACATCTTCGAGCAGCAAATCGTAGGCTTTGCCATCCTTGGAAAGATGCAGTCTTAGCCGCCAGCCGGGCACGATCTCGGCTCCGTTCCCGTAGAGCGCGTGGGCAACCGTTGGAAAATCGGCGGGAGCCCATTTCGTTCCGGTGGAGGAGAAATCGCCTATTCCCACCAGGGTGTCCCAGTTCGCGTAAACGTCGTGTTTCTTGTGGTAGTCCGCCTCCGCCGCGTTGATGGCTTTCACCAAAACTTGCGCAAAACTTCGCCGCTCGCGCTCCCGGTCCGCGACACCAGTTGAGCCCTTCTGCGCCCAACCGGCCGCATGGCAGCTCAGCAGCAGAATCATCAGCACGGCGGCTCTTTGCATTTTTCCACGCATCGCGATTTCCTCTCCCGGTTGCTGCACGGCCAAAACGAACCGAGCCTAGTGTAAACGACCTCCCCCGGTTTCACCCAAACCCCTGCTCCCTCTGTAGAGAGGCAATTTCCGGTTTGCCCGTAATCCGTTCGGGATCGATGCCACGCGAGGAGATCACTTCCCCTATGCCGAGTTCCCGTTACCTATCCGCATGTCCCGATCTGGATTACTTCCGGTTGGCCGGCAATCTGTCCGGAACCTTGGTCATCATTTCCCAGGAGCCCGTTTCCGGAGAGCTTTCGATTCGGCGACCCGCCGCCCGAATGAGGAGATTATTTTGGGAAGTCGTTGCCGCGCCGAAGTCCTACCGAGCCCGAGTCGGTATCGACTTATGCAGTGATTTCTACTAGGTTGCCTTCCGTGTCGCTCACCACCGCTTCGTAGTACCCGTCTCCAGTTACCCTCGGACCTCGAGCTATGGCCACTCCGGCTGCGCGCATGGCAGCTACTAGACGGTCAACTTCATCGCGCGAACCCAACGAAACCGCGAAGTGCGCCATTCTTGGGGTCTCACCAGGCGAGTTCATAAGTTCCAGGCGTGCTCCAGAACTTAGCGCGAGAAAACAAGATGTGAATGGCCGCGTGCTGCTTGCATATTTTGGACCTATCGTAGCTCCAAACCACCGCTGGTAGAAAGCACACGCTCTCTCGAGATCAGATACCCATGCGGCTGCGTGCTCGATTCCTCCGTTCGCCAAGAAGATTCCTTCTTCGATTAGTTTGGCGTCGATGCGATCCACAAGCGCATCAATGTGCTTCAGCAGCGTGCCGGGAGAGGCCTCGGTGAGCGCTTGTACGAGTGAACCCCACGGTTCTGACAGATGAGACAAGAGACGCTTTTCACCCGGATGCGGCTTTCGTTCTAGAGCGAACCATACGTCAAAGAAACTCGCCAGGAAAGCGGTCACGCGGTGCTGAACACTCACAAGGTCACCGCGATTTAGGGCGACTTCGATTTGGTGCCGATACGAAGAATGGTTTCGCCGTAGCACGGGCCAGTTCTTCCTCAGTACCGCCCGCCTGAGCCCTTCAGGATACGCCACGCGAGCACGATTCTGCAGTCCCTGATACCAACCTCGCGGGTCAAGCAGTGCTTCGGAATGGAGGACGTTGTACCAAAAACAGGTGGTATACCCGAGCGAAGCTTCGTGACGCGATAAAATGCGCTCGATTTGCCCCTCAATCCACTCGGGCGAACGGTACATAATATCGATGTGCGTGCCGGTGGATAGATCGCTCCACTCGTCGCCGGGTTCCCAGAAGCGATTGTCGATTTCCGCGCTCTCGCCCAAAAGTGTCCGTCGAAAATCGACCGGCACTTCCCGCACCGTGTACACGTAGAGATCGTAGTCGGACGCAACGTCGCTGGTTGCTGCCGCACGCGAACCCCCGAGAACCACCGCCAGGACCTGCGGCAGCTTGCCGAACGCTTGTGTCAGACGTTGTATGACATCGCGCGCGTCCGTGGGCTGAATGTTCTGGTTCATATCGGTCATGTTTATCGGAGTCCCGAGCGGAATTGCATTCGCGTGCCAGAAGGCGAAGTCTAGAGCAGCCTGCCCTCTATCTTATCGACGAGGAAGCCGGTTCGCGTCAATTCCGTTCGAAGCCCAACAGAATCTCTAAAGACTACCCCACGCATGCCAAGCTGGACAGCCATTTCGACGTTTTCGCTGGTGTCGTCAATGTAAATGGCCCGACTCGGCTCAATTCGAAAAGTATCCAGGAAAATCTGAAAAATACGCGGGTCTGGCTTCAACACTTTGGCCTGACCGGAAAGCAGCACGCCGTTAAACCAGCTCAGGCATTCGAATCGGTTGACAGCGATTGGGAACGTCTCCGCGGACCAGTTGCTGAGTGCATATATCGGTACGCTCCGCGAGCGCAATTCTCGGAGGATGTCGACTGTGCCAGGGATCTCTCCGCCGAGCATTTCCTCGTATCGCTCGAACCAGGCATCGATCAACTTTGCCTTGTCTGGATGAAGACGTTTAAGAGAACCGCAACCATCGGCAAAGGGTCGCCCGGCATCCTGCTGCGCGTTCCACGACGAAGTACAAACGGCAGCGAGGAAGTATTCCATCTCCGTTTCATCGCCATTGAACAGCTTGCGGTAGAGGTAACGCGGGTTCCAATCGATTACCACGCCACCAAGATCGAAGATTGCGACACAATCTTTTGTCATTGCAAACACATTCTATCTTTCTTGCGTGAGTCGTCCATCCTGTCTGTGTCACGGGCTATGCGCAACTTATTCCGGGCCAGAAGACCGGTTGTTGGAAGTCTCACCAGATAGGTAACGAAAAGAGCGCCAGCAGTGACCGATAATGGCTGGCGACAAGCCAACTTGTCGGTACCTATCGTGGTTCACGAGACGATAGCTCATTAGCGCAGGTGTCAGGGTTCAGAGATCAGGAAACAGAAATCGGGAACTCCAAAATCCACACTTGACATCGACGGATAATTCACTACCATATGGTTGTGGATAAGCTGGATACAACATTTACGGCCCTGTCTGACCCAACCCGCCGGGCGATGATCGAACGACTCTCCCATGGGCCTGCCTCTGTGCATGGATTGACGGAACCGTTTGCACTCTCGCAGCAGATGATTTCAAAACATATTGCCTCCCTGGTGCGGGCGCGGATTGTGATCAAGACCAAGCGTGGAAGAGA
>Ga0210386_10000777_pt1 | contig 29418 bp, 26 predicted proteins | sample IncBWH32OmetaG_FD_160091 | JGI IMG/M metagenome (GOLD analysis project Ga0210386, IMG submission 160091) | Forest soil microbial communities from Barre Woods Harvard Forest LTER site, Petersham, Massachusetts, United States - Inc-BW-H-32-O ...
GTTCCTTCCTTCTGATATTTCATCGAGGCGTCGTAGATCGACATTTTTTCGCCGTCGGGTTGGTGCACAGTCCAGCCGCCTTCCGTTCCGGGAGCAAGCTGGTTGCGCAGGCGAATGTTGGCGAACGTACCGCGCATCATCACTTCATGATTTCCGCGGCGCGCGCCGTAAGAATTGAAGTCCACAGGCTTGACGCCCTGCTCGATGAGCCATTTTCCGGCAGGAGTGTCCACACCAATCGATCCAGCTGGCGAAATATGGTCAGTGGTGATGCTGTTGCCGAGCATCGCCAGCGCACGAGCGTTGTGGATGTCCGTCAGCGGCGCGGGAGTCTTCGTAATTTTTTCAAAGAACGGCGGGTTCTTGATGTAAGTGGACTTATCGTCCCACTCATAAATGTCGCCTTCGGGTACTTTCAATCCCTGCCAGAGCGTATCGCCTTTAAAAACTTCGCCGTATTCCTTGTTGTACATCGCGGTTGTCACACTGGCGCGCACGGTGGATTCGATTTCCTGCGGCGTGGGCCAGATATCGCGCAGAAACACGGGTTTTCCTGCTTTGTCGTTGCCGAGCGGCTCGGTGGCCATGTCAAAATCCATCGTGCCTGCAAGCGCATAGGCGACTACCAGCGGCGGCGATGCCAGGTAATTTGCGCGGACGAGCGGATGAATGCGTCCTTCGAAGTTGCGGTTTCCGCTGAGCACGGAAACGGCGACAAGGCTATTTTCCTTGATCGCCGCGCCGATGTGCTCTTCGAGCGGGCCGCTATTGCCGATGCACGTCGTGCAGCCGTAGCCGACAAGTTGGAAGCCAAGCTCGTCGAGATATTTTCCGAGGCCCGCGGCCTCAAGGTAATCGGTTACCACTTTCGAGCCGGGCGCGAGGCTGGTCTTCACCCAGGGCTTACTGTGCAGGCCGCGCTCGATTGCTTTTTTCGCGAGCAAACCTGCTCCCAGCATCAGAGAAGGGTTCGAAGTATTTGTGCAGCTGGTGATCGCGGCGATGACGACGGAGCCGTTCGAAAGCTCGAACTTGTCGCCATTTTCTTTCACTGAGACATGCTTTTGCGCTGCCCCTTCCATCGACTTTTCGAATGACGCTTTGGATTGACGGAGCGGCACGCGGTCTTGCGGACGCTTCGGCCCGGCCAGCGTGGCTTCCACGGTGGCGAGATCGAGTTCGAGCTTGTCTGTGTACATCGGATCGAGCGTGGCATCCGTGCGGAAGATGCCCTGCGCCTTGGTGTATTCCTCGACGAGGCGCACGCGTTCCGGGCTGCGGCCCGTGAAGCGCAAATAGGAGAGCGTTTCGGAATCGACAGGGAAGAATCCCATCGTCGCGCCATATTCGGGTGCCATGTTGGCGATGGTCGCGCGGTCCGGAAGGCTCAGGCTGGAGAGGCCAGTGCCGTAGAACTCGACGAATTTCCCGACCACTCCCTTTTTGCGCAGCATTTCCGTGACGACCAGCACGAGGTCTGTCGCGGTGGTGCCCTCAGGCAAGCGGCCATGCAGTTTGAATCCGACCACTTCGGGGATCAGCATCGACAACGGCTGGCCGAGCATGGCGGCTTCTGCTTCAATGCCGCCGACGCCCCAGCCGAAAACGCCGAGACCATTGACCATTGTGGTGTGGGAATCGGTGCCGACGAGAGAGTCGGGGAACGCATAGGTCTTGCCCTCCGTCGTGGCGTCAAAAACAACGCGCGCAAGATATTCCAGGTTCACCTGGTGGCAAATGCCTGTATCCGGCGGGACGACCTTGAAATTGTTCAGTGCGTCTTGCCCCCAGCGCAGAAATGCGTAGCGCTCGACGTTACGCTGGAATTCCAGCTCTGCGTTGAACGCGAAGGCCATATCTGAGCCGAACTTATCGACCTGGACAGAGTGGTCGATCACAAGTTCCGCGGGCAGCAGCGGATTTACTTTTTTGGGATCGCCACCCAGCTTGACGATCGCTTCGCGCATGGCGGCCAGATCGACTACGGCAGGCACGCCGGTAAAATCCTGCAAAAGCACGCGCGCGGGCATGAAGGAAATTTCCTTCTGCGTCGCGGCCTTGGGATCCCACGAGGCCAGCGCTTCGATGTCCGCGGGATGGACGAATTTGCCATCTTCCTGACGCAAAAGATTTTCAAGCAATACGCGGAGCGAGAAAGGAAGCTTGGAGACGTGGCCAACACCCTTTTTCTCAAGTGCGCCTAACTGAAAAATTTCGTAGGATTTGCCGTCTACCTTCAGAGTTTCTTGCGTTCCAAACGAATTTTTAGATGCGGGAGCCATTCTGGCTTTTCCTTTCTGTTATATTGCAGGATCACAATCATAACGCATCCTGGTGTTCCGCGCAGCCGAAGAGTCAGGGTTAAATCTTCTTGCGTTTAGGGTCCCTTATATAGTCTGATCTCTGGAGGGCGTTGGGTGAATAGATGGATTGACGCCCGGAAGTTAAACAGGTCTGCATTTACTGGTAGAATATGCAGTATCGCGCCCGGCACCTCACAAAAGGAGATCTTCATGAAAAAGTTGATTCTCGCGTTTGTAGTGATGGCTTGTGCATTCACCATTTCCATGGGCACCAGAGCTCAGGATGCTCCTAAAGAACACAGCATGACTGGTTGCCTGCGGGCTGGGACTGCTCCAGATACCTATATGTTAACGGACCTTGAAAAGGGCCCAAAGAGCGTGGGAATCGTTTCGTCCACAGCGAAACTTGCACCCCATGTTGGACACAAGATTGAAATTACCGGGACAGCGGTTCCTCCCGCGGATGCGGAAGCAATGAAGGATGTCCCGAAGGCCCCGCATTACATGAAGGTAACGGCCGTCAAGATGATTTCTTCGACCTGCCCATAAGCGTGCGAGTTTTACAATTCCTATCTGCCTCGTCCCGGGGGCGCAGCCAGCGGGACGAGGCATTTTTTATTTGAGAATCGTTCTGTCGCGGGTGCTATCGGTTAGAATAGGAAATGTGCGCGCGAAAAATCAAATGCAAATTCTTCTGATCTCAACATATGAGCTCGGCAGGCAACCATTCGGTCTTGCCTCGCCTGCCGCGTGGCTGCGGGCTGACGGACATAACGTCGTGAGCCTGGATCTTACGAGGGAAACACTGGGAGACGACCAGATACTGGCTGCGGATTTAATTTGTTTTTATGTGCCAATGCACACGGCGACGCGGCTTGCAGCGGGATTGATTCCCCGGGTTCGTGAACTGAATGCGCAGGTTCATCTATGTTTTTATGGGCTTTATGCGCCAGTAAACGAAGAATATTTGCGCGGTCTGGGAGTGGGAACAATTTTAGGCGGCGAGTTCGAGGAAGGTCTCCTAAGCCTTGCGCAGCGATTGCAGCAAGGCTTGGCGAATGGGAATTCTTTGGGCGCGCAGACTGAGTCTGTGATTTCGCTTGTGCGGCAGAAATTCCTCGTTCCGGACCGCGCCGGAATGCTGGAACCCGCGAAATATGCGCGCGTGGTAATGCCCAGCGGAGAGCATCGCGTGGCTGGGTCGACGGAAGCGACACGCGGCTGCAAGCATTTGTGCCGGCACTGCCCCATTGTGCCGGTGTATAACGGCGCGTTTCGTGTGGTGGAGCGCGAGGTTGTGCTAGAAGATATTCGGCGGCAGGTCGCCGCAGGCGCGCGGCACATTACGTTTGGCGACCCGGATTTTTTTAATGGTCCCACGCACTCGATCGCCATCGTGCAGGCGCTGCACCGCGAATTTCCGGAACTTTCCTACGACGTGACAATTAAAGTCGAGCATTTGCGCATTCAAGACGCGCTTTTGCCTGTGCTGCGCGATACGGGATGTCTGTTCGTTACGAGCGCGGTGGAATCTGTGGACGATTCCGTGCTTGAAAAATTTGACAAGGGGCACACGCGCGGCGATTTTCTCGCCGTAGTTACGCGGTTCCGCGAACTGGGCATGACGCTGATTCCTACATTTGTCCCGTTCACTCCGTGGACAACTTTTCCCGGTTACCTGGATTTGCTGGACGTTCTTTCGGAGCAGGGTTTGACTGAAAATGTTCCCCCCATCCAGCTTGCGATTCGCCTGCTGATTCCCGCGGGCTCGCGATTACTGGAATTGCCAGAAGTGAAATCGCTCATGGGCCCCTTCGATTCTTCGGCGCTGTTTTTTTCCTGGACACACGCGGACGCGCGCATGGATGCGCTGGCGCGTGAAATTTCGCAAATTGTGCAGCGCGGTGACGGATTGAAACTTTCGCGGACGGATATATTTTCGCATATCCGGCATGCCGCCCAGGCTGCTGCGGGAAATCGTGCGCCGGTTGCCTCCCGAGATCCGCTGATCAAATGCGTGCCTGTGCCGTACCTGGATGAGCCATGGTATTGTTGCGCCGAACCGATGGACGTCCAGCTAGTTTCCATTGGAAAACCGAAGGAAGCAGTCGCTAAAGCAGACCAATATGTGTGAGGATAATTCTGCGAACAATTTTGCGACATCCGTTCGCCGGTGAAATGGGTTGTGGCCGCCTGCTGTAGCCCGCCTCTTCAGAGGCGTGGGTTTAAAGTGCCGGTGGCAAAAATGTCATGGAACGAGCAACAGACGAACGTTTGAAGCGAGCATGCACCAACAGAAAGGCCCCGCCTCTCAAGAGGCGGGCAACAGCAGTGGGCGAAAACATATGAGCAGATTATTGATTCTTGCAAGCAAATTAGGTTACCAGACGCGGAGTTTCGCGGAAGCTGCGCGCGCCCTGGACGTGGACGTCGTGTTCGCGAGCGACCGCTGCCACCAGTTGGAAGATCCGTGGGCGGACGGCGCAATTTCCATCCGGTTCGACCAGCCGGAAGACTCGGCGCGGCAGATTGTAAAGCAATCGTTCGTGCGCCCGGTGGATGGATTGATCGCGCTGGGAGATAGAGCCGCGGCGACGGCAGCGCACGTGGCGCGCGCCCTTGGATTTTCTTTCCACTCGCCGCAAGCCGTGGAAAATTGCCGTAGCAAATTGCGCCAGCGGGAAGTTCTCCGGGACGCAGGCCTGCCGGTTCCCGGATTTTTTTCGTTCAGGCTGGATAAACGCGTGGAAAAAATCTTGCCCCGCATTCAATTTCCGTGCGTAGTAAAGCCGTTGCGGCTGGCGGCGAGCCAGGGCGTAATTCGCGCGAATAATGCAGAAGAATTTCAAGCCGCAGTGGCGCGCATAAAACTATTATTGGAATCCCCCGAAGTGCAGGTCACACGCGAACCGGAACTCGATCGCGTGCTTGTGGAGCGCTACATTCCCGGTGGGGAAGTAGCTGTCGAGGGATTGCTGACGCACGGAAAGCTTCGAATCCTGGGTGTTTTTGACAAGCCCGATCCGCTGGAAGGGCCATATTTTGAAGAGACTCTTTATGTCACGCCCTCGCGCCTTCCGGATGAAATGTACGATCGCGTTCTGGAATGCGCCGAGCGGACGGTGAAGGCATTGGGACTCACGCATGGCCCGGTTCACGCGGAGTTTCGTATCAATGAGGAAGGTCCGTGGGTGCTCGAAGCGGCGCCGAGGCCGATTGGCGGGTTATGCTCGCGCGCGCTTCGATTCGGACCGCAGCGAATGTTGCTCGAAGAGTTGCTGGTGCGGCATGCGCTGGTCATGCAGGGAACGGACATTGCTCGGGAAGAGGATGCGTCGGGCGTGATGATGATTCCCGTGCCAAAGTCTGGCGTGCTTGAAAAAGTGGAAGGCGAGGAGCAGGCTCGAGCGACGCCGGGGATTGAAGATTTGCGAATTACGGCGCGACTGCATGATGCGATTGCAGCTTGGCCTGAGGGGTCATCGTATCTTGGGTTTCTTTTTGCGCACGCAAAGACTCCGGCTGAGGTCGAAAATGCGCTTCGTCTGGCGCATGCGCAGTTGAAGTTTGAGATTACGGAACGATTGCCGGTGCAGCATCCCGTGACGGGGGTTGCGGGAACAGTTTAATTTGGATTTTTCATAAGAGGTGTGCACCTAGTTTCGTTTTGGCGTATATCCACTGATGACCTTTGACGACCTTGAACTGTGCTGACGCTGTAAGGGCACGGCATGCCGTTCACGGTGAACCGTGCCCCTACAATCTCGCCACGGGCAAGAATTGAAGTTAGCCATGGATTAACCTGACAATACAAAATACATTTTAGAGGAATCTATATTAGATACAGGCCGGGTCACATTCAAATAAAAACGCCGGCGGGACGCCGGCGCCACTTAGAACGGATTCAATTCAAACTTTTTTGTTTTAGCCTTTGGCTTTTGGCGCTACATAGCCTTCGGGGAGTTTCGCGCCTTCGCCGAAGAAGTATTGTTCCATTTGCTCTTCCATGATTTTCTGGGATTGCGGGTCGAGCGGGTTCAACCGGTACTCGTTCATGAGCATCTTGGAATATTCGATCCAAAGTTTCCAGGCGTCCGCCGACACGTTTTCATACACGCGCTTGCCCAGCTCACCCTTCCACGGAATGCGCTCAAGACCGGGCATATCCTTGTCGAACTTTACGCAATGGACCACGCGCTGACCGGGCTTCGCGGGCGTGCTCTGAGCCGCCGGATTTACTGGTCCGCAAGAATCATCCGCCATCTGTATCCTCCATCTGAAACCTAGGAAATCTCCAACCCGTCTAGGGTACTGCAATACCGTGTGAAAACCAAACGGGCGGTCTCAATTTGAATTTTCCAGTGGTGCGGCAAAAAAAGCTGCCCGCCCGAAAAGACGGGCGGCCTCTACAGAAGCAACTGCACGGCACTGCGGTTTTGTAGCGGCCTCTCCGTTCCGTGATCTTCGGGATGGAGAGGCCGACTTTGCTCGCAAATTGAGCCACTACCATCCCCAAAACCGATCTTCGAAGAGTACAGCGCTTTTTTCTCCGGTTCGCTTACAATATGTGAGTCACGCGGTCGGCTCTGAGGGGGCGCGATGTCAGACGTTACGGCGATTTTTTGGGATGTGGGCGGCGTCATTCTATCCAATGGGTGGGACCGCAATGCTCGCGCCGAGGCGGCAAAAAAATTTGGAATCGATTGGGAAGAATTGCAGGATCGCCACGATCTTGCCAGTCCCGCTTTTGAGACCGGTCGAATCTCACTGGACACTTATCTTCAACGCACTGTTTTCTACCGCAAGCGCAGTTTTACGAAAGAAGAATTTACGGATTTTATTTTTGCACAGTCGCAGGAATTTCCCCAGTCGCGTTCGGTATTGTCCGACGTGGCATCCACCGGAAAATATTTGCAGGCAACGATAAACAATGAGCCTCGCGAACTGAATGAACGCAGGATCCACGAATTCAGTTTGCGTCGCGAATTTAAGGCTTTTTTCAGTTCCTGTTACCTGGGTATTCGTAAGCCCGACGAAGGAATTTACAAGATTGCGCTGGAGGTAACGCAGCGCAATCCGGACGAATGTTTGTTTATCGATGACCGCGAATTGAATCTGGAATGCGCACGGCAATTGCACATACGCACCATCCATTTTCAGGACGCGGCTCAGCTGCGGCGCGACCTGGTTGCAAGCGGAGTCAGCATTAACGAATCCTAGAGGCGGAGGCGACATGGAACTCGGAATGGTTGGATTGGGGCGGATGGGTGCAAATATGGTCGAGCGCCTGGTGCGCGGCGGACATCGCGTTGTAGGCTTCGATCCCGATGCTGCGGCCGTGGCGCGAGTGACGGCCGCCGGAGCGGGCGGCGCGGATTCGCTGGCGAAGCTGGCCGGAATGCTGGGCAAGCAGAAAGCGATCTGGATCATGGTTCCTTCCGGGGCGCCCGTGGATCAGACCATCTTGGCACTAATTCCACATCTTTCAAAAAATGATATTCTAATTGATGGCGGCAACAGCAATTATAAAGATTCGCAGCGTCGCGGAATCAGCTTGAAAGAGCAGGGATTTCAGTTTGTGGATGTGGGAACGAGCGGCGGAATCTGGGGCCTGAAAGAAGGCTACTCGATGATGGTGGGCGGCGATAAGGCTGCGGTTGATTATTTGCGACCACTTTTTGAAACGCTTGCGCCGGGCAAAGACCTGGGTTGGGGACACGTCGGTCCATCCGGTGCAGGGCATTTCGTAAAGATGGTTCACAACGGAATTGAATACGGAATGATGCAGGCGTATGCCGAAGGCTTTGCAATCCTGAAAAAGAAAAATGAATTTGCGCTGGATATGCACCAGGTTTCGGAAATCTGGCGCACCGGCAGCGTGGTGCGTTCCTGGCTGCTGGATTTGCTGAGTATCGCGCTGAAGGAAAACGCAGAGATGGCGGGAATTGCTCCGTATGTTTCGGATTCGGGAGAAGGTCGCTGGACCGTCGCGGAGGCGATCGATCTGGACGTTCCGACTCCGGTGATTACATTATCGTTGTTGCAGAGGCTGACATCCCGCGATACCGATTCGTATGCCGACAAACTGCTGGCCGCAATGCGCAATCAGTTTGGCGGCCACGCGATCAAAACCGCTGCCAAAAAGTGAGGGGCCAAGATGACTTCAGGCAATAGCGCAACGATGGACGGCGTGGAACCCCCAAAACAAAGTTCCATCACGCCGGCGGATCCATGCACGATTGTAATTTTTGGCGCCTCGGGCGATCTTTCTCGACGGAAACTCGTGCCTGCGCTGTACGGGCTGGCCGCGCAGAATTGCCTGGCGCGAAGATTTGCGATCATCGGATTCGCACGAACGCCCATGACGGATCAGGCGTTCCAGCAAAATGCAGTGGAGTCCGTGAAGAAATTTGCCGACGCAAATACGCTGCGGGAAGAGGAGTGCAAGGAGTTTGCCAACGCCCTCGCGTATGTGTCCGGCGAATACCATCACCCCGAAGCGTTTGAGAAATTAAAGGCTCGTCTGGAGGAATTGGATCGCGCCCATAAATTAAATGGCAACCGCCTTTTTTACCTGGCGACGCCTCCGGAAATTTATCCCACAATTATTGAGCAACTGGACAGGGCAGGCCTTTCAAAGAACCCGAATGGGAAATCCTGGACGCGAGTCATCATTGAGAAGCCATACGGGCGCGACCTGGCTTCCGCACGAAAGCTGAACGAAACTGTGCGCAAGGCATTTGATGAAACACAGGTTTACCGCATCGATCACTATCTGGGAAAAGATACGGTGCAGAACCTGATGGTGTTGCGTTTCGGCAACGGAATTTTTGAGCCGCTGTGGAACCGCAACTATGTGGATCACGTTCAAATCACGGCAGCGGAAACATTGGGCGTGGAGCAACGCGCGGCGTTCTATGAAACCGCGGGCGCAACGCGCGACATGATCCAGAGCCACGTCCTGCAGTTGACTTCGCTGGTGGCGATGGAACCGCCGGCAGCTTTTGATGCGACCGCCGTGCGCAACGAAAAAATTAAAGTTCTGCAATCCATCCGGCCGTTTACGCCCAAAAGCATCAAGACGGATATTGTTCGCGGGCAATATGGTCCGGGCAGCGAGCCGGGAGATTCCTCATTGCTGGCCGGATACCGGGAAGAGCCAGGAGTGGCAAAAAATTCAGGCACGGAAACATTTGTCGCTGCGAGCTTGCAGATCGACAATTGGCGCTGGGCCGGAGTACCGTTTTACCTGCGCACGGGCAAACGACTACCTTCCCGAGTCACGGAAATTGCCATACAATTCCGCAAAGCGCCGCACCTGGTGTTTCGGGGGCAAGACTTGTCCACAAATGCTCTGGTGCTGAACGTGCAACCTGATGAAGGAATCTCAATTTCATTTAACGCCAAGTTGCCGGGGCAGGCAATGAAACTGAAAACGGTCACAATGGATTTCAGCTACCAGGTGGCATTCGGTGGAGGGGAGCGGTCCGCCTATGCGACGCTGATTAACGATTGCATGCGCGGAGATGCAACACTGTTTGATCGCGCCGATGGCGTGGAAGCAGCGTGGGCGCTGGTCGATCCGATTTTGAATTATTTTGAAGCGAACAAACCCAAATTTCCCAACTACTCGGCGGGCACATGGGGCCCTCATGAAGCCGATGCATTGCTGGAGCGAGATGGCCGACACTGGCGGAATTCGTAAGGGAGATTTGCCGGAGAATTCTCCGGAAGTGCAAATTTTCCCGAACCCGGCTGAAGTAGCCCGGGCCGCGGCGCGCTTTTTTGTCGATTATGCTTGGCAATGCATTGCCAAGGACGGCCAGTTTATGGTGGCGCTGTCGGGGGGAAATACCCCACGCCAGATGTTTGAAATTCTCGCCTCCGATGAATTTCGCGGCCAGGTAGATTGGGCAAAGGTTCATGTTTTTTGGGGAGATGAGCGCGCCGTGCCTCCCACGAATCCGGAAAGCAATTATGGGATGGCACGGCGGGAATTGCTGATCCGGGTGCCGATCCCGGAGAGCAATGTGCATCGTATGGAAGCGGAAAAGGCCAGCATCGGGCGCGCGGCGCATGAATACGAGGAAGTCCTCCGAAAGTATCTGGATTTGGACGACCGTGGTTTTCCTCGATTCCATTTGATATTTCTGGGCATGGGAAATGATGGCCATACCGCCTCACTTTTTCCAGGGGGGCGCGTAACGCGGCAAACATCGCGATGGGTCAGCACTCCGACGGTCTCTAAATTGAATATGCGGCGCATGACGCTGACCTTGCCCGTGCTGGACGCGGCGATGCGCGTTGTCTTTCTGGTCGTGGGTTCGGAAAAGGCGCAGACGTTACGCGCGGTATTGGAGGAAAAGCACGATCCTCCGTATCCCGCTCAACTCGTGCAGCCACGGCATCGTGGATTAAAAATGTTTTTGGTGGATAAGGCCGCTGCCGCCATGCTCACGACTTCAGTTGGGGAAAAGCCGGCCCCGGAGATCAAACCCGCGACCACATCTCGCGGTAAAACAGGGAGACGCGTGTGATTCTGGCCGGGGACATCGGAGGCACCAAATGCAATTTGGCGCTGTACGATATTCATGGCGTTGCACATGAAAAAATTTTCACGAAGAGATATGAAAGCCGCGATTTCCCAACTTTCGACAGGGTGATCGCGAAATTTCTATCGGATTCGCAATCGGAATCCAAACTTGACGCTGAACATACGATCGAAGCAGCTGGCTTTGGAGTGGCCGGGCCAGTCATTGATCGTCGAGTCAAAGCCACGAACCTGCCGTGGATTGTGGATGCCGCCGCGCTCGTGTCTCAACTCAAAACCCGCCATATCGTTTTGTTGAATGATCTTGAAGCAACTGGTTACAGCTTGTCCCGCCTTGCCGCATCGGAGCTTTCAATCTTGAATCGCGGTGTAGCAACGCCCAATTTAACTCAGGCGCTGGTTGCCGCGGGCACCGGATTAGGCGAGACGATTTTATTCTGGGATGGCGGCAAGTATATTGTTTCCAGTTCAGAAGGCGGGCATACGGATTTCGCGCCGAGAAATGAAACAGAAATTGGGCTGTTGCGCTACATGAAAAAGAATAACGAATTTGTCAGTGTGGAATTAATTCTCTCTGGCCGCGGTTTTCGTACGATTCACAATTTTCTCAACCCCTCCGTTGACCACCCCTCTTTTGAAGATCCGCACGCGGATGCAGCGCCTGAAATTACGCGTCTTGGAATGTCAGGGCAATGCCCGGTTTGCGTGCAGACATTGGATCTTTGGGTGAGCATGTATGGCGCGGAGGCGGGCAACCTCGCGCTTAAGGTTTTGGCGCGTGGCGGAGTTTGGGTTGCCGGGGGCATTGCCGTGAAAATACAAAAAAAGATGGAAGACGGAACTTTTTTCCGTGCCTTCTGCGCGAAAGAAAAATTCGCCGAACTTCTGGCACAGATTCCGATTTACATGGTGTTGAATGAAGAAGCGCCGCTGATCGGCGCGCTATCCCAAGCTATGAAAGCGGCGGGGATTCAACTTCCGTAAAGAACCATTGCATTCATTCGTTCTATTTTTTAATCAGGGATTTCCGGTAGATTGGACGTTTCCCCGCGCTTGAATTTCGATAGTCACCGTTTCGCTGACATGCAGCAGAAAATTGCTCGGATTTTTCAGACCCCACTTCACGTAGGGAATTTCCAGATGAGCTGTGAGATCGAAATTCTTGCCATTCGCCTTCACTTCCACAGGGACCGTCACCTCATGCTCTTGCCCATGCAGTCGAAAGCGGCCTGAAACTTCCACCTTGGAAATGCCGTCCGCTGCTACAGCCCCTGTCAGCGTGGCAGGTGAAAAAACTATTTCCGGGAATTTGGCGCTCTCGAGAATTTCTCGATGCATGCGTCCATCGCGCGAATCGTTCCCGCTCTGGCCGCTGGTTGCGTCCACTACAATTGTTCCGCTAATTTGCCCGCCAGCTGGATCGTAACGGACTGAGCCATTCTTAACGGCAAATGTTCCGTGCACTGTGTGCACTGTGCTGCTGAGGGAATATTCCACTTTGGACTGTGCCGGATCGATCTGAACAGACAATGCTTGTGCTCGTGCCGGCTGCGCGGATGTCAGCATGAGTAATGCAGCGACGACGGATAGAGTCACTAAAGCGTTAAATTGTTTGAAAATCTTAGGATTTGGATTCATATGCGCTAGGCTCGCAAAAACTTCCAGCTGAAATCGGCGATTTCTGCCATGGTAACCGAAGAGAGCGGAACTGTACCGGTATGAATTGCAAGCATCCTGGTAAAGAGGCTCGGTGTAAGCTGAAACAAACGAAGCGTTCTGCGACGGATCCAATCGCTTTCGCTCATCAATGTCATAAGACGGGACATGGTGATGGCAAGGAAGGCGATTTTTTTGTGTGCGGATTCGTAGGAGGCCAAATCGCGCTGCTCCAGACTCTCCGCGAGAGAAATCGCCTGCTGAAACGAAAGGCTGAGCCCATGCCCGGTCACAGCGTCCACCGTGCCAGAGGCATCCCCGATGAGGGCGACACGACCGCTTGTAACAGCCGGCAAAATTCTCAAGCTCGTCGTGTCGCCCAACTCACGGGTGGTAGGCTTTACTCCACAAAGTTTTTCCGAAAGAAAAGGGAATTGATTAATAGCCTTATCAAAGCGAAGTTGGGAATCTCGAGAAATTACCGCGACGCCTACTTCTTGCCCCCTCATCGGCGTAATAAAAATCTGGCAGCCGTGCGTCCAATGAACTTCGGCCACGTCGGACCAAGGCTCTAAACTGAAGTGAGTGCAGAATCCAAACCGTTTCTTTTGCGCAGAGCGTGGATCGAGGCCTGCCCACTTGCGTATTTGTGAATTTTGACCTTCCGCGCCGATCAGCCAATCGTACGAATAGGTCGCGAGCGGTGTCGATACCGCGTGCTTGTCGACCTGCGTTACACGCGTTCCCCATCGAAATTCCACGCCTGCATCCATGGCGTGACCGACCAGGTGTTGATGCAATTTCACTCGTCGCACGGTCAAGCCTGTGTCATTCGCAAAATAAGCACCTACGGAATGCTTTTCATCAACGAATCGAATTCCTCTAAATGGGAATGAGGTTTCGGGTGGAAGGGAAATCCCAAGTGTTTTTAGAGCGGCGACTCCTTGCGGCAAAATGCCTTCTCCGCACGGTTTGTCGATTGGCGGCTTTCGGGCATCAAGAACAATCACCTGCTTACCGTGCTTTTGCGCAGCGATTGCGGCAACAATTCCCGCGGGACCTGCTCCGACAACAATGACTTCGCTCCGTATATTCACAGTCACGTATCTGATGCTGGCTGCATGCGTGAAGTTGTTCGGTTGAAGGTAAACTCGCGGTAAATAAAATGTAATTTGAGTGGAATGGCCAAATAGGAGAAAAAGTTTTTGCCGGAGCTATGTCGTCCCTCGGAGTGCACCGCGGGCCCTTTTCAGTTCCTTGCGCTTATCAGAATCTAGTTTTGGGAAGCAAAGATCTAATTTGCGGAGTGCATCGACGGTAGCTTCCGCTACAACGAGCCGTGAAAACCATTTGTGATCAGCAGGCACAACATACCACGGCGCTTGCTCCGTGCTGGTATTGCGAATCATGTCTTCGTAAGCATCCATGTACTTGTTCCAGTGTTTTCGCTCCAGAACATCATTTATCGAGAATTTCCAGTACTTCTCTGGTTCATCCAACCGGGCGAGGAATCTTTTCTTTTGCTCGTGCTTCGATAAGTGTAGAAAAAATTTCAGCACCAGAATGCCATTTCTTGAAAGATAGCGTTCAAAGGCGTTAATGTCTTCAAATCGCTTCTCCCAAATATTTTTGGAAATCAGGTCCGCGGGAATGTTCTCATGGCTCAGCATCTCCGGGTGTACACGAATGACCAGGACTTCCTCGTAATAGGATCTGTTAAAAATTCCAATTTCACCTCGTTCGGGCAGCGATCGCGTGGTTCGCCACAAAAAATCGTGCTGCAATTCCTCCGCTGTAGGAGCCTTAAACGAATGAACCTGGCATCCCTGGGGATTTACTCCTGACATCACGTGTTTGATCGTGCTGTCTTTCCCCGCGGCATCCATGCCCTGTAGGATCATCAGAATTGCCCAGCGATCTTGCGCATATAGTTTTTCCTGAAGCTCGGACAGGTGTGCAATCCCCTGTTCCAATATTTCCTGGGCGTGCTCTTTTGATTTCAAGCCAAGCGTTTCGCCTGCATGGAAATGCTTCAGACGGAATTTCGATCCATTCGTAACCCGGAATGGTTCCACAAACTCACGCGATTTCATGATTGAGCCGTATCCTTCCTGGTTGAATTATTTCCTGCGATTCACTTTTGTCTTTTTGGAAGCCGTACGACGATGCCATCCAATTCATCCGTCATCTTGATCTGGCAGCTCAGCCGGCTGTTGGATTCAGGGCCTTCCGCGGCAATGCTCAGCATGAATTTCTCATTTTCCTTTGCGGCCGGGATTTGATTCAAAAAAGGCGAATCGACATACGCGTGGCACGTGGCGCACATGCAATTTCCTCCGCATTCACCGAGCATACCATCGACCTTGTGATTCAAGGCCGCCTGCATTACGGACATTCCAACCGGAACTTCAACTTTCCTGGATAGTCCGCTCGCGGAAACAAAATTTACAATGGGCATTCATTATCCTTTGGCCTGATCTGACTGCTGCTTGGCATGAAGTAGTCTAAATGCCGCACGCAAACCCTGTCGAGCGCGGTCGCTCACGAATCTGCTTTAATTCTCGTCCCACTTCTTCCAACGTGACCTGATGACCAGGGCCAGTCAGCTGGGCAGGTTAAAACCCGTCCCTTTAGCCTGTCCACGGCCCTTATCCCGATTCTGTACTTGTGAGCAGGAGTATTGTGTCTAGAAATAAACTACCCTTTCTCTCCGTTGACGGGGCGGGGGAAAGATAAAGGTTTTTTTCTTCAAAGAAATTTCCTTTTATTTTGCCAATCGCGAAAATTTGCTCGATTTCCATGGATGCGGATTGTGAGCTTTTTTCCCGAATGGAAATATATTTGGCGGCAAGCGAATTCGTTCAATCCAGATCAAGGAGGTGCCACTGCAGGCCTGACAGACAAATTTTCAAATTTTCGGTGACAGCCCTAGCCCGAAAAACAAATTAAGGGGGAAATTGAAATGGAACAAAAAATCAACATTTCTGGTGGCAATACGCATCTGGCCATCAGGAACAAAAATGCCAATCCAAAACGTTCAATGATTCTTCGTGGCCTATTCCTGTTCATTTGCACGCTTTCATTCGTATACGCATTGCAAGGCCAGAACGAGGCTCACGATCCCGGTCCTCGCACAGGAACTCCCGGCGCTGGGAACTTTATTTCGGGACTTACTGCGTCCCAGCAGTCTTACTTCACAGATGGGCAAACACGATTTCAGGAAGTGGAAAGCGTTCAAAACGGTACGAACAACGGCCTGGGCCCTTCTTTTAATTCCAATTCTTGTTCCAGTTGCCACGCTCAACCCAGCATTGGGGGAACTAGTCCGGCCGTAAATCCGCAGATTGCGGCCGCGAGTGCGGATGGCGCCAGCAACAGTATTCCGCAGTTTATTACTTTGAACGGTCCTGTCCGTGAAGCGCGATTTAAATTCGCCGTCGATTCCAACGAAAGAATCACCAACGTTCCAGATGGCGGCGTGCATGGTCTATTTACCATCAAGGGGCGTAGCGATGCAGGAAGTTGCCAGCTGAGCCAGCCAGACTTTCAACGGATGGTGGCAGAAAATAATATTTCGTTCCGAATTCCGACACCGACTTTCGGCCTGGGGCTAATCGAAAGCATCACCGAAGATACGATAATGTCCAATCAAGCGGCGCAAGATTCGGAAAACCGAAGCCTGGGGATCTCCGGCGTACCGAATCGCAGCGGGAACGATGGCACGATTACCCGCTTTGGTTGGAAGGCTCAGAATAAATCGCTCTTGATGTTTGCGGGCGAGGCCTACAACGTGGAAATGGGAATCACCAATGAGCTTTTTCCGAACGAGCGTGGCTACCCTACTGCTCAGGTTCCTGCGAGTTGCCTGATTAACCCCACTCCGGAAGACACAACAAATTTTGACGTGTCGTCCAGTGTCGCGGGCCCCAGTGATATCGTTGCTTTCTCCGACTTCATGCGATTTATGGATCAGCCCGCCCCGGCGTGCACCGGGACAGGTTGCTCACCATCCATCCAGAATGGCAGGAACTTGTTCATTAACGTAGCGAAATGCTCCGTGTGCCATACCCCGAGTATGACAACGGGTGCTTCATACGTGGCTGCGCTAAGTAATGTCCAGGCGAATCTTTTCTCGGACCTGCTGCTCCATCATATGGGAAGCAAGCTTGCCGATGGGATTTCGCAGGGAGCAGCCGGCCCCGATCAATTCCGTTCCGCTCCGCTTTGGGGCCTCGGCCAGCGCTTGTTCTTCCTGCACGATGGAAGGACTTCCGACTTGATGCAGGCCATTCAAGACCATGCAAGTCAAGGCTCGGAGGCGAACACTGTCATCCGGAATTTCAATCAGATGTCACAAAGCCAACAGCAGGATTTGCTTAATTTCCTGCGTTCGCTGTAAACGCGGGAGAAGGGTGGCAGGCAGGGAATCGCAGACCTTTGCATGCCACCCGTAATCCTTATCTTTTCAAGTTCCTCAAAAGTATTGGTTCCTGAAACTATGAATCCAGCCAAACCTGGCGTGCGGTGTCCACGACAAGCGCAAGCTTCCTCCATTGTTCGTCTTCCGAAAGCAAATTCCCGGCGGCCACGGATGCGAAGCCGCACTGCGGGCTGAGCCCCAGATTTTCCAGCGGCACGAATTTCGCTGCCTCACCGATGCGTTGCAAGAGTTCGCTCTGCAATTCCATTTTTGGTTCTTTCGTAGTGATTAGCCCGAGAACCACTGTTTTTCCGCGTGGAACAAGCCGCAGCGGCTCAAAACCGCCGGAGCGCTCCGTATCGTATTCCAGTAGAAATCGGTCGACCTGCAGCAATCCAAATAGTTTTTCGGCGATCGCATCATAGCTGCCTTCCGTATACCAGCGGCTTCGGCTATTGCCTCGGCATACGTGCAACGCGAATGTGACCCCATCACGCGGTACACCCTGCATGGCGGCGTTATCTCCAGCAATTGCGTTTTCCAGTTCCTTGATTGGATCGAGGCCCACCTTACGCATATGTTCTTGCCGTTTCGGATCGAGGTAATGCGAGTAATAGGGAGCGTCGAATTGAATATATTTCACTCCCTCCGCAACCAGCCATTGCACGTCGTCATGAACAATTTCTACCAGGTCTTTCAGCAAATCAGCATGTGTTGGATAGAATTTTTCCGTGATGCCCGTCTTATAGCTCGCCAACATAAAATTGGACGGCGCGGGAAGCGTAACCTTGAATGGAGCGCGTGCATTCTTCTTTAGAAAGGGAACTTCGTGTCCTGTCATTTTGCGAAGCTTCCGAAGTTTCGCCCCGGCGGCATACGCTGTACTTCCTTCCACGCCCCCGCCCGGGCCTTTCCATTCGAGGGGGACGCGTTCCGAAACAAATCCATCGACCGCGTCTGCCATATCCGTGAGCCAGGAACCGCGCCGCATTTCTCCATCGGTGACAACATCAAACCCCAGTTCGATTTGCTTTTCGAGGGCTTGAAGAATTGCACGATCCTCCACGGCACGAAGTTGATCGAGGGGGAGGCTCCGCGCGGCATGCGCATGGCGGGCTCTTAGAACATCTTGTGGGCGAAGCAGGCTGCCAACGTGCTCAGCACGAAATGGTTTGGACATGACGAATCTCTTCCTTCGCTGATGAATTCAAGGAAAGTATCGCTATCGGGTCAGGACGTGCGCAACAGTATCGGAGGGAATTGCCAAGGTCAAGGGAGGGTCTTCATTCGCAGCGCAATTTTGGGCGGAAGATCTGCATGAAATAGATTCAGTCCATTTTTCGAGCGACTTCATCCAGCCAGACGTCGAGTGTTGTGCGCTGCTCGCCGGTTAGTTCGCCGAATGCCACACCCATGCCGAATCCGGCATGCGTATAGATCACGGTTCCGGAAAATACACACGTGCTGCAACCATAACGAATGCGAACGTGGACTTCTGTGTCTTTTGGCAGCGGATTGATCGAGTCGATATAACAGCCGCGCGCGCTCAATTCCGAAACACGCGCCGAGCCGTTAATACCCATGATTTCCGCTTCGGCGATAAACGCGAAACGCGGACTGGTTCGTGCCACAGCGTATGGGGTTTCGCTCATAGTCTGCCAACTCCGGTTAAGATCTTACGAAGGAATTCTGAATCTATTGTACGCGGTGTAGAAGTACCGGAAGGGATGGCGATAGATTCATTGCGAAAGAGCCATCTGTACGGAAGTACAGGGTGGTACCAGTGCGCTAACACGTACGATGGCGCAAATTTGAGCCTCAATTTTGGGTAAAGGCCTGATGAACGTTGATGATTGTATGGCTTACAGCGCGCGTGCTAAGATTTCGCCAGTTTAGGGTGGAAATCCCCATAGGAGTGAAAAATGAAATCGATTGTTTCAGCTATTGCGTGTGCCGCCATCCTTTTGTTCGCAGCGGGCGCTGACGCCCAAATGGCACGTCCAGTTCAGACATTCCCAACATCCAAGGGGCCGGTAAAGATTACGCCGGTGTACCACGCATCACTGGAAATCGAAGCGGGCGGCAAAGTCATTATCATCGATCCAGCCAAGCCGGCGAATTTTTCCGGGCTTCCGCAAGCTGACCTCGTTTTGATCACAGACATTCATGGCGACCACTTGGACCCGGACCTGCTGAAGGCTGAAAGCAAGGCAGGAACAGAAATCATAGCGCCAGCCGCGGTGGCAAAGACTGTGACGACAGCTAAGGTCATCGGCAACGGCGAAAAAACAACCTGGGGCGACTGGACAATTGAAGCGATTGCCATGTACAACACGACGGAATCGCGTGGTCCAGCGCCCGGCAAATTTTTCCACGATAAGGGGCGCGGCAACGGCTACGTCCTGACCTACGGCGGCAAGCGGTTTTACTTTTCGGGGGACACCGAAGGCATTCCCGAGATGCGCGCGCTCAAGAATATTGACGTCGCGTTCATCTGCATGAACCTGCCCTACACCATGACGCCAGACGAAGCCGCCGACGCGGTTAAGGCGTTTCATCCCAAGGTAGCCATCCCGTATCACTACAAGGGACAAGATACGACCGTGTTCAAGAAGGATCTCGAAGGCACAGGCATCGATGTTCGCCTGCTTGACTGGTATCCAGCAGCCTAAAAGCTGAATGTGTAGTTTTATGTGGCGCGGGCTTCAGCCTGCGCCACTTCCTTTTCAGCTCAAATTTTTGAGGGTGTGGATTATTTTTTAGCCGGAGGAATTTCGGCAGGCTTCAGATCACCGGCGGCTTTTTGAATGTCTTCCACGGCCTTGGAATCCAGCACAAACAGTGCCGGCGCTTCCGCTCTCTTTGCCAGATAGTCGCTTCCACTCTTGGCGATATCCACTTTTTCAATATGCTTGCCGTCCTTGGACGTAGCGACGACGGAAATAGCCGGCGAAGAAAATCCACTCGTTGCAAATTTCGTCGCGGTCAAAGTACGAATCGAGCGCAAAAATTCCTGAACGGCAACCGGATCAATTTTCTTTCCGTCTGACCACCAGTCTTCGCCGCTGCGCGTCAGGAAATATGCCTTCGGACCGTCGTGAAACTCGACTTTATCCGGATCGTCCGCGCCGAAATCAAAAACTCTTTTCTCGCGGAAATCTTCGGCATCCTTGTTGATCGCATCGCCCAACTCGTTCGGCACCTTGTACGCGCCGTCCATCGCGCTTGTTTTGGCATAGTAGGCGTCGCCGGCCTTGCGCACTTGCAATTCCTGAGTGCCGGATGCATCCGTGGCCTTAATGGCGGCGATGGGCGCTCCAGAAGCGAACAGGGAAGCGGCCTTTTTCGTGTCCGCTTCCGGCGCGCTCGGATCCATGGTTGCCGTGCGCAATTTTTCGATGATCCCTTCCATCTTGGAAGTGTCTCCGCGCAAATTTGCGGGGCTGCGGACGGTCCATTGGCCGTCTTCGGAAGCAAATGTCAGATGTAATTTCGTGCCGTTGATTTCCACGCTGGTCAGCTTATCGAAATCGACAGGCATCAGTCGCTTGTCGCGCAGGTCATTCAGGCTCTTGTCCAGATTTGTCTTTGTGTTCTTGGGGATCGAATAAACTTTCGATTCGCCGGAAACCATGACGTAGGCGGCATCGCCAGTCGGTGTTTCATCCCCCACCAATACCGTCTGAGACTTTCCGTCTTTGAGAGTTGCGGTAATTTTTGCGTCAGGGTCCGTCAGTCCGAATTGTTTCAGATCCGCCGCGTGGTCATCGATCAACGTCGCACCATCCATCGGGGCTAAATTGTAAAGGATCGTGGAAATCGAACTCTGATCGGCAACGAACGGTTTGGGAGAAGTAATTTTCCAATTCGCTGCGGAAACGCGGTCGAGCACAACATCAGCATCTTTTTTCTTTATTTCCAGTTTGGAAATGTCGTCCTGATTGAGGGAAATCACTTTGGCGTTTGACACGCTCGGCGCGGCAACCGCGCTGTCAGCCGCAGCCTTGCGGTGGTTTGACCAATATAGTCCCGCGGCAAGCGCTGCCAGCACAGCGGTCGCAACCATGAGTTGTCGCATCTTCAGCGTCATATTTTTTTCTCACTGCGATTGGAATGAGATCGAAGTTGCCGCTATCTCCTCCGCCACCACACGGAGAGACCCGCCAGCAAAATCGCCCCTGGAAAGAGGAACTGGCTGCTGAGGCGTACCCAATTGAATTGCGCCCCAGTCATATTCACTTTGCGATCTTCCTGAGGTTTCGGGCGGATGGAAATCAAATCTTCATCCGAAGAGAGCCAGTTCATTGCGTTCAGTGCAAGGTCGCCGTTCCCGTTGAAAGAGATAAAAGAATTTGCGACCCACGAAGAGCTGCCAACAACCACGAATCGCCCCTGGGAATTTTCTTTTCCCGTGTTGTAACTGCCGGCGGCCGCGATCGTCATCGGTCCCGTCTTATTCGACGGGTCCTTCGGATTCACGTTCGGCGTATCCAATTTATTTGTAGCCAGGCTCGATTCGGAAGAATCGAACAGCTTCTGCACGGTCGATTTGTCCGTGTTCTTGATTTCGAGCGAGCGCGCCAGAGGAAATCCCGTGGCTGTGCCCTTCATATCATTCACGATCGGGTGCGGCGCATAGGTAGAGACCAGCGCGATCGTCGGCCCCACTCCCAGCAATTGGCCAACAGGGCTCAAATCGAGCATCAAGTTTTTGTCGACCGTGACTCCCCAACTTTGCAGCAAATTATCCAGCGCATCGTTATCCGCAGTGGGCCGCCCGATCTTCAGAGGTGGATCAAGCAGGAACATAGCGCGCCCGCCGTCTTCCACGAATTTCTTGATCGCGTCGACTTCAGGCTGCGAATAATCGCTCTTCGGACCTGCGACAACCGCAACAGTGCAGTCCGCCGGGATTTCCGCTTTTTCCAGCAGGCTGATTGACTTCGACGTGTATTCGTCCTTGCTCAACAAATCCTTGAAATGCGAAATGCCCTGCCGGTCCGCATCGTCAATCTGGCGTTCTCCGCTGCCCGATAGAAAGCAAACGTTCCGCGAGTTGCTCTTCAGATCGCGAATGATCGCTCCTGTGACTTCCTCTTCCGTCATGCTTTTGGCATCTTCTTTCTTCGCGCCAATTTGAACAACGGTGGTGCCGTATTTACTGATGCCAGCTGCGCGTGCCGCCTGCGGATTTTTATCCGGGTCGCTGTATTCCAGATGAACCTTGGGGGAAAGGGTTGCGTACCGGTCCAGCAAATCCTTGCCGGTCTGGAAGGCGCTTGTCTTGTCAAAATAAGTGATGTTGATAGGCTGCGAAACGCCTTTTACGATCTTGGCGGTCTGTTCGGAAAGGCTGTACCGCTTATTCGATGTCGAGTCGTAGGACTTGTTGTAGCGATTGGCCAGTACGTTGGCCACCGCAATGATGGCCAGAATGACGAGGATATAAACCGTCACATACGCCGTATACTTTGTTTGTCTTGCTTCTATCCACGTGCGATTCACTTACGACCTCCACCGCATCGATTCCATCGAGCGCGCTGTAAAAAATAATCCGAGGAAAATAACCGTAGCATCGAAAATCACATCCTTCGTATCGAGCAATCCTTTTGCAAACGATTCGAAGTGCGTAATCACGCTCATGTAGGAAAGCACCTGCGCCCACGTAGCATTTTCGTACTGGCTGACCCAGCCCAAAACCCAGAGCATCAGGCACACGCCAAACGTAACGGCGCCGGCGATGATCTGGTTTTTCGTGAGCGTGGAAATAAATGTTCCGATGGCGATCAGGCCCCCTGCTTGCAATAGCAAGCCCAGGTATCCGATGGCCAAAGGTTTCCAGTCGGGGTTGCCAAATCTGAACAGGAACAGGATATCTAGCACCGTTGCGGCCAGCATCAGCGCGTACATGATTACTGCGGAAAGCCATTTGCCAACGATCACCTGTGCGTCCGTAATGGGCGAAGTGGTCAGCAATTCAATCGTGCCGCTGCGCTTTTCTTCCGCAAAGAGGCGCATCGTGATCAGGGGAATAAAAAACAGCCCGATCACATTGATGTTCGCCAGGAGCGGCCGCATCACCTGCTCGTTGACGTTCATCGGGAATTGCTCGCCTTCCATCGTGGCTTCCATGGCCATGTTCACGAAGTAGCCCACGGAATTCCAAAAGAAGAAACCGAAGATGACCGCGAACATCACCAGCAGAATGTAGGCGACGGGAGATACGAAGTAGCTGCGAAGTTCCTTGCGACAAATAATCCAGATGTTTTTCATTATTTTGTTTCTCCCGCAGCCACGGGTTCCATTTCCGCGGGCGCTTCCGATCCAGTCAGTTGCAGGAATATTTCTTCCAGGCTCAGAGCGGCGGGACGAAGTTCATTCAAATCCCATCCTGATTCGACCACTGCGCGCGCAACGTTCCCGCGCACGCCAAGATCTTTGGTTGCTTCCACTTCAAATATCACGCGTTTCTGGCCGTCAGCCTTGGGAACGACGCGGCTCACGCCCGTGATTTGCTCGAGCTTTCGTTGCACGGTTGCGGAATCCAGCGCGCCATTGCGGCCCGCGACTTCTACGATCACCGATTCTCCCGAGCGAGCGCGCTGCTGCAGATTGCTCACCGAATCGGTCGCCACAATCTTGCCCTTGTTGATGATAATCACCTGCTCGCAGGTCTGGCTGACTTCCGGAAGGATGTGCGTGCTCAGAATAATGGTGTGATCGCCTGCGAGGCTTTTGATCAGATCGCGCGTCTCGTTAATCTGTTTGGGATCGAGTCCGGCCGTCGGCTCGTCCAGAATCAAGACGTCCGGATTGTGAATGATCGCCTGCGCGAGGCCCACGCGTTGCCGGTAACCTTTCGAAAGCTTGCCGATAATCTTGTTTCGAACATCGGCCACAGCGCAGCGCTCGCATGCGTAATCCACACGGCTCCGCAAATCCGATCCCGATAGCCCCTTCAGCTGGCCGACAAAAGAAAGATACTCGGCAATTCGCATTTCGAGATAAACCGGCGGCGTTTCCGGGAGATAGCCGATCCGCTTTTTTACTTCGAGCGGCTGTTCGAGGATGTCAAATCCAGCCACGGTTGCTGTTCCGCCCGTTGGGGTCAGGAAGCAGGTCAGCATGCGCATGGTGGTTGTTTTTCCCGCGCCATTCGGGCCGAGAAAACCCACGATTTGCCCTTTTTTCACTTCAAAGGAAATGTGGTCCACGGCAGTCGTGTGTGCGTACTTTTTCGTTAGGGCATTTACGGTAATCATTTGGATTCTCTTTGAGACAGACGCATACGAATTGAAATTGGTTCCACAACCGCAGATTTAGATTGCGAGCGATGATTTTAGGAATCTTGCAGGCCACATGTCAATCCTCAAGATTGTCAGGCAGATTCTCCGGTAGAGGCATAAGCCCGCATAGTAACAAAGTGTCTCACGAAATCCTGAAGAAGCGCGGTCCAATTCCGCTCTGCAAGATATTGGACTTAGAAATTTACTCACCCTTCCAATCCCATATTTCAGACGCACGAATTAGGGCAAAGGAAAGCAAAAACGGCTCAAAAATTTGTGATTTATCCCAGCAGATAAAAACAAAAGGGCCGAACCGCTGGGCGGTCCGGCCCTTTCCACTGTCTCCTACAATCCATTCAAGTTAGGCGGCGAGCTTAAGTGTCTTACCGGCCAGCACATCAATCTTCTGCTGAAACACCACTCGGCCGGATGGATCACGGAGCTCAAGATTGTGCGCGCCCGGACGCAGTGGGAACGTTCCCAGTTGCCGAACTGTCCCGGCATACCCGTTATCCACGTAGATGAGCGCATCCTTCATCTTGGTATCAAATTTAACCTTGCCCAGATACGGGCTCTGCTCATAATAGTAGGGTCCGTACCCCGGTCCATACCAGCCGTAATACCCAGGACCATAAAATCCCGGTCCATAGAACCCGCCGCCGATGAACACCCTCGGGTGCGCGGATGCCCCCGGAACGAATATAGCCAACGCCAAAAGTGCCAGTACCGGGTATTTCCAATATCGAGTCATTGAATGTCTCCTTCTCAGTCCACCTTCCGCTTTCCAATCATTCGATATGTGATATTGCAGGAGTGATTCCAAGTGTTTTCAAGATTCCAGCAGCGCTTGTAAGTAGCTTATTATCAATAATTTGTCTGAATGTGCGGGTTGGATTGTCCAAATCGCTTCCGTTTAAAACTGGTGGATTTCGCGCAGCGAGTGGTGGTTTTCAACCCTTTCAACCTTGGTTTACTGGTTCGCACCTATTTCCACTTTTTGTTTCTCGCCTGCGAGCGTAGAGGCCCAAACCTGCATCCAAGCCTGAGTCAAATGTGCCAGTCATCCAAATTGAGATCGAACCCTTATGAACATGGTTAAACTTAGAATTTTATTTGCTATCGGAATTTTTGCGGCGGCTTTTGCATTTTGCTTTTCCGCTTATGCCTCGCTCGGCGGAGACATGACCTCAGTCCGCGATGATCAGGCAAAATTGCAAGGCACATTGCAAACGACGAGCAAAGCCTCCTACGACGTCCACGAAATTCAGGCCACGAGCGGCATCGTCGTGCGGGAGTATGTTTCGCACTCGGGCGCGGTGTTCGGTGTAGCGTGGCACGGGCGCACCCATCCTGACCTACGTCAGGTCCTTGGCGCGTCTTACGACCAATATGTGAAAGCCGTTCAAGCACAGCGAGCCCAACGTCATGGACGCGGTCCCTTGCTGATTCAAGAGCCCGGCCTCATCGTGCAAACGGGTGGTCATATGGGAGCGCTTACTGGCACGGCTTATCTTCCTCAAAGCGTGCCTGCGGGAGTTCGCCCGGAGGATATTCAGTGAGGGCATATCCTTCGGGAATTTTTTTAGCGTTGGGAATTTTTGCGTGCTTTGTGCTTTTTGGATGCGGCTCATCCAGCACCGCATCGAGTTCTGCCGGACAAGGCACTACCTCAACCCCAGTTTCAAATGTGCAGCCCATTTCGGTGAATGCGGGACCAGCGTCGAGTTACATTGACGGAGCATTTACGAGCGTTACCGTTTGCGTTCCCGGTAGCACCACCAACTGCCAGACAATTGGCGGTATTCTGGTGGATACAGGATCGTCGGGATTGCGCATTCTTTCTTCCGCGCTCACCGTTTCTCTGCCTCAACAAACCGATTCCAGCGGCAATCCCATCGTTGAGTGCACGGCCTTCGAGGATGGCGTTACTTGGGGACCCGTGCAAGCAGCGGATGTGAAAATGGCCGGGGAGCAGGCAAGGTCATTGCCCATACAAGTTATAGGATCGCCGAATTTCTCAAACGTGCCCAACGCCTGTACCGGGCAAGGCCAGCCGGAAGATGATCTTTCCAGTTTAGGTGCCAATGGGCTGCTTGGGGTGGGGCAAGCGATTCAGGATTGCGGGACGTTTTGCACCACGAACGCGGCCAATCAAGCTACCTACTTTTCTTGCCCATCCTCAGGCTGCATTGGCGCTATCGAAAGTCTTGCCGAGCAAGTCCAAAATCCCGTCGCATCCTTCGCGACCGACAATAATGGAGTCATAGTCGAATTACCGGCTGTTACCGGAGCGGAAGCCACTGTGAGCGGCTCGCTAATATTTGGAATCGGCACACAATCGAATAATGGGTTAGGCGGTGTGACGGTTTTCGGTACAGATCCCTATGGTAATTTAAATACGACGTACAACAGCGCATCCTATCAAAGCTTTTTGGACAGTGGTTCGAATGGCATCTATTTTTTGAGCACTGCCGCAACCGGTCTTCCCGTGTGCACCAATATAACGTTCTTATATTGTCCGGCCTCCACGCAAACGATTAATGCCTTGAATTTCGCGCAAGCAGGAACGAATGGAGCCACAGCCCCGGTCACCTTTATGGTTGGGAACGGAGGCTCACTCACGAATTCTCCTGTCGACACGGCAATCAATAATCTGGCGGGCCCGCAACCTAACAACTTTGATTTTGGGCTGCCGTTTTTCTTTGGCCGGAATGTGTTTGTGGCGATTGACGGGAAAAGCACGCCGGGGGGACCCGGTCCATACACAGCGTATTGAGTTGAGTGGGCTGTGCAAAAGTTTTTAGAAAAATTCCGCTAGGACACCGATATTTTTGGCCCGGCATTCAAGTGCCGTCGCAGCAAGAGCGCCGCTTGCAGGACTCGAGCATCCTGGCCGAGGTCAGCAGTCAGCTGAAGTCCGAGAGGCAGCGCGCTCCCGACCTGCATGGGGATAGAAATTGCCGGAGTGCCGAGCGCCGTCCAGGGAGCATTCATTCTCGGATCGCCAGTCGTTGTTAATCCCAACGGCGCGGGCCCGGTAGCCGCGGGAGTCAAGATCACCGGAGTTGATTTAAAAATTTCCGCGAGGCGCTTCCTGCTTTCCGCGATGTATTGCCTGGCCTCGTCATAGCGCTGCGTTGGAATCTTCAGCCCGTCGCGAACCAAATTGGCCAGAGGCTGGTCGAGCCGGTCGCCAAATTCTTTGAGTCGCGGCTCGTGGTATCGGGCGCCCTCGTAAAACATTTCCACGTCGTTCGCTTCGTCCAGTTTTTTGAGCATCGCGGAAATATCCACTGGCTGAATGCTCAGGCCCGCCTGGCGCAAAAATTTCAGCGTCTGCGCGAAGGTGCTTGCCATTTCCGGCTCGCAATCCACCATCGGTTCAGGCGCGCCAAACGAAAACTTTTCTTCGCCGCCTGCGGAATGTCCCACCGCTTTCCACAACGCGATCATGTCCGCCGGCGTGTGCGTGAAAAATCCGAGCGTGTCCAAACTCTTGGAAACAGGAAGCATTCCCTCGGTTGGAAGAAGATCGAATGTTGGTTTGAATCCTGTCACGCCGCAATACGAAGCGGGGCGAACGATCGATCCTCTCGTTTGCTCGCCGACCGTGAAGGGAACCATGCCTGCCGCAATCGCCGCCGCCGAGCCGCTCGAGCTCCCGCCCGGCGTGTGTGCAAGATTTCTCGGATTTTTTGTTGGCCCGGCCGTGCGATACGCAAACGCCGTCGTCACCGTTTTTCCAAGCAGCACAGCGCCGCGGCCGCGAAGGTCGCGAATGATGGCGGCGTCTTCAGTGCCCACGCGCCCTTTGTAAAGCGGCGAGCCGTACTCCGTCGCCATTCCTTTTGATTCGATAATGTCTTTCGCGCCAAATGGAATGCCCGAAAGCGGACCGTCGCCAGTCGGCTCTTCCGGCCGCACCTGCACCCAGGCATGAATCGTCGGGTCCAGTTCCTGTATGCGCTTCACGCAAGCTGCCACGCCCCGCTTCCGCGCTTCGCGATCCGCCTGCAACCATTGCGTAAGAGTTTCCATGCGAGGCGATTCTCCCGCAACCGCGCGCTCCGTCAAAATTGAAATTCGAGAAATGCCGGCCGCTGCGCCCGCAGCGACCCCTGCCTTGATAAATTTACGCCGTGTATGTTTCATAGTTTGAACGTGATCTTACTCTCAGTCTGCGCGTGGCACAAGATATGACATCATCGAAGAAAAATCCAGGTATCAGGAAAATAAAATTTCGAAGGACAATTTCCCATCGTGAATGAACCGTGAAAAAATGGAGTGATCGGAAGTGACGATTTTAGAACTTTTCTCATAGATTTCGTAGCAGGTTCGCCACAATTGGAACATTTCGATGGGTTAAGCTTGTAGTATTGATTAGGAATTCGATGGGAACATGCGAGTTGGTGCGGGATGACGAAATAAATTCAGATCGCCAGCCAAGAAAGAAAATTAAGCTCTCCGCCCCTTCGAAAACCCACGAAGGAGCGGCCACCCGAAAAATCAAATCCCCCTTAAAGGCTTTGCCACCCGCCCGAGGGGTAGAGAAGGTGGAGTTTATGAATTGAGCGGAACCAACGGTATAAACAGTAGAAACGACACAGTATTTACATATATACTTAACCTGCTAAAAATACATAATTAATATGAATGCCGGAAAATAAATTCCCCGGTATTCTAGGACCCAATGAGTATAGCGATTCTGATAGGTGTTCACGACGGTTTGGTGCTTGCAGCAGATAGCGCCTCAACCCTTACATTGCAGCAGCAGCCACCTCCTGGCGTTGCCATGCCAGGAGGAACCTTAGTCGCAAATGTGTACGACAACGCAAACAAGATTTTCAACCTTGTCAAAGGAAAGTCGTTGGGTTGCGTCACGTTCGGGTCTGGCAGTATTGGCAACGCCTCTGTCGGGACGCTGATAAAAGATTTTAGGAAGAAACTCACGGCCAAGGAACTAGGTTTTGACCCTGAGAAGTACACTATGCAGCGCGTTGCCGAATTGCTTGCTGAGTTTATGGGTGAAGAATGCGAGAAGTTGAACCCGGTTGCCTCGCAAAACACAACTTTGGGATTACTGGTGGGAGGATATTCAAGTGCTGGCTCTCTCGGAGAGTCTTGGTCGATAGAAATAAACCAAGGCAAGCCAAAACCGCCCACCAAGCTGAGAAAGGATGAGGATCCAGGTATTAGTTGGGG
>Ga0210386_10000778_pt1 | contig 29416 bp, 22 predicted proteins | sample IncBWH32OmetaG_FD_160091 | JGI IMG/M metagenome (GOLD analysis project Ga0210386, IMG submission 160091) | Forest soil microbial communities from Barre Woods Harvard Forest LTER site, Petersham, Massachusetts, United States - Inc-BW-H-32-O ...
TTCGCCAGCAGGAAGTTCGCGCCGATATTGAACCGTGGTGTAAGTGGGGTCCCTATCTCAGCGAGCGTCAATGGGGCACGGTCCGCGAAGACTATAGTGACAGCGGCAATGCATGGGATTACTTTTCGCATGACCAGGCGCGCTCCCGCGCTTATCGCTGGGGCGAGGATGGCATCGCCGGTATCTCTGATGACAAACAGATTCTCTGCTTTGCGCTCGCTCTCTGGAACGGCAAAGACCCCATCCTGAAAGAGCGCATGTTCGGATTGACGAACAGCGAAGGCAATCACGGCGAAGATGTGAAGGAGTACTACTTCTATCTGGACAGCACGCCGACGCACTCCTACATGAAGTATCTCTACAAATATCCTCAAGCTGCTTACCCATATGACGATCTGGTGCTGACTAATAAACACCGCACTCGTAATGAGATGGAATACGAGCTGCTCGACACCGGCGTTTTCAATGAGAACCGCTACTTCGATGTCTTTGTCGAATACGCAAAGCAGTCCGCCGAAGATATTTCCATTCGCATAAGCGCGGTCAATCGCGGCCCGGATGCGGCAACGCTCCATCTGCTCCCCACACTCTGGTTCCGCGACACATGGGTGAGCGGCGAGACGCGCCCGCTGTTGCGCAGGGTGCAGGACGGCAATACTCAGGCGATCCAGGCGGCACACGAAGAACTAGGCAAATATTTTTTGCACTTCGATCCATCGGCAAAGCTTTTGTTTACCGAAAACGAGACGAACACCGAAAGGATCTTCGGTCAGCCAAATGCTTCTCCGTATGTAAAGGATGCGTTCCACAATTACCTCGTCCACGGAAACACCGAAGCCGTCAATCCAGCGGAGATAGGAACCAAGGCGACCCCTCATTCTTCCAAGGTGATTCCCGCAGGCGGTACGTGGACTGTTTCGCTTCGCCTCTGCACCATTCCTCCGGAAAATGCCTCGGCAGGCGTGAATGCGGATGCGGTCATTGCACAGCGCAAGCAGGAAGCAGATGAGTTCTACGACTCGATCACTCCAGACACGCTTTCTGCCGATCAAGCCGCCGTTATGCGTCAGGCCCTGGCCGGAATGCTCTGGACAAAGCAGTATTACTACTTCGATGTGCACCGCTGGCTCGAAGAGCATGGCATGAGCAAGACCACTCCGTTGCTGCAGCAGTCGCAGCGCAATGCTGACTGGTACCACATGGTGAACGAGAATGTGATCTCGATGCCGGACAAGTGGGAATATCCGTGGTACGCGGCATGGGATCTTGCTTTTCATACGATTTCGTTGTCGCTGGTTGATATCGATTTCGCGAAGCGGCAACTCGAGCTGATTACGAACTCCATCTATTTGCATCCCAGCGGTCAGATTCCTGCTTACGAATGGAACTTCAGTGACGTAAATCCACCGGTCCATGCCTGGGCAACGTACTTTGTCTACAACATTGAACGAACAATGCATGGAAACACCGATGTGGAGTTTCTGAAACGCATCTTTACCAAGCTCACACTCAACTTCACGTGGTGGGTGAACCGCAAAGACCGCAACGGCAGAAATATCTTTGAGGGAGGCTTTCTTGGGCTCGATAACATCGGCGTCTTTGACCGCAGCGCACCACTGCCCATGGGAGGCTATCTCGAACAGGCAGACGGTACTGCATGGATGGCACTCTTCAGCCTGAACATGCTTGAAATTTCAGCCGAGCTCGCCGTACACGACCCGGCATTTGAAGAGTTGGTGATTAAATTCTCTGAGCATTTCCTATGGATTGCCCGGGCGATCAACAAAATTGGCGATGCAGGTTTGTGGGACGAAGAGGATGGCTTTTACTATGACATGCTCCGCTCCCCTGACGGTAGAGCAACACGCCTGAAGGTGCGTTCCATGGTAGGCCTGCTGCCGCTCTGCGCGACAGCCGTGGTCGAGAAATATCAGCGCGATCGTCTACCGGAGCTTGCACAGCACGTGTGGTGGCGGTTGAAGAGCATGCCGGACGTTGCTGCGAGTATCCATCCCACAGGTCCAAATCATTTTGGCGTAGATGATCGCGGCATCCTGGCACTCGTGGGCCCTGAGAAGCTGCGCCGTATTCTCGGCTACATGCTCGATGAGAATGAATTCCTGAGCCCTTATGGAATCCGCGCACTTTCGCGCTATCACCTGAACCATCCATACATCTTCAACATGCAAGGACAGGAGAATCGCGTCGATTATTTGCCGGCCGAGTCGAACAACAGCATGTTCGGTGGAAATTCAAACTGGCGCGGGCCGGTCTGGATGCCGGTGAACATTCTCCTCGTCCGCGGACTGCTCAACTACTATCTCTACTACGGAGACAATTTCAAAGTGGAGTGCCCGACCGGTTCCGGCAACATGATGAACCTTTTTGAAGTCAGCAAGGAATTAGCCAGGCGGCTCTCTTCAATTTTTCTGCGCGATGAAGATGGCAGACGTCCTGTATTTGGAGGAACCGAAAAATTTCAGACCGATCCACACTGGTGTGATCACATTCTCTTCTATGAATACTTCCATGGCGACAATGGCGCGGGCTTAGGAGCCAGCCACCAAACGGGATGGACTGGCCTGGTCGCTCGTATGCTCCAGATGCAGGGCATTCTGGATCAGAAGTCTTACCTGGATGAGGGTAAGCGGACTTCCCTACAATATAAAAAGTAGTGCGATTGGTACGCTGTCCCCTCTGACGGTCGCAATCCGTTCCGGCCAGAGTGAATACCCGCCTTCACGCTCGTAAAGGCGGGTAGGGTGTTATTTTGCCGCCTCGCCTGTCAGCGATGGCGGTGCAAATGCATCCGCCAACGACGTGATTTTCATGTTCGCCTTCAATTGATCGAGAGCCGCCGGACTGGTGATCTTAATTTCTACCGGCTCACCGGGCAGCAGATCGACGTAGTTGTCGGAAAACTTTGCATCCAATTCGCCGAAGGAAACATAAACACTCCGCGCCAACGCCGGGGATGAAAGCCGCAGCACATATGCATCACCCTGCTTCGTCAAATCAGTGGCAATTTCAGCCTGCGGCAGGTGCACAAGCTTGGTCGGCACGAAGTAAACGATGTTGCTCGAAACCGGCTTGCCGTCCACCTGCAGATCGGCGGCTCCGAAGATAGCAGCCGCATCTGTGCCGTTGGCGTTTGCAAATTCCGACAACGGTATCTCGAGATAGCTTTTGCTCGAACCCGCCGGAATCGTCAGATCCTGCTGCTCCTGCCGCAACGTTTTGCCTTGCAGGTCCATGATCCGCAGTCGCAGATGCGCATTCGTTGGCGAAGTTTTATCCGAGACGACATACACGGCCAGCTTGCCGTCTTCCAGATGCGGCGAAACCAGCAGCGGCGCGTAGAAGCGCTTCGCGTAATATTGAAGCGCCTTCCAGCGGCCGTAGTAATCGAGGCTCGACCAGGAGGCCACCGGCCAGCAATCATTCAGCTGCCAATAGATGCCTCCCATATTGCGTGGACGGATGCGCCGCAGATGTTCCGCACCTGTCTTGATTCCCTCAGCCTGCAATACCTGGCTCGCATACAAGAACGAGCTGAAATCCTTCGGCTCGCCGTAATAGCGCAGCATGTAGTCGTGAATGATCGAGTTGCCTTCATTATTCTTCTGGTGGACGAGCATCACTGGAGTGAAGATGCTCGCACGGTCTTCCGGCTTGGTGAAGGCTTCGATCGTGCGCATCTCCGGGAAGGATTGGAAACCATACTCGGTCATGAAGCGCGGGAAATGCGTCTCATATTCATCAAAATTCACGCGCCCGTGCCACACGTTCCACTCATGCAGGTCGCCTGACTGGTATTCGGGCGTCTGATCTTCGTAATCGGAACTGGGCGAGCTGGGCCAGTAGGGCGTCTCCGGATTTAATTCGGCCACACTGCGAGCAATGACTCCGCTGAAGACGGTCAGATAGTCCTGCCACATGCGCAAACGCACGTCCTGCGGAAGCTGATCGCGTCCGGCCCAATGAAAGGCCAGCTCCGTCTCATTGTTTCCGGACCATAAAACGATGCTGGGATGATTGCGCAACTGCTCGATCTGGTAACGTACTTCTTCTTCCACCTGCTGCTTGAAGTCGTAGGTGCCTGGCTGCCAGTCATTGCCGAACATGAAGTCCTGCCAGATCATGATGCCGAGTTCATCGCAGATGTCGTAGAATTCCTGCGTCTCGTAGTAGCCTCCGCCCCAATGGCGGATCATGTTCATGTTGGCGTCGCGCGCGGACTCAAGCACGGAGCGGTATTGCGCGGTGGTGACGCGGCTGGGGAAGCTATCGAACGGGATCACATCCGCGCCCTTGCCGTAGACAGGAATTCCGTTCACGATGAACTCGAACGACCGCCCCCACTGATCGCGATCGCGGCGAAGCACAATCGAGCGCAGGCCTGCCTTGGCGGTTGCTTCGTCGGCTACGGCTTTGCCACTGCCAATTCGCACGTGGAACTGATAGATCGGTTGTGCGCCGTAACCTGCCGGATACCAGAGCTCCGGTCTGTCGATCTCAAGGGGAAGAGTGAGGTGATTCATTCCCGCCCGCAGAAAGACATTCTGGCTGGCATCCTTATTCTTGCCGTTCAGTCCATAACTTACTGTCAGTTTTGCCGGCCCATCCTGTGATGCGACTACGTCGGCTTCCATGTTCACCCGAGCCAGCGGCTGGCTAATGTCCAATTGATGGATGTAGACATTCTCGATGCGTGCCGCATCCCACGTCTCCAGATGAGCGGGCCGCCAGATGCCGCTGGTCACAAAGCGCGGTCCCCAATCCCATCCATACTCATAAGCAGGCTTGCGGATATAGGTTTTCTCATCCGTCTTTGTGCGCGCCTGCCACGGATCTTTCGCCGCTACTTTCGCAGCTGCCTTGATCGGCGAAATAAAAACAACGCGCATCTGATTCGCACCCGCCTTGAGCTGCGGCTTCACGTCCACCCGCCATTTGCGGAAGGCATTGTCAGCCGTCATTACTTTCTGATCGTTCACGTACACATCGGCCGCGGAATCGAGCCCTTCAAAAACCAGCTCGACATGCTGATGGCTTAGTGTTTCCGGTGAAACCTGCAGCGTCGTGCGATATTCCCAGTCCGCATTCTCGATCCATTGCAGCTTTGCCTCGTTATCGCGATAGTAAGGATCGGGAATCAACTTGTTGTCGAGCAGATCGAGGTGTACATCTCCGGGCACTTTTGCCGGATGCCACTCTACAGGCTTAGCCGCGTCGGGCGCGAGCTGCCGGAACTCCCATCCGGTATTCAGTTCAACTGATTGCCGCTGTTGCCCCAACAGCGACGGAACTCCAAGCAGACCCATGCAACTCACAAAAAGCACAATACAGCGACGCAACATTCACACACCCCAGGGAAATTTCACTGACAAATTTCAGTTTTGATAACGATATCTAAATGAAGAGTACATGAGAAAGAACCACGCAAGAAAGGGCCGGTTCCGGCAGCGCGTGGGCTGCTACACTCGGAAACGAGCCTTATCTCTTGAGGAGCTAAAACCGAATGTCTGAAAATGAAGTGAAAATCACCGTGCGTCCCAACGGACCTTTCCGCGTGGAAGGCCCATGTAAATTACTCGACGCCGACGGAAAAGAATGGGACCTGACCGGTAAACCCGCCTTCTCGCTTTGCCGCTGCGGAGGCTCCACCAACAAACCATTCTGCGACGGAACCCACTCCAAAATCGGATTTCAGGCTGCGGAAGCAGCCGTGGCTCGGGCAGACGCGCAAAAGCAGCCGTAACGGAGAGAAAACGCGGCGAACCTCTACACTTCCCGCATCGAATGATCGCGTCACGGAATCTCTATAAAAGGAGATTCCGTGGTAAAACGCAGGTCATCCGGCCCCAAACTCAGCTTTGTTCTTAACTTGATTGCCCGTTCCGCCTTTCGCCCCATGGAAGGCGAGCAGCACAAGCCTGTGCTCACTGACACCAGTGAGCTTGGCGTGACATTTATCGGCCATTCCACATTCCTGATCCAGATGGGTGGACTCAACCTGCTCGTCGATCCGGTTTTCGCTAGCTGGCTGATCGTCCTGCATAGAGTGCGGCGCCCTGGTGTTGCGTTGAAAAATCTGCCGCCCATCGATGCTGTTCTGTTGACGCATGCTCATATGGATCACCTGAATCTTCCCTCGCTGCGGAAAATTATCCGGCACACGCGCGAACTCAGCGGCAAATCTCCGGTCGCTGTCGTGCCCTGGAACGTCGCCGACCTGGTACAGGACCTCGGCTTCGCGCGCGTTGAGTCATTGCAGTGGTGGCAGTCTCTTCGCATTGGCAATGTTGAAATCACGTCGACTCCGGCAAAACATTGGGGCGCCCGCAAAATGACCGATACACATCGTGGGTTTGGCGGTTACGTACTGCGTCATGGCGCGCAATCGCTCTATCACTCCGGAGACACAGGATATTTTGCAGGCTTTCGCGAAATCGGCGAGCGCCTCGCGCCACAGGTCGCCCTGCTGCCCATCGGCGCCTATTCGCCTGACGGATTCCGCTCTGTGCATACCAGTCCTGAGGATGCACTGCAGGGCTTCATTGATCTTCGCGCTGACATGATGATCCCCATGCACTATGGCACATTCTGCCTTTCCGCCGAACCCATGAGCGAGCCATTGCCGCGTCTGTTAGCCGCCGCTGACAATGACGGAATCGGCAGCCGCATGCTTCCGTTACGCGAAGGCGCGACAAAGATTTTCTCTGCCAAGACGGTCTCCACCGATCGCTCCGGAACGTTGACAGTGCCAGAGACTGCCTGAATACTGGTGCAAGCCTTAAATAAGCCGTACACTTGCACTTAAGCTAACGATGACCAAATCTGGTTCGCATCCCACACTCGCTGATGTAGCACGCAAGGCCGGAGTCGGCACTACCACAGTCTCCCGAGTTATTAACGGTGGGCATCGCGTCAGCCCACGCACTTTGAATCGTGTTCGCTCCGTCATCGAACAGCTTGGCTATATGCCGAACCAGGCAGCGCGTATCCTCAAGGGTGAGCGTACCAAGACCATCGGCCTGGTCATTCCCAGCATCGCCGACTCCTTTTTTTCCAGCTGCGCCGAAGCCGCACAGGAAATCGCGCGGGCTCATGATTCCCTGCTTATCGTCACGGTTACAAATAACGATCCGCACATCGAGATGGAAAACCTCAATGTGCTCATGCGCCATCGAACGGATGGCCTGCTGCTTGCACCGGCAAACTATCAAAGCGATACGCTGTCAGAGTTTCTCGGCAGGATCTCGACGCCCGTCGTGAGCTTCGATCGCCCGATTGCAAAGACGGGCATTCCCAGCGTGGTCGCCGACAATTACAAGGGCGCGCGCATCGCCACCGAGCACCTGATCGAACACGGATATAAGCGCATCCTATGCCTGGGCGGCGAAACCACGCTCTATACCATGCGCGAACGTCTTCGCGGATATCGGCATGCGATTGAGGATGTCGGCCTGCCGGCCATCGTCGATATGTCGGTGAAGGATTACAAATCAGCTGAGTATGCCATCGAGAGTTATCTCGCCGCTTCCCAACCGCCCGATGCGATTTTCACGTTGAAGAACAGCATCACGATCTTTGCGTTCGAAACACTGCAGAAGCTGAGAGTATCGGTTCCAAAATCGATCGCGCTGCTTGGCTTCGATGACTTCGAATTGGCATCGACACTGCGGCCATCGATCAGCGTAATTCAGCAGCCGATTGAAGACATGGGCCGCATCGCGACCGAGATCCTGTTCGAGCAGCTGCTGCCCACCAAAAAGGGCAAGCATCAGCTCGCCAGAAAACGCCAGGACATGGTGAAGCTAGAGACCAGGCTTGTCCTCAGAAACTCCTGTGGATGCAATCCCACAAGCACTTAGAAACAAACTTCAGGACCTATCCGTCTATCTAATGCCCGGCTATTCAAGGAAACGCTACCATACTAAATGGAATCGTTTCCACTCCTACTTTTTTCGTGTATATTGCAAAGGGTTATAGGTGATTGGATTCCAATGCATCGCTCACTCCAGTTACAGATTGACTTTCTCCTTGGGCATCGTTTTCCAATGTCCAGCTTGCAACTTCGCTGCGATGGCGGCATCCGGTTTTTGAGATTTAGCTGCATATGAGCTCTTTTTCGGTTGGAGTGGATCTAGGCGGAACAAATCTGCGCATCGCCGCATACACGCGTGCGTCCGGCTTGCTGGAAACGATTCTGTTGCCCACACGATTGGCGGCAGGTCGGCACGCTGTCATCGAAGACATGTGCCATGGCATCCGTAAACTGAGCGATAACTATTCCCCACAGCATGAACTCATTGGAGTCGGTATCGGTACGCCCGGACCACTCGAGCTACCTGCGGGCCGGCTGCATAACCCGCCCAATCTTCCCGGCTGGGATGGCTTCGATCTGCGCGCCGAGGTAGAAGCCTGTCTGGGTATGCCGGTCGCGCTGGAAAGTGATGCAAATCTCGCCGCTCTGGCGGAATGTCTTCTGGGCAGTGGCCGTACACTTGGTATCGATTCGCTTTGTATGCTTACACTCGGCACCGGCATCGGCAACGGCATCATTCTGGATGGAAAAGTCTGGCACGGAGCACACGGCATGGCCGGCGAGGCAGGCCATCTCAATATATGGCCCGATGGTCCGGCATGCGGATGCGGCAGCAATGGCTGTCTTGAAATGTACGCCTCCGCCACCGCTCTGCGCCGCATCGCCCTCGAAGCGGCTTCATCGGGTAAGGCACCTGCCATTGCAGCGCTCTGCGCAGCAAATCCCGACTTCACCACGCGCGATCTTTCAGACCTGGCGGAGAATGGAGCCGCCGACGCCCAGCGCATCTTCGATGACCTTGGCCGTGTTCTGGGTATTGGTATAGGCGACCTCGTGAACACGCTCAATCTGCCTCTCTATGTCGTGGGCGGTGGATTAGCTAACGCATGGGATCTCTTCTCTCCAGCCATGTTTGCGGAAGTACGCTATCGCAGCTATGTCTACAGGCTTACCAAACCCGGCAGCGCAGTTCTGAATGGTAATGCGGATGCTGGCACGCGTATTATTGCCGCGGAACTAGGAGCGGATTCCGGGCTGCTTGGGGCCTGCATTCTTCCCTATACCTTTTCGGACAAAAGCACTACAGACACACCAAAGACCGCCCCTCGATGACGAGACCGCCATTTTTCTTACCTGGACGCACCTATGCGATTGAACTTCTACCTCTTTAAGAGCACGATTGTAGGCGCTCTCGGTGGCCTTCTTTTTGGCTTCGATACCGCCGTGATTGCCGGCACCACGCACCAGCTCACTGACATCTTTCATCTCTCGCCAGCCGCTCTTGGCTTGACTGTTTCCATCGCTCTCTGGGGCACAGTCATCGGCGCCATGTCCGCCGGAGCCATCGGACAAAAACTAGGCGGCCGCGAAACACTCCGCATCATGGCCGTGCTCTACGTCATTTCGGCGCTGGGCTGTGCCTTCTCGTGGAATTGGTCGGCTCTTGTTGTATTCCGCTTTATCGGCGGACTTGGAATCGGCGGCTCTTCCGTCCTGGGACCGGTCTATATTGCCGAGATTGCACCGGCAAAATGGCGCGGACGCCTCGTCGGGCTTTTCCAAATCAACATCGTCATCGGCATTCTGCTGGCGTATGCTTCCAACTTCTTCATCGCCCGCCTTGGCCTAGGAGTTCTGGAGTGGCGCTGGCAGCTTGGCGTGGCAGCGGCGCCGGCCATTCTGTTTCTTATCATGCTCTTCGGCATCCCCCGCAGCTCCCGCTGGCTGGTCACGCAGAACCGGATCGATGAAGCGCGCTCAGTCCTGCAGATGATGGGTTCACCCGACTCGGAAGCGGAATTGCGCGAAATTGTCGACTCGATTCACCTGGAACGCAGCGCTAAAACCGAACCGCTCTTTCAATACAAGTACCGGCTCCCTATTTTTCTTGCCATCTCGATCGGCATGTTCAATCAGCTGGCGGGCATCAACGCCATCCTTTATTACCTGAACGATATTTTTCAGGCAGCCGGGTTCAGCGCCATGTCCGGCGATTTGCAGGCCGTTCTTGTGGGTGCGATGAATCTTTTCGCAACACTTTTGGCCATGACGGTTATTGATAAGATCGGCCGTAAGACGCTGCTGCTCATCGGCTCCGTAGGCACGGCCGCGTGCCTCATAGGCGTAGCCTCGATCTTTTTTATGCAGCGGCATCAATCCTCTCTTCTGTGGCTGCTTGTCGGCTACATCTTCTTCTTTGCCATTTCGCAGGGCTCGGTTATCTGGGTCTACATAAGTGAGGTTTTCCCTACGCGCGTCCGATCAAAAGGGCAGAGTCTCGGCAGCTCCTCGCACTGGATCATGAATGCGGTCATCTCCGGCACGTTTCCGCTGCTCGCCAGATATTCCGCCGGAGCGCCCTTCATTTTCTTTGCCGCAATGATGGTGCTGCAATTCTTCGTTGTTCTGTTTATTTATCCGGAAACGAAGGGTTATACGCTGGAGCAGATGCAACACCGTCTTGGTATCGAATAAATCCATTCACTCGTTACACTTGGGCGCGGATAAAGAGAAAGGACGGGCAATAGACGGCAGAACTGCAAGGGTCGCCCCATTTCCCGCTTTGCGGCGTCGTGTTACAGTCAGTTTTGATTTACACACAATCCTTGTTGATTTCATAGTGACGCCGCGTCCATGAATATCAGTGCGTGAGAGGCTTCATGGATCTCTTCCAGAAGAGTCCTAACCCGATGTGGATTTATGATGCGGAAACTCTGCGCTTTCTGGATGTAAATCAATCGGCAATTGAATGCTATGGCTGGTCGCGCGAAGAATTCCTGACAATGACCATACTCGATATCCGGCCCGAGGCTGATGCGGAAGCGGCGCGTTTAAAAGCAAAGCAAGGTGGTGTGCAACAGGCATCCGGGCCGTGGGTACATCACTACAAAGATGGCTCGGAACATCTCGTTCACGTCACCTCGTATCCGACCGAATTCGCCTCTCGGACCGCCCGCCTGGTTACCGTCAATGACATCACAGACCTGATGCGAACGACCGAGGCGCTCAGACAAAGCGAGGAGGTGTTTCGTGGACTGTGCGCGTCGAGCCCCGCAGGCGTATTTCAGGCCCGGATCGATGGCTATGTGCTCTATGCCAACCCTGTACTCGCACGCTCATGGGATATGACAGAAGAGGAAATGTATGGCAATGGCTGGCAGCGTCGCGTGCACCCGGATGACCTGCCAGCCCTGATGGAAGGCTGGCAGGCTGCGAATGCGGCAGCCCATTCCTATGAGCATATCTTTCGCATCTTGCTGCCTTCTGGAGAAGTCCGCTGGATGCACGGCCGCTCCACCGTGGTTTGCGATGCAGACGGCAATCCGGCTGCTTCAGTTGGCACGACCGACGATATAACCAAACAACGTCAGGCCGCAGATGTCCTGCGCATGAGCGAAGCCGAACTGCGGGCGCTTACCGATCAGTTGCCCGTCGCTCTCCTCTATGTCGACATACAGGGGAAATGCCGTCGCGCCAACCGCGCGTTTGAGGAGTGGTTCGATATACCGCGCGAGGAAGTCGTCATGCAGGATTTCGAATTCTTCGTCCTGCGGGGTGATGGAAAACAGTACGAAGCGGATGTGCGTCGCGCATGGACGATGGCATCACAAGGAACGCCTGCTCGTTTTGAAAAAACAATTCTGATTCACAACAAAAAGCGCACCATCGAAGCCACGTATACCCCGGACACTGACCAGCAGAATCGTATCTGTGGAGTAATCCTCCTGCTGCATGACATTACCGAACGCCGCGCGCTCGAGGAGCAATTCCGCCATGCACAGAAGATGGAAGCCATCGGGCGGCTTGCCGGCGGCATCGCGCACGACTTCAACAACATTCTTTCCGTCATAAATGGCTATGCGCGCATTTTGCAGCACGAACTGGACGGAAACGAGCGCCTTGGTCACATGTCGGGAGAGATCCATCGCGCCGGTGAACGAGCGGCGCGGCTCACGCAGCAATTGCTCGCATTCAGCCGCAAGCAAGTCAGCCTGCCGCGCATCGTCCGCGCCGATGATCTGCTTCGCGATGATGAAACCATGCTTCGCCGGCTGGTAAGCGATACTATTTTTCTCGAAATGTATCCAGTGGCCGAGAACGCATGCATCGAAATTGATCCGCATCGTTTCAGCCAGGTGCTGCTCAATCTGGTCGTCAATGCCCGCGACGCCATGCCCCGCGGCGGTGTGCTCACAATTAGAGCGAGCGTCGAACATCGCAATGTGCTGATTACCGTTCAGGACACAGGCTGCGGCATGCCTGCTGAAGTGAGAGAGCGGCTTTTCGAGCCATTTTTCACCACAAAGGAAGAGGGCAAGGGCACCGGTCTAGGGCTTGCTACTGTCTACGGCATCATTCGCGAGGCTGGCGGGAATATCTCCGTGAAATCGACAGAAGGCGTCGGCTCGGCTTTTATCATTTCACTCCCCATTGCGAACCAGACACAAATGACAGACCCTCCGCCGAAGCAAAGAAACTCTTCTCAGAGAGGCAACGAGACGATCCTGCTCATTGAAGACGACTCGAATATCCGCTATCTGCTCGCCCATACGCTCGAAGCATGCGGTTACCGCGTCGTGCAGGCTGCCAATGGTATGGAAGGCCTGGCGACAGGTCAGGAAATTCTTCCCGAGATTGATGTTGTCATCAGCGACGCCATCATGCCAAAGATGAGCGGGCAGGACGTAATTGCCAACCTGCGCCGTTTGCGTCCAGAGTTAAAGGCTCTGCTGGTCAGTGGTCATATAGACGCCGATCCGAAGGATGTGACCAACGATATGCAGACATCGTTCCTCTACAAGCCCGTCCCGCCCGAGGTTCTTACCGCCGAATTACGCCGCCTTCTTGATGGCGCCACTGTATCCACAGGACAGCACCTGGAACCGGCATAGTGTATGAAGGGAGTTATGACTCCATGAGGGCGAATCGAGCTTGAGCCATCCAATCGCTGCTGTTCGGCATGCACGCTGGGCAGTTGCTATTTTCTTCTTCACGAATGGGAGCACAATCGGCGCATGGGTGCCGCATGTGCCTGATCGCGCGCGTGAGCTCGGCCTCAATCCCGCGCAGCTGGGAGGGGTTCTGCTAGCCGCCGGCCTTGGCTCAGTCATCGCCATGCCGCTTGCGGGCATGCTGATCAGCCGCTACGGCAGCCGTACCGTCTGCACAGCGGCTGCGGCGCTCTTCCCTCTTGCGTTAAGCGCTGCAGTGCTTTCACCCACGGCACTCCTTATGGCGACTTCCCTGCTTTTCTTCGGCATGGCGGGAGCAGCCACGGACGTGGCGATGAACTCGCACGGTGTTCTGGTCGAGGAGCATCTGGGCCGTCGCACTATCTCGCTCTTTCATGCCCTTTACAGCCTCGGGGGAGTGGCAGGCTCTGCCATCGCCAGTGCCGCACTTTCTCGCGGCATCGCCTCTCGCAGCGTGGTGCTTATTACATCCACTCTACTTCTCGTCACAGCATTCGTTGCCGGTCAATTCCTGCTGCCGCGCGGGCTTGAGCACACCCATGCCCAGGTACACGCCTTGCGTCCGAATGGCCGCCTGCTGATGCTTGGAATTCTTGCCTTCTCGACGATGGTTTCTGAAGGAGCAGTCGCAGACTGGAGCGGCATTTTTCTACGCGTTATTCGCGGGCTGGGACCAGGCGTTGTCGGATATGGGTTCACGGCATTCTCCGCGGCCATGGTCACGGGCCGCCTCACAGGTGACCTTTCAGTCGCCCGCCTGGGAGAAATGCGGGCGCTCCGTATTGGTGGGTTGCTGGGCATCGCCGGGCTGCTTGCTGTGTTGCTGTGTCCCCAATTGCCTCTCACGATTGCCGGGTTTGCTCTTCTAGGACTCGGCCTTGCCAATGCCTCACCCGTGCTCTATCGCGCTGCGGGAAAAATTCCTGGAGTACTGCCGGGAGCAGGCATTGCAACGACAGTAGGCATCGGCTACGCAGGACTGCTCGCCGGACCGCCAGTTCTCGGCTTTGTAGGCCAGGTTGCCGGGGTTAGCCGCATCTTTGTTGTGATGATTGGGCTTTGCACACTGCTGACTTTTGCAGCGCCTCTCGTGAGCATTTCGAAAGAGGCAAAAACGCAAACTGTTTAGGGCCTGTTCAGGCCCTAATTGTTGTCTTCACGTCTGTGCAACGTTGGACGATCGTCGCCATTCTGCGGTGCATTTGGGTCGGCGTTCGGATCGCTCGTGCTCGCACGCCGTAAGGTCGGCTTGCCGCTCTTTGGATCCATGAGTTTACGTTTGTTCTCGATACGCGCGAGTCGTGCCTTTACGTCATCGAACTCTGACGTGGTCACAAGATATTCGTCCTTCGCTGGCAGAATCTTCGCGATCTCTTCCTGGGTGTGCGCAATGCGGTCCGGCGTCTGAGGATGATTCGAGAATGCCTTGGCCACAGCTCCCGGTTTCTGCTTTTCGAGGTTTTGTATCTTCTCAAAGAAGGTCACAAACGCCTGCGGATCATATCCGGCCCGGTACATGTATTGCACGCCCAAGTAATCCGCCTGCCCTTCGAACTCGCGCGAGAACATCAGGAAGGTCATGGGAATGGCGATGTTGATCGCTTCGTAGATACCGTATCCGGTCCAGCTGTAACCCGTCATCATGATCAGGGGAATTGACCCCAATTGCACATAATTCATACGGGTCATTTCACGCGCTGCATGATGCGCGCATACGTGGGCCGTTTCGTGCGCCATCACTCCGGCAAGCTCCGCCTCTTCGTCCGCCGCCAAAATCAGGCCTGAATTCACATAGAAAAATCCGCCAGGCAGCGCCATGGCGTTGATCTCGTCCGTGTCGATGACTTTGATCGTGAACGGTACCTTGCAGTCCGAGTTTTTCACGATGTTCTGGCCGATACGGTTGACGTATTCCGTCACCACCGGATCGTTGATCAACTTCGTGCTCTTCTCAATCTGGTCTGCGTACTGCTTGCCCATCTTGATCTCGCCCTCAGTCGAGTACCAGTTCCCGACACCGCGTCCACCAATATTGCGCGTGCCTACGGCATTAACGTCTTCAACACTGCCTTGTTTTACATGAACTTGTGCTGGCTCTGTGTTCGGCGGAGGGGTGTTCGCGGACGGAGCGCCTGCGTTTGCAGCATCAGGCTGGGGTGGCGTCTGCGCCGGTGTCGATGGGCTGGCGTCAGGTTTGGCCTGTGGCGATGATGTGGGTGCGGGCGTAGAAGTTGGTGGAACAGAAGGCTGCTGGCTTGTGCCCGATTGAGGCGCAGGCGCGCTTGTTGGCGTCTGACTCCCATTCGAGTTGCTCTGCGTCGTACTCTGTGCAAACGCCACCGGAGCCAGCGCCAGACTGGCAGCCAGCAATAACTGCGGAGCGACCCTCTTTTTCGTCAAGATCGTGGCCATACAGCACTCCCCTAAGAACCGGATGCAGACGGAATCCAATTCACCCTGTCCCTATAGACGTTAGTATGCTCCTTTTTGTCAGCCTATGCGTTCGGATTCTGGATGCGCCCGCCGCCGCACCATTTTGATGGAATCAAAGCGCCTCCTTTTCTGCGACTGCTCCAATTTCGACGAGCCTACGCCCTTCTGAGAATTCAGGCGCATTTTTCGCGTGGACAGCCGTGAGGTTATGAGCGGCGCAACCCTTCAAAACCGAACGCCTTCTATGCCCGCGACGCTGTCTCCTTTCACGTAAACCGCGCTTCATCAGCTACTTGCCTCTACGAATGCCATGGCCCAGGACATACTTTCATACTACCGCGATATTAGCCCCTATGAACTCCCGCCATACATCTCACCTCTGCCGCTTTCTGACAGCCAAGCCTCTGTCTCCTTCAGCATCGAAGGCAGGCCAGAACCAAAAGCGACGAGCCGGGTGAATCCAGCATGCGCGCCTCACGTCTCGAACCGATGAAGACCCTGCGCGATCAATAAGCCTGCCCATCGTCCCGGGTATTCCATCAGTCAAACGAATTGAGAGCTCACCTTGCGAGCCCGGGTCCGCGCTGCGTCAGTTGTAGCAACAGCTACACTGGTGAGGCCGGACCATCCCACCATGACGCATCACATTGCCATCAAGCCGACGACATGGATCCTCCTTGCCGGCCTGCCGGCCACCGGAAAAAGTACCCTGGCCCGGGCACTGGCAAAGCGGCTCGACAAGTGCGTCATCCTCGATAAAGACACGGTGCGAGCCACGCTCTTCCCCGGCGCAATGACGGATTACACCGCAGAGCAGAACGACCTGTGCATGCGCGTGATCTATGATGCTGCAGGCTATCTGACGCATCGTGGACTAGCGGACTTCATCCTCATCGACGGGCGCACTTTTTCCAGCGCCGCGCAACTCGCCGAAGCGTTGGATGCAGCGTCGAAAGCTCGAGCATCGCAGCGCATCCTGCATCTGATCTGCTCCGATAAGGTCGCGGCAGCCCGTCTGAGTGTCGTCGATCCTGATCATCCGGCGCGCGACCGCGATATCGAGCTATATCGTCAGGTAAAAGCAAAATTCGAGCCGATCCTGCGTCCGAAGCTCGACCTTGACACTTCGTCCGGCGTCGATAATCTCGTCGATCGGGCAATTGAATATATTCACTCTTAGCCACATCCTGTTTCTGCGAGGTATATTGCTTTCGTATGGCTGTGAAAACCTCCGAAAAACCTCTAAACACTCTCTGCATCGATGTCGGCGGCACCGGCGTCAAAATCATGATCCTCGATGCTCAAGGCAAGCCGCTCACCGAACGTCTCCGCACTCCCACTCCGGTGAACCCCACACCGGCCCGTGTACTGGCTGCTGTTGAAAAGCTGAAAGCGCAAGTCCCAAAGTTCGATCGCGTCTCCGTCGGCTTTCCCGGAGTGGTAAAGCACGGCATCATCTATACCGCCGTCAATCTTCACCCCAAATGGGTCGAGTTTCGTCTTCAGTCCGAATTGGAAAAGCGCTGGAAGAAACCAGTGCGCGTTGCTAATGATGCTGCCGTGCAAGGCTATGCCGCCATACGCGGCAAGGGCGTTGAAATGATTCTCACCCTCGGCACCGGCCTGGGCTCGGCCATCTACACCGAAGGCCATCTCTGTCCTGGCCTTGAGCTGGCGCATCATCCCTGGATAAAGGACAAGACATACGAAGACTTCCTGGGGAAACGTGGCTTGAAGAAGCACGGCGCGAAACGCTGGAACAAACTACTGGCCGAGGCGATTCAGCAGACTGCCTCGACCTTCAACTGGGACAAGCTCTATCTCGGCGGCGGGAATGCCAAGGAAATCAGTTTCAAGCTTGGGGAAAACATCGAAGTAATTTCGAACGAAGACGGATTGCTGGGCGGGGCGGCTCTCTGGAAGCACGATTTTTAAGTTCTCCTATCAGGCTCTAGCCACCCCTTTTTGAATCGCTTTCATCGAATCAAAGCGATTCGAAAGGACGCCCCTATGCCCGTTGAGATCACCTGGCAGACGATAGCGTTACGCATCTCGCTCACTGTGATTGCAGGAGCATTGCTCGGCATAAACCGCAGCAAACGCGGACATCCTGCCGGTCTGCGAACCACGTTGCTGGTCATGCTTGCCGCCTCCATCGCCATGATTCAGATGAACCTGCTGCTGCCGACGAATGGCAAGCCGCACGATTCCTACACAGTCATGGATTTGATGCGGCTCCCGCTTGGCATTCTTACCGGCGTTGGTTTTATCGGAGCAGGCGCAATTGTTCGCAAGAACGATATGGTCACAGGAGTGACAACAGCGGCGACCATGTGGTTCTCAACAGTGGTTGGACTCTGCTTTGGCGGAGGACAGCTCATCCTCGGTTCGACGGCTGCGGTGCTCGGTTTTCTCGTGTTGTCCACGTTACGCTGGACAGAAACCAGATTGGATGAACTGCAACGAGCAACTCTAATTTTGACCTTTACTGAAGACGGCATCTCGGAAAAAACACTCCGCGATTTATTAGAAAGCGCGAAGGTCCATGTCAGAACCGTTTCGGTTGCGTATTTGTTCTCCGAACGCCAAAAGAAATTTGATTGCGAAGTCCGCTGGCGTTCCAACAAAGAAGCGAGTCAAAATCCGGCCGTGCTTGACGAGCTTGTCGGTCTTCCGGGTTTGCTCGAAATGGAATGGAAGCCTGTAGGCACTTCGCCGATATGACATCTGTCACATTCGATTCGTGACACAATTCACTGCTTTCCATCTGGAAAATCCCGCATGCTGTCTTCTGTAAGTCTCAGGAGGCAAGATGCCGGCAACCGCACTGATCCCGGACCTCATCAGCGAACCGATCGAATATCCCAGCTTCAGCAACCCTGTGGCGCGGCTGCATTCTGTTACCAAACGATACGGCGCGAACACAGCGCTCGATAATTTTTCGTTTGAGATTCATCCCGGCGAGATTGTCTCGCTTCTGGGGCCGAATGGAGCGGGCAAAACGACAGCGATCCGCCTGCTGCTGGGGCTGATCTCACCTACTTCCGGAAGTGTTCGCGTGCTCGGCCGCGATCCCCGCAACTCGTCGGCACGCACACGGATCGGCGCCATGCTGCAGGTAGCCAAGGTTCCGGAAAATCTTCGCGTGCGAGAGCATGTCGACCTCTTCCGCAGTTACTATCCGAATCCCTTGCCGGCGTCTGAGGTCTTCCGCATCGCCGGGTTGCAAGGCATCGAAGACAAGCTCTTCGGCAAACTCTCCGGCGGACAGAAACAACGTGTTCTCTTCGGCCTCGCACTCTGCGGCGATCCCGATCTTGTCTTTCTTGACGAACCGACCGTCGGCATGGACATCGAGGCGCGTCGAAATCTATGGACGCAGATACGTCTGCTGTCAGCACGGGGAAAAAGCGTTTTGCTGACCACGCATTACCTAGAAGAGGCAGATGCGCTTGCCAGCAGGATCATCGTAATAAACAAGGGAGCGATGGTTTCACAAGGCACTCCCGCACAGATCAAGAGCCAGGCATCGGGACGCAGAATCCGTTGTGTCACGCAACTCAGCATCGAGTTCGTGCGCCGCCTGCCTACAGTGAACGATGTTGTAGAAGATCGTGATGCTTTCGTCATCATGGCCTCGCATCCTGAAGCCGTTGTTCGCGTCATGCTCCAGAACGATGAAACGCTGCGCGATCTGGAAGTCTCGCCCGCCGCTCTTGAAGATGCTTTCCTCGTTCTGACAAAGTCCAAAGCCAATTAGCCGATAAGGAGATAATCCATGGCCACTGCTGCAATGCAACCGATAACGCTGGGCATGCCTTACTACGTCAATATCTTCGCCAAGGAAACCCGATATGAATTTCTCAAGGCGGTGCGCAACCGCATGTTCTCTCTGGCAACTTTGGGATTTCCCATCATGTTCTATCTGCTCTTCGGCGTAACAAACAAGAACACGGGATCTGGCTTCAACTACGCCCAGTATCTTGTCGCCGGATACAGCTGTTTCGGCATGATCGCGGCGGCGCTCTTCAACCTGGGCGCCGGCATCTCCACTGAACGCGCGCAGGGCTGGCTTGAAGTAAAACAGGCTAGCCCCATGCCGCGAGTTGCCTATCTCGCAGCAAAAGTGCTGACCTGTATGGCCTTCGGCATCGCAATTGTAGCCGCTCTGGTCACAATAGGAATGACGTTCGGAGGCGTACATGCAACGTCGCTCCAAATCGTGCATTTAGCCGCCGTCATCGTCGCCGGATCCATTCCCTTTGCCAGCTTCGGACTGGTACTGTCTCTGTTGATGCCGCCCAGTGCAGCGCCTGGAATCATCAACCTTATCTACTTGCCGATGTCATTCTGCTCCGGCTTATGGATGCCGATTGAGGTTCTTCCGCATTGGTTGCAGAGAATAGCTCCATTGCTTCCGACCTACCACTATGCGCAGCTGGCGTTAAACGTCTTCGGTTATGCGCGCTCCAGTGCTACGCTCATTCATTGGGAAGCACTGGCGGCGTTTACCTGCCTCATGCTGGGGGCTGCATGGTTGATTTTCGCTCGTAGTGAAGCAAAGGCATAACGAACGTGGAAGAGAACCCTAAATCCGAATCTTCTTCCGGAACGCCGTTAGGGGTATGGCATTCGCTGGCAAGCGGCTGCGATAAAGTCCCGCCCGGGCAGGCCTATGAGGCAGTTCGCGTTCACACAATTCCGGGTAACACAAAAGATCGGCGAGGCGGCTGGCCAGACAAGAACCGTCTGTATGATTACGTCTGGCTCGTCTATTCCATCTTCTTCTTCATCGAACCCATCGCTCGCCGCAATCTGCGTTACTGGCTTGAATTTGCCGCCGTCTACAGCCTGTTTCTCATCATCTATTCCGGACTGGTATACGCGCGCACAAAAGTCCAGAGTTACCTGCTGCTAGCAGCTATGGCCATTCTCGGACTGTTGTATATGCCACGCAACAACTCGGCCGCCGGCATACTGATCTACGTTGCGGCATTCATCCCATTTATCAGTGACTCGCTCGGACTCGTCGTTGGCACCATCATTTCTCTCTGTGGTGGCATTGCCCTTATGGGATATTTACTGCATATCAGTCCCTGGGCATGGGGTTTCCCTGCATTTTTCTGCATTGTCGTCGGTGGCACAAATCTCCTGACATCGCAAAAGATTCGCGCGAAAGCACGACTTGAACTTGCCCACGAGGAGATCGAGCAGCTCGCGAAGCTGGCTGAACGGGAACGCATCGCGCGTGATCTCCATGACGTTCTGGGTCACACACTTTCTGTTATTGTCCTGAAATCGGAATTAGCCGGACGCCTCTTCGAACGCGACCCGCAGCGCGCACGCCATGAGATCGGCGAAGTGGAGCAAGTCTCTCGCAAGGCCCTGAGTGAAGTGCGCGAGGCCATCCGTGGTTATCGCTCCGAGGGTCTTGTGGCCGAGATCGAGCGCGCTCATCGCACTCTTGATGCAGCAGGCGTCACGCTCACCTGTGAATCGAAGCCACCCTCCCTCGCACCTGCACAAGAGACAGTGCTCTCGCTGGCCGTACGCGAAGCGGTGACAAACATCGTTCGCCATGCGCAGGCCAGCCGGTGCCACATGCTCTTTGTCACTGAGAATGGCCGCACGTCGCTTACCGTGGAAGACGATGGGCGCGGCAATATTCGCCAGGAGGGCAACGGACTGCGCGGCATGCGCGAGCGCATTGAATCTCTGGGCGGCCGCTTCAGCATCGACGGCACGCAAGGCACGCGCCTCAACATCGACATACCTGTGCGGTCTGTATGAACAAGAAAATCCAGGTCATCGTTGCAGAAGATCAGGCCATGGTGCTGGGCGCGCTTGCTGCTCTGCTTGAAACCGAATCGGACATCGCCGTTTGCGCACGCGCCAGAAATGGTCGCGAGGCTCTTGCCGCCGTGGGGAAACACGCGCCCGACGTTCTGGTCACCGACATTGAAATGCCGGAGATGACCGGCCTGACCCTGGCGAGTGAAGTCAATGTCCGCTATCCCGGGACGCGCGTTGTCATTCTCACGACATTTGCCCGTCCGGGATATCTGCGACGCGCGCTTGACGCCGGAGCGAAGGGCTATCTGCTCAAAGACCGTCCAGCGGCAGAATTAGCCGACGCGGTCCGTCGCGTGCATCGCGGCCTGCGGGTCGTCGATCCCGATCTCGCCGCGGAAGCATGGAGCGTCGATCCCGATCCGCTTACGGAACGCGAGCGTCAGATTTTGTGGCGCGCGGGCGAAGGCAAATCAAGCACGGAAATCGCTGATGAGCTCCATCTTTCCGAAGGAACGGTACGGAATTATCTATCCGAGGCAATCAGCAAACTCGGAGCCTCGAATCGCGTGGAGGCTGCTCGTATCGCTCGCGCCAAGGGCTGGCTGTAGATCTTTCCTACTTCGCGGCTGGCTTCGGATCGGGCATCCAGAAAGGCTCGCCCGCTTTTATAAACCCAATCGGCATTCCCGGGAAGATTTCCTTCAGCCATTGAGCGCAATACTGCATTCCAGCCTCTTCTGAAACTTCGTGTCCCAGCAGGATCAGGGCTTTGTGCCGCCCCTGCGCGGCTGCATCACGCGCGTATTCCACGGTCTCCCACTCTGCGGCCTCCCCGGCAACCAGCACCTGCACGTCGTCGCGTTCGAGCACCTTTACCTGCATCTTTAATCCCGACGCGCCTGGAAGCAAGGCCACATGTGTCACGGGCATCTGTGGGTCGCCCACGACACGAATCAACCGCGAGCCGGCCCTGGCGCGGAGAGTTGCGGCGAGTTGCGCTACAGTCGTCGGCGGCAAGGTAAACAGGTGCGGATCGGAGCTACTCTGGTAGGGCTTCCAGCCAAACTCTTCGATGACTCCTTCAAGAATCCCGTCCGGATGCCGTAAATGCCATGTGTCATGAAAGCGCCAGACTACGAGGTGATGCTTTTGAATATAAGCAAGCTTCTCGGCCTGCACCGGATCATCGCCGAGCACGGTCATATCATCTGGATGGTTATAAAACGTCGGCTCGTGCGTGATGATCAGGTTTTTTCCACCGGCGACCGCCTGCTGCAAAACCTGATATGTATCAAGAAACGTAGTAACGATGCCGGTCACGGGCGTGTTCGGATCACCGGCTTTGATCGTATCCACCGTGTTCGGTGGCGGAGTTGCACCGGTTGCTGCGATGATTCGTTGGATGGCAGCGACAGCTGTCAGTGGAGCATCCGTGACCTGGGCAGCGGCAATCGAGACGCTGGCTGCTCCGAGAATACACAGCACTCCCACTAATTTTCCGCGCGGTGAACTGTGCATATTCATTCTGTGCGCAGGGCCTCCATGGGATCGACGCCAGCCGCGCGTCGTGCGGGAATATAGCTAGCCCCCAGACCGCAGACCGCAAGAATCGCCGCGACAGCGAAGACCGTGAATATATCGTACCCGTGGAAGCCATAGATGAAAGCGCGCATGATACTGCTGGCGGCGACAGCGATGGCGATTCCGGCAGCGACTCCGACAGCGAGCAGTATGAGCGCATGGCGCAGAACGAGCCAGAGGACTTTGCTCTGCGGTGATCCGAGGGCGATTCTAACGCCGAATTCGCGCGTGCGCTGGCTGACGGAGTAAGAGAGCAGACCGTAGATTCCGGCGACGGCAATGAGAAGGGCGGCAAATCCAAAGATGCCGAGGAGGCGCGCGGCAAGGGTCTGGCTGCCCATCGAGTCATCGACGACATCCTCCATGGACTTGAAGTCCTGCATGGCAATGTCGGGCGCTATTGCCTGTATCGCGCTGTGAATCGTCTTTTCCGCCACGGTCGGAGGAAGGCTGGTGCGGATTGCGATATTCATGAACGAAGAGAGAATTGGATACATGTCATCTCTGGGATTCATCTGCATGAGATTAAGATCAATCTCAGGGGTCGGCGCTTCTCCCAGTGTGTGTTGATGGACATCGCCTGTAACGCCAACAATGGTCGCCCAATGCCGAGGTCCAGGTGCGTCGGCAACTTCGATCTGCTTTCCCAAAGGATCTTCGCCGGGGAAAATCTGCTTCGCAAACGACTCGTTGACAACTGCAACGATGGGTGAGGCTGGCGTGTCCTGAGCATCAAAGAATCGGCCCTTCAAGAGCCGCACGCCGAATCCTTTGAAGTAGCCGTCGTTCACACCGCTCACATGCGCGCTTGGCTGATCGCTTTTATTCGGCTTTGGTCTGCCATTTATAACGATCGCATCAATAAAGTTCCAGCCCGGCTGCAATGGGCGCACTGTAGTGAATCCGACAGCCGTGATTCCAGGTGTGTGCATCAGCCTGTCAATCAGAGGCTGATAAAAAACTTGCACCAGATTGGCTGCCTTTTCCGGGTTCTGAACGTTCCACCATGCTCCATGCGTCGGCATGAATAGCATCGCAGTCGCTACGTGTTCGGCGACGAATCCCTTTTCCGTCTGACGCAACGTGATGAGGGTACGCATCATGAGCCCGGCGGCGATCAGTAGCGCAAGCGTCAGAGTAATTTCGGCTATGACGATGCCATCGCGAAGATGTGCCTGCCGCTTGCTGGTTCCCGTAGCTGCTGCGCCTTCGCGAAGACCTTCCTGGGCGGGCACTTTCGCTGCCATCCATGCCGGAACCAAACCGAAAACCAGCGCCGAGACACAGGATGCCAGAAGCAGAAACACACAAACGGTCGCGTCGATATGTATGCGGTCGCCATTGAAAACCGCATCCTCGAGATAATGCTTCAGCAGACGCAGCGCAACCGATGCGACCCCCAATCCAACGGCTGCACCACCCAATGCCAGCAAAAGGCTTTCGGTAAGAAACTGCTGCATCAGCCGTTGCCTGCCCGCGCCGAGGGCTCCGCGAATGGCAATTTCACGCCTGCGACCGTTCGTGCGCGTCAGCATAAGCCCGGCAACGTTTGCACATGCGATGAGCCAGACAACGATAATTGCTCCGTTGAGCGCAAAAAGCGCTGGGCTCGCGCTTTCAGTGAGCGACTCGCGATAGTCGAGGACGCGGATGCGATCTTTCGATTCCTCCTTTGGATACTCGTTGAGCAGTTGCTCGTGGATGGAGTTCAACTCGTTGCGTACCTGCTCGACAGAAACACCGGGGCGCAACAAACCAAACGGCATCAGGGCTGAACTGTCGCGCGCCTGCAACCCCTTGTCGTCCATGTTTAACGGCACATAGACCGCGTCATCTGCCCTGCCAGGAAATCCAATCCCCTCATCGAGAACACCGATGACGGTATAGGGATCGGTGTTGACCTTCACCGTGCGCCCTATAATGTCGGGATCGCTATGGAGATATTTTTTCCAGACGTCATGGCTGACGATCAACACATGGTTCGTCCCATCTTTGGAGTCACCGGGAAGAAAACCTCGTCCCATCAGGGGACGGACTCCCAGTAGATCAAAAAGGTTTGTGCTGCTCAAGGTCTGAGCGGTGACATGCGCGCCATCCGTTCCCTCGAGAGTAACGGGTTGCATTGAATAAAATCCGATTCCCTGAAATGAATGGGCGCGCGCCTGCCAATCCCGGATATCGGGTATAGAAACTGTGTTAAAGCCGGTGCCGGTTTGCGGGGTGCCACCCATCCGTACCAGCCTGCCGGCATTGGGATACGGCAGCGGGCGGAGGAACACCTGATCGATGACGGAAAACATCGCTGCATTCACACCGATTCCGAGCGCCAGGGTAAGCACGGCGGTTAGCGTGAAGCCCGGAGTCTTTATCAATTGACGCAGCGCGTATTTCGCATCATTCCAAAACATCGTTGCCATTCACCGCCTCGCAGATTGCAAACACACTATCACAGCAAAATCACATCGCATCGGGGCCTGTCGCTGCCTTACTCTGGATTCAATGCCCCAAACCCTGTATCTCGCTACCACGAATCCCGGCAAGTTGCGCGACTTTGCCGCAGCTGCCGAAGCATTCCATGTTGAGATTGCCCCGCTGCCGAAACTGAAAGAGATTCCACCACCTGTCGAAGATGGCCTTACATTTGAAGACAATGCTCGTCTGAAAGCCATTTACTACAGTGCCTTTGCGCCTGACCACATTGTCATTGCAGACGATTCAGGCCTCGAAGTAGACGCACTGGGTGGCGAACCCGGTGTTCACTCCGCTCGATTTGCCGCCGACGCAGAATTCAGCGCCCCCGGAACGACGGACGAACGCAATAACCTGTACCTGCTGGAGCGTCTTGCGTCTCTCTCGGCGGAGAGAAAAACCGCACGCTATCGCTGCGTGATCGCCGCGGCGCGCGACGGTCAGGTTTTTATCACAGCGGAAGGTTCCGTGGAAGGCGAGATTCTCGCGGAGCCGCATGGCACAGAAGGATTCGGCTACGATCCACTTTTTTATCTGACAGAACTCGAAAAAACGATGGCCGAGATTGATCTGGTGAAAAAGCAGACATTGAGCCATCGTGGAAAGGCTTTCTTCAGGCTGCTTGAGGAAATGCGCCGCAAGACTTTATAAAGCTTCTATGATGGAAGTGGCTTCGGTTTCTTGACGATGCCTGCTTCGCGCCCAATAATAAAGGGTGACCTCTCTAAGATTCAGCAGCAGTTAAACCAACAGCCAATGCTGCTATTTCAGGGTATTGCGCCATGCTACCGATGCTCGTTCATCGTGAATACACGGGTCCACACATTGTCAGAGATGAATCATAAGGTTGGAAAAAGCAAATGAGTGCAACTGCGGTTAGCCTGCGTGAGAACCGGGCAAGCTTCTGGGGTTCCACGAACGGCAAGAAGGTCGTGATGGCAGTAACCGGCGCGATCTTGTTTGCCTTCGTGATCGGCCACATGGCTGGAAATCTGCAAATTTTTGAAGGCCCGGCGAAATTGAATGCCTACGGCCATTTTCTTCACAGCATCGGGGAACTGCTTTGGCCTGTCCGTATCGTGTTGCTGCTCTCGGTCGCACTACACATCACGGCCACCGTGCAGTTGGCCCTCCGTAAAAAGAAGGCGCGTCCCGTCGGCTACTCGCGGAAAGAAGCCATTGCTTCCTCCTATGCATCGCGGACCATGTACTGGTCCGGCCCGATCGTTCTGGCTTTCGTGATCTTTCATCTGTTGCAGTTCACGGCTGGATACATTCATCCCGGGTCGCAGTTTATCGAAGGCGACGTTTACCACAACGTTGTTGCCGGATTTCAAGTGTGGTGGGTCTCTGTCTGGTACATCTTCGCGGTCAGTCTTCTGGGCCTGCACCTGCGCCATGGCCTCTGGAGCATGTTCCAGTCGCTCGGCTTCAATCATCCGCGACACACTCCTATCTTGAAGAGCGCGGCGGTCGTGATCGCCGTTGTGATTGTTCTGGGATATATCTCTATCCCGATAAGCATTTTGCTGGGGATCGTAAAGTAAATGACACTCGACGCAAGAACACCTTCCGGCCCAATTGAGCAGGGATGGGACAAGACGCGCTTCGATCTGAAGCTGGTCAACCCCGCGAACAAGCGTAAACATACAATCATCGTCGTAGGCTCCGGTCTCGCTGGCGCGGCCGCGTCAGCCACGCTGGGCGAGCTTGGATACAACGTACAGTGCTTCTGCTTTCAGGATTCGCCCCGTCGCGCGCATTCCATCGCGGCCCAGGGCGGCATCAATGCCGCAAAAAATTATCAAAATGATGGCGACAGCGTGTATCGCCTCTTCTACGACACGGTAAAGGGCGGCGATTTCCGCGCGCGCGAGGCCAACGTGTACCGGTTGGCACAGATCAGCGTCAACATCATCGATCAGTGCGTTGCCCAGGGCGTTCCCTTCGCGCGTGAATACGGCGGCACGCTCACCAACCGCTCGTTCGGCGGCGCACAGGTCTCCAGAACGTTCTACGCGCGCGGACAGACGGGCCAGCAGCTTCTGCTCGGCGCATATCAGGCGTTGGAGCGGCAAGTGCATGCCAGGACTGTAGCCATGTATCCGCGGACTGAGATGCTGGATCTCATCGTGATCGATGGCAAAGCACGCGGCATTGTCGCCCGCAACCTCGTCACCGGCGAGATCTCGACGCATATCGGAGATGCTGTCATCCTAGGAACCGGCGGCTATGGCAATGTCTATTACCTCTCGACCAACGCCAAGGGCTCGAATGCAACTGCAATCTGGCGCGCGCACAAGCGTGGCGCTCTCTTCGCGAACCCCTGCTACACGCAGATCCATCCGACGTGCATTCCAGTATCAGGCGACTACCAATCCAAGCTGACTCTGATGAGCGAATCACTGCGAAACGATGGCCGCATCTGGGTGCCGCTGAAGAAGGGCGACAATCGGTCGCCAGACCAGATTCCCGAGGCCGAGCGTGATTATTATCTTGAACGCCGCTACCCCAGCTTCGGCAATCTTGTGCCGCGCGACGTTGCATCGCGCAACGCCAAAGCAGTCTGCGATGAAGGACGCGGCGTGGGCAAAACCGGGCTCGGCGTTTATCTCGACTTCGCCGATGCGATCAGGCGTCTGGGCGAAGCCACGATTCGCGAGCGCTACGGCAACCTCTTCGACATGTATCAGCGCATTACCGACGAGAATCCTTACAAGGCTCCCATGCGCATCTACCCGGCCATTCACTACACGATGGGGGGACTGTGGGTCGATTACCACTTGCAGAGCACGATTCCCGGCTTGTTCGTGCTGGGCGAAGCCAACTTCTCAGACCACGGCGCCAACCGGCTCGGCGCCAGCGCGCTGATGCAGGGTCTTTCCGACGGATACTTCATCATCCCCTACACCGTGGGCAACTACCTGGCGAGCAACAAACTGGCCAAGGCTGATGAAAACCATGCCGAAGCGAAGGAGGTTGTGGCTTCTGTTCAGCAGGGTATCCAGAAGCTGCTCTCCATCAAAGGCAAGCGGACGGTCGATTCCTTCCATCGCGAGCTGGGCAAGATCATGTGGGATGAATGCGGCATGTCGCGCACAGCGCAGGGTCTGGAAAAAGCTATTGGCCAGATTCGCGCCCTGCGCGAGGAATATTGGCAGAATGTTACCGTTCCCGGTAGCGGTGATGACCTGAATCAGAGCCTCGAAAAAGCAGGCCGCGTGGCCGACTTCTTTGAGCTGGGCGAGTTGATGTGCATCGACGCGCTCGAACGCAACGAATCGTGCGGCGGCCACTTCCGCGAGGAGTACCAGACTCCGGACGGCGAAGCCCAGCGCGACGACGAGCATTTCTCCTATGTGGCTGCCTGGGGTTATCGCGGCCCCGGCAACCAACCTGAGCTGAACAAAGAACCACTAGAGTTTAATTACGTTCACCCGAGCCAGAGGAGCTACAAGTAATGAAATTAACCCTGAAGATCTGGCGCCAGAAAGGCCGCAAGGACGCGGGAAAGTTTGTCAGCTATACGGTAAACGACGTCGACCCTGAGATGTCGATGCTGGAATGCCTCGATGTGCTGAACGAATCGCTAATCGAGCGCGGCGAAGAGCCGGTGGCATTCGAGCATGACTGCCGCGAGGGCATCTGCGGCGCCTGCGGTTTTGTGATCAACGGAGTTGCGCATGGTCCCATGCCGGCAACTACTGTCTGCCAATTGACCATGCGGCACTTCAAAGACGGTCAGGAGCTGGTGATCGAGCCATGGCGTGCGGCTGCTTTTCCTGAAGTGAAAGACCTGGTGGTAGACCGCCGGTCTTTCGATCGAATTATCGCAGCGGGCGGATACATTTCCGTTTCTACCGGAAATGCGCCGGACGGGAACACGATCCTTATTGGCAAAGAATTGTCTGACAGAGCTATGGATGCGGCCGCCTGCATCGGCTGCGGAGCCTGCGTAGCTGCTTGCCCGAACGCATCGGCTGCCCTGTTTACAGGCGCAAAAATCGCGCACCTCAGTATTCTGCCGCAGGGCGCGCCGGAGCGTGACCATCGCGCCGTGAACATGGTGGCGCAGATGAATGCGGAAGCATTTGGCGGCTGCACAAACATCGGCGAG
>Ga0210386_10000780_pt1 | contig 29399 bp, 28 predicted proteins | sample IncBWH32OmetaG_FD_160091 | JGI IMG/M metagenome (GOLD analysis project Ga0210386, IMG submission 160091) | Forest soil microbial communities from Barre Woods Harvard Forest LTER site, Petersham, Massachusetts, United States - Inc-BW-H-32-O ...
GACAATGACCTGCTGAAGACGATCGCGATCGAGGCCGCGGCGCTTGTTGACAATGCGCAGCTCGCCATCGCCGAGGAGAGGGCGAGACGTTACAGCGAAGAGCTGGCAATCGCAGCCCGCATTCAGGAAAAACTGATGCCGACGCAGCTTCCTGAAATCCAGTATGCAACAATCTCGGCGCGATTCATTCCCTGCACGGATGTCGGCGGCGATTTTTATGACGTGGTTGCTGCCGACGACCACTTTTATGTGGTGATCGCCGATGTTTCAGGCAAGGGAGTAGCGGCGGCGATATTGGCGCAAACGCTACAAGGAATGGTGTATATGCAGCTCGTGGCCGATCAGGCGCTGGATCAAATTGCCGCAGCGCTCAACCGATATATCTGTGCGAAAGATGTGGGAAAGTATGCAACGATGATTGTCCTCCGGCTGGAAAGTAATGGCCAACTCGAGTACATCAACTGCGGACAAATCCATCCTTTGCTGCGAACGCCAACGGGGATCGTACCTTTGAGCGAGTCGAATCTGCCGGTTGGGCTGCTTGAGAACGCACAGTTCCGATCGCATGCGGTGAAACTCGAACCGGGCACACGACTCCTTGTCGTTACCGATGGTGTAACGGAAGCAGAGGACGTGCAGGGCGACTTCTTCAGCACCCCGCGCATGGAAGAATCGTTCGGCAAGAGCCGCAATTTTGAAGAATTTGTCGAGAACCTCTCGTGTTTCTGCGGAAGCGCTACGGCGAACGACGACTGCACGATGGTCGAGATTTGTTTTCGCTAGTTTGCGACTAACTTCCTCTGAACCTATTTGGCGGATAACCAATTTATTTGCTTACCCGATTGTCGAAATCTGGAAATCTGCGCCTGCTCGACTTAGGGATCGCCACTGTACCGCTGAGATGGTATCCGTCCGCCGCAGCGATTCGTGTTAGAAGCACAGGACGCCACGGGGTTTTCGCATATTACTAGGGAGGGTAAATTCAATCGCGCTATAATCTTGCCACCATCGGAGCCAACCCATGTCTGGTACGAGTTCAGCCGCTGGAGGCCCGGACAACTCGATCACCGCCCTTCTCGCCCAGCTGAGCGAGGGCAATCGAGAGGTCGAGGCGCGTCTGATTCCTCAAATTTATGAGGAGCTGCGCAGAGTGGCTGGCCGTTACATGCGCTTCGAGCGCGTAAACCATACCCTGCAACCCACGGCCCTCGTTAACGAAGCGTATGCCAGGCTGATCCAGGAGTCTCACATTCACTGGAAGAGTCGGGCGCACTTCTTCGCCACCGCTTCTCAGCTCATGCGGCACATTCTGGTGGATCATGCCCGCGCGCGACATGCCGGCAAGCGCGGAGGGGTCCAGCACCAGGTCACATTAGTTGAGGATATTCTTCCGGCACCTGGCCAATCTCCCATCGATGTTCTCGCGCTGCATGAAGCTCTTGAGCGACTGACCGAACTTGATCCCAGACAAGGCCGCGTTGTAGAGCTTCATTTTTTTGGAGGCCTCTCATTCGAAGAGATTGCCTCAGTCCTCGAGGTGTCAGAACGAACGGTGAAACGGGATTGGCGCATGGCCCGGGCGTGGCTCAAGCTTGAGTTGTCGAAAGAGCCATGACGCCGGAAATGTGGCAGCGGCTCAAGCCGCTCTTTGACGATGCCATTGAGAAGCCGGCAGCGGAGCGCGGCCGTTTCGTCGATGAGGTATGCGGCGATGACCTCGAGTTGCATGATGCGCTGCATCGGCTGGTGAATGCCTCTGGCGACTCGACTGGACCAGCAGACCGCCAGCTGTTCGATCTCCGCAATCTGTTTTCGGATCAGAAACCTGCATTCACTGAAGGCACGCTCGTGCTGGCGCGGTTCAGGATCGTGCGCGCGATCGGCAGCGGCGGCATGGGTGAGGTATACGAGGCGATTGATCTCGAGCTGGGCCGGCGAATCGCGCTCAAGACTATCCGGGCAGACATCGCAGGCAATCCGCAGATGCTAGTGCACTTCAAGAATGAGGTGAAGCTGGCGCAGAGGATCAGCGGTCCGGATGTTTGCCGCATCCATGAGCTTTACATGCAGGCCGATTCTCCGGGTGGACAGCGGCCCGCTTTTCTGACGATGGAGTTTCTCGAGGGCGTAACGCTCGCGGACAAGATTCGTGAGTCGGGTCCGCTGCCATGGAAGGAAGTAAAGACCATCGCGCTCGAAATCTGCGAGGGCCTGCGAGTGATGCACGAGGCGGGCATCATCCACCGGGACCTGAAGAGCCGAAATGTGATGCTTGCCAAACGGAACGGCACGGTCAAGGCCGTGATCATGGATTTTGGCCTGGCGCACAAGGCGGGGGGTCCGACCGCAGAAACAGCAACGGATGTCTCCGAGATCGACGGGGTAGCGGGGACCGTCCAGTACATGGCTCCGGAACAATTTGAGGGCCAGGCGCTTACACCGGCGTCGGATATCTTTGCGCTCGGCGTGGTGATGTATGAGCTGGCAACAGGCCAACACCCATTCCCGTCGAGCAACACCCTTCAGGCCGCTGTGCAGCGCGGACGGCGGCCGGCAGCCCCGTCGGCGATCCAGAAGAAACTGCCGCACCGCTGCGACGAGATTGTCTGCCGCTGCCTGGAGTTCGACCCCAAGAAGCGGTATGGGTCGGCCGCAGAGCTGGCCAGAGATTTGCGGAGCGGGCCGCTCTCGATTACCCGGTTGCGCAACAAATCCGCAAGGGTTCCGAGAAGAGTGAAGGTCTCCGCGGCGATCTTCGTTTGCCTGACGGTAGCCGCCGCAGTTGCTTACCTGACATACCAATCCAACCTCTATAAGCCGCCTTCTGTGGAGACAAAGCGATGGTATGAGAAAGGGCTGGCAGCTCTACGCGAAGGAACATATCTGCAGGCAATCCGGGCTCTTGAGATGGCAGTTGAACACGAAAAAAAATTCTTGTTAGCGCATGCTCGGCTGGCGGAGGCCTGGGCAGAGCTCGACTTCACCAGTCCAGCCCAGACAGAAATGCTCACCGCATCTGTGCCGGAACAGGAGAGCAACTTACCCGACCTTGATCGGAAGTATATTGGTGCTATTCGCGAGACGCTTACCGAGGACTTCTCCGGAGCCGTTGACCGCTACAAAGAAATCCTGAAGCAGCTTCCCGATGAGGAGAAGGCATACGGGTATGTCGATCTGGGACGAGCTTACGAGAAGAATGGCGACCTTAAGGACGCAGTGGCCAGCTACGAGCACGCGGCAAGCCTGAGCCCTGAGAATCCTGCGCCCTTCATGCATCTCGGCGTTCTGAAAAGCCGGCAGATGGACATGAAGGGCGGCGAGGCAGCATTCCAGAAAGCCGAGTCGCTTTACGAGGCAGAAAGTAACCTGGAGGGGCGTGCGGAGGTCGCTTATCAGCGGGGATATGCGGCAAACATGCGCGGGGACTGGGAGAAGGCGAAGCTATACCTGAACACCTCGTTCGAAATCGCCGGACAGATTCCGAACCCACAGCTAGAAGTGCGCACGCTGGCGCAATTGAGCAATGGCGAGCCAGACGCCGAGCGCGAGAAGCAGTATGCCGAGCAGGAAATCCATCTCGCAGAGGAGAACCAGATCGAATACTGGACCACGGACGGACTGAACCGCCTTGCGGACGCTTTTTTCACCAAAGTGGACTACGCGGATGCAGAGCAGTATTACCTTCAGGCCCTGAAACAGGCCAGGCAGAACCAACACCCCAAGCTCGAAGCAAATGCGGAGTTTGGTGTCGCCAGTATTCGCGATCAGCAAGGGAAATGGGATGAGTCGATTCCCTTTGCTCAAGAGGCGCTCGCGTACTACGACAGGTTCGGCTATATGGGCTTGGCTGCGGAGGCGACCGAGTTGATCATTCGCGGCGAGCAGGGAAAGGGGGATACAGAGCAGGCTCTAAAATCAGCCACCGCACAGCTTGAACTTGCCCGGAAATGGGGTGACCCGTCGTCGATTGAGATTGCGGAAGAATCTGTGGGAAGGATTCTTCTAGAATCGGAAAAATATCCAGAGGCGCTAGCTCACTTCGAGCAGGCGCTAAAAGCTGCCCTTCTGGTAAACGGGAACTTCGCGAAGCAGAAATTGAACTGTGCGTATACGCTTTGGAATCTTGGCCGGTACCAGGAAGCTGAAGACATGCTTCAGACCATTCCTGCCAATGCTGCGAGCAGGCCCGATATTGCCTCAGTAATGGAAAATACCCGCGCCCAGATGTTCTTTAGTGAAAGGCGCTTTCAAGATGCCTATAAAACATCCCGCGATGCTCTTGCGAAGTTCAAGGGCATGCCTGCAGGGGAGATTTCCGACCTGAAGCGCGTAAAAGCACTTGCCGAAGCGGAGCTGGGCCAGACGAGGCAAGCCGAGGCGGACGGTAGAGATCTACTGATGATGGCCCGCGAGCAAGAGAACGAAGAGTTGATAGCCAGAGCCAACATGGTGCTGTCGGTTGTTAAGCTGAAGGAGCATGTACCGACCGATGCCCGGTCTTTGGCTGACGCTGCCAATCGGTATTTCTCCAGCAAAGGGGTAAAGGAGTCGGAATGGTTAAGCCTTTACTACCTGGCTGCTGCATGTAAGGGAATGGGGGATTCCAGGGAATCGTCGTTAATAGCCAAGAAAGCTCTTGACACCCTTAGTCAACTCAGGATAGCTTGGGGCTCCCCGACATTCGAGCAGTATGTTACCCGGCCCGATCATCAATTCGCTATTCGTGAATTAGCCAAGTTATAGAAATTGGCAAAGGAGAGCCATCGATATGCGTTTCGGATCTGGACATTTCCGCAGTGTCTTAACCGCAATGTTGGCCGCGGTTTTCATATTAGGCGCCCCACAATTACTGATCTCTCACGAGTTAGTGGGACAGAATCAGTCGTACAGATTCCCGGGCAACCCTGGGCCAGCCTCTCCGCTTAAAGTGAGGGGTGGGAGTATTTATGCCGAGCTAGACGATGTAACATTGAGTTGGACTCCTTGGGGTAACCCGGAGTACTATGCCACCCCAGTATCATCGAATCCGTACAGTCTGGATTTTTCCGGCTACTATTCACAGGGACAACAGGGCTGCTCGGTTCCCAAAAATGCTGATAAGGGGTGGACGATCGTTGTGCAGAACGACGACAGCAACAAAAAACCAATCGATGGCTTGATGCTATGTTCGAATTCGAGTTGCGATCCGAGCAAGGGTTTTGATAAGGGCGGCAAGATATTCATAAAGCGTTCTGACGTTACTGCGTCGACGCTTATGATCACTAAGAATAAGGCCTACTATCACTTCTTCCAGAAGCACGGAGATGGAAACCGTTGCGATAGTCTTACTTCAGCAGACCACCAAGGGGGGGATTGCGACTTAATAAGATATGCAATCCTGCGCACCAATAGCACGGAGACGACGTGTGAATGTAAGGATTCCCCTTCTTGTTTAATCAATGTAGGCGACTCACCGGATAACAGTACCCAAAAGTAGGACGATAACAGCTAGATGTTACACACAAACCCCGGAGGCTTTCGCCTCCAGGTTGTTTTTAGTAGCCACGTTTCCCTAAGTTACTTCGTCGCTACAAAGACTTGGCTGCCGCTATGGATCATGGCTTGCTGCATGCGGGCCTGCTTCTCGTGCTTTGAGAGGGGCACGCTCACGTTCATGGCCGATTGGCAGAGTATCTCGCTTAGGAAGTACTGGTTGCCGAGCCTATCGAAGACCAATTTGCCGGTTTGTGATGTGTTGTTGTCGGGTGACGCCGGAGTCAGGACAGCAACGTGCTTGCCGCGGTTCTGAATCTCAATTACGCCGGACATTGCTGTCGTAATTTCGTATGCTCCCGGTGGGAGCAGCTTGTCGCCCACGGTGAAGTCGAATGGCACGTCGACCCGAACGGCACGATTCTGCGCCAATGCGCTGCCGGCGGTGACGAGACCTGCGATGGTGAAGAGCGCGATTGCTGTGATCCGTTTCATGACTGTGTCTCCTTTTGTGAAGTGTCTTGCTTTCGACTGCCTTCACTCTCCAAAGCGGAGACCAGTAACATTTCGTGCCACAGTCTTTTGATACTTCTTGGCGGAAGACGCGGGAAGCGGACAGACATACCTCGAAATCAATTGAAGATTTGTTTGAAGGACCAGCTTTCCAAGATGCGTTAAGACTGCAGATTACGTTCGCCTTATTTTCACCTGTGCTGGTGTCCTGCGTTTATGGCCACGGCACCCCATCTTCGTTCCTGAATCAAAACTACGCTTTCTAAGCGTGTCCCCGCTGCGTTTTCACTCAAGATCAAACAGGCGCCGGAACTCTTAGCCACCGGAATCGTGGCTCGATAAGAATAAGACTGTCGAAGGGTTTCATTGCGAAGTTTACTGCCACGAAGCTGAGGCGCTGCTGAGTTGTGAAAGTGACGGGAAAGTTAGGCAGCGATAGCGAAGAGCTTGGCGATGAACCGTGCTTCCGCAACAACGTCGCCCTTTGCTACCCATCTGACTCGGCCCTTGCGGATCATGTTCACGGTTTCTATTCCTTCGAGAGTTCGCCAAGCACTTTGAAAGGAGCCGTAGCCTTTTGCCAACCAGGTCCGCTTTTTGACGGTTCGATGATCTTGTTCAATGACATTGTTGAGATACTTGCACTGGCGCAGACGAACTCGGCGGGGGAGAATCCCCTCGGCTTTCAAGGCTTCCACTGCGGCCCGATAGGCCGGGTTCTTATCCACGTTGATGACCCGCGGAATGGGATTGGAGGATGAGCTAAATACTTTCTCAAAGAAGCGTTGAGCCGCGGCGATGTCGCGCTTCGCCGTCAGCAGAAAATCGATCGTCTGCCCGGTCGAATCCACAGCCCGGTACAGATACTTGTCTTGCCCCTTAACCTTTATATAGGTCTCGTCGACGCGGTAGCTCTTATTCGTGCGCTTGAGATGGGGTTGGCAACGCTTGTTCAATTCCGGCGAGTAGACTTGCACCCAGCGCCAAACACAACTGGCGTCCACTTCCAGGCCCCGCTCTGCCAACAGCTCGGCGACATGCTCGTAGGCCAATGGATATCGCAGATACCACCGTACGGCTTGCAGAATTACATCGCCGGGATACTGGCGGCCCTTGAACGGATTTGTCACTATGATCGGCATAGACTCTTTACCTTATCAGTCCTGATCCTGAACTTCGCAATGAAACCGACGGTCATCGCTTTAGATTAATATCTGTGAGTAGTTGATTGGAATCTGGCCAACAATCGCGGTCCTAAATGCTGGGGGCACGAATGAAACCGAATGTTTTTCAAGTTCATAAGTCGTGGCTGATACGCGCTGCGTTGGTGCTGCTGGCAACTGGTTTGGCTGAGGGTGTCGTCGCGTGGTTCGCGCAGCGGCCAATTCTGTGGGCCACGCTGATCGCATCCACACTCCCGCTGTCCATGTTCGTTCTCGTGGCAATCCCAATACTGCGTCAGGAGAGGCAGTAAAGAGGACCAGAATCCTTGGTGGACACCGGTCTCAGTCTGCAACTCGGGAAGTTGGCCTGATCTGCCGATTTAGTTTCTGGATTGCCGGTCATTCGCTAGAAGCGGGTGAGAAGGTTCAGCGGCGCTGATGTGCAAGTTGGATAGAGCACTTTAACAGATTTCACTTTTTCGCAAGTCCGCAGCTCGGGTTTACCTTGATCTGGAACACCACTGGCCATTGCTTTCCCGTGACGAAGATTCGGTCCTTCCTTGCGTCATACGCAATACCGTTGAGTACCGATTCTGCGTTCATCTCTTGATCTTCAGGAAGAAGACCGGTGAAGTCGATCCAAGCAATCACACGACCATTTTCAGGAGAGATGATGGCTATCCGATCTGAATGCCAGATGTTGGCGTAGATTTCACCCTTTATGTATTCAAGCTCGTTCAACTGATCGATGGTCTTTCCCTCATCTTTTACGAGAATGTGATGGGTTTCGTTAAAGGTCTTGGGATCGCGAAACCGAAGTGTCGCGGTTCCGTCGCTGGTGATGATCTCTTTTGCGGTATGTGTCATACCCCAACCTTCACCGGTGTAGTGAAATTCACCGATCTTCCGCATAGAGAAGCGATCAAAGATGAAGCCTACATGCGATTGCCACGTCCATTCAAGAATGTTCGGGCCCCAGTCAACGATTCCTTCTCCGAAGTATTCAGGAGGAAGGTCATTACGCTGCAAAAGCTTGCCCGTCTCTGGCTCAGTAGCCAACAGAGCGGAGTGGCCTTTGAGGCCGGTCCCTTCGTAGAACGTGCCGTCAAGATAAAAGAAGCCCTCGGTATAGCTGCTGGTGGAGTGCGGAAATTTTGCGATGACTTTGTATCCGCATACGGGAGCGGCCATCCCAGGCACGAAATAGAGCAAGAAAGCTGCGGCAGTGATCCAGAAAAGCCGGAAGTGGTAGAGGGTGAAACCGAGCATGCCCAAGACTATCTGAAGCCGCTGGGAGTAGGCGATTCGGCGGAATGTCTGTACCGCCTCAAACTGCAGAAATGGATTAGTCCTTGAAGACTCTGTTTCGTAATCCTCGGGTCGACAATCTTGAACATCGTTGAGAAGCCGGGCAGCACAACGACGTGCATACAAAACGGCGTCGGTAACAACATCACTCGCCGGCGCAGGATTTGGCGAAGTTACCGCAAAGCCGGACACCCCCAACTCAGCACTTCTCTGCGCTACCTTCAACTTTTCCTGAGACAACGATCCCGCCGTCCATCCCAATTCGACTTCGTGAAGATAATCCAGCCGCGTCGACTCCTGGGCCATCTGCACAAAGCGGATCTGCCGGATCCAGGCCATGTAGATCTGCGTCCACGTCTTCACTCCCGGTGCGGGACGTTGACCCGAGCGCAGCAAGAATTTGCTTAGCCGGTGACGCGCCCGCAACTGATCCTGCACGCGGATACTATCGCTAGCAGCTTACGGAGGACGAGGCTGTTTTAGGGCGGCAGATCCGGAGGTCGCGAAATCTCTACAACACTCGGCCACGGCCCACTATTTCCGAACAAATGGACCGTGTTGAAAGAAAACGAGCGGGATACTTCCAGTTTGAAGCGGTCCGGCTACCGGGCTCTGCTTAACCTCTCCGGCAGCAAGATTCTTAACGATAGCACCGACGCGAAGGAGCTGAAAGTTGTAACTATTGATGTCATTACTGACATCGATACCGCGCGACACGTAGCTACCTAGCTCCTGTTTTGTATATTCAAGCTCTGCGTTCAAAGCGTTCATGCCCTTCTTTCGGAATTCGCCGATGAAGTCTCTTGCGAAAAATTCATAGAGAGGGCGAATTGCTCCGAAGCTAGCAGGAGCGATCGCGGTGTGCGTACCTCCGTGTGGGTTGATGACTCCCCAAAGAAGCCAATTCTGAGTGGTCTCTTTCGTTGCGTGCACGGCGGGATCGAAGTCTACCGACAAGATATGCTTCTGGAATTTTCGGGTGCCTATAAATCCGTAGACAGGATAGTTGTCTTCCATGGTGAACGCAAACTGGCAGACTATGTTGTTAAGGTCAACTTCGGTAGACCCGCCGGTATGAGTTACTCTCGGCATGAAGAGGACTATATAACGATATCCACGATGCGCGCATATATTTTTATTGCTTTTTTGGCAGGGCCAATCCACCGCCTGGTTTCATACGGCCCTTAATCAGGCGGCGATAAATCTATAGCGCCGTATCGACAGTGCTTCGGGTGCGAAGAAGTGCGGTTACCGGGATGCCGATAGGAAGTAGTGTGGATACGGCGTTTATAAGGAACCCAGTCTATTGACGAAGACAGCCAGCGCAAATGTAAGAGACAATGGAGAATGCACCAAACGATCCGAACGTCCGCGATGGGCTGGCATATGCATCGGGATGCGTATGCGGCAGTTGTCTTGGCGGGGAGCTACGAGGAAGCCGGAGACAACGGACGGTTCAAGGTGCAGGCGGGAGACGTGGTATTTCATGATCACTTCGATGGCCACCTCAACCGTTTTCCTCGGAGCGGGGCGGTTGTACTGAATCTGTCTCTCAACGCGAGCGACAGTTTTGTCTCGGGTGTCGCGCAGACTGCGGATATAGATTCCGTAGTTCGGACGGCAAGACGATCCAAACAGGACGCAACCGCTCTACTGATCGAGATCAGCCAACAGAAAGGCTGCGCTGCACTGGATTGGCCCGATCTACTGGCGGCAGACCTCAAACGGACTCCATCTCTTCGACTTGGCGATTGGGCTGATCGGAACGGCTTGGCTCCACGGTCTGTATCGCGCGGCTTCTTTCAAGTCTTCGGAATCAGTCCGGAAGCCTTTCGTCTTCGTTGCAGAACCCGAAAGGCCTGCAATGCGATTGCGCGCCAACGACAATCACTTAGTGACATTGCGGCTGCTTGCGGATTTGCCGACCAATCCCACATGACGAGAAGCATCAGGAGCATGACAGGCCTCCGGCCCGAACAGTGGAAAGACGCTGCAAATGGATTCAAGACGAACGAGCGTTCGCATAGGTAGCAATCGTATATGCGTGTTTGTTCCATCCAGCGTCTCTTTTTGCTCATAGCACTCGTTGCCCCGTTGTTGATCTCGCGCCCGTCAGCGGGGCAAAGCCCATCCTTTCACACTCACACCGACTGGGATCTCAAACCGTCCCTCAAGTACGACACACTCTGCCTGCTCAACGCGCTCAGCGGAGATCCTTATTATCTGCATTACTATCAGTCGGAATACGACCACTTTCAGCCGCTCTTCACTCCAACCCAACAGGCATCTTTCGTCGAATTGAAACGTATCTTCAAAGATGACGGCGGCGGAATCATATCAGCGACGCTGACTCTTTATTACTCGACGGTGCCGGGTGAGACGCTAAACGAGATGATCGAGACGGCAAAGGACAGCTCTCGGATGGAGGCTGCGTTGCGCAAAACAGCGTACTGGGATGAGGGCGGATGGAAGAGATATGAAGCAGCCCGCCCGGCACTGATCACAGCGCTTACCGCGCTGAATCGTGTCGGATTTCCTGCGTACTGGGCTGAGACGGCCAAGCCTCGAGTAGAAAAGCGGATCACTGAGTTGGCCCCCGAATTACTCAAGTACGACATCGTTCCCGACATCGAAAAGCATCTCGGCTTTTCCCTCCCGTCTCAGAGGATCACTGTGTACCTGCTAAATTACTCGGAGCCGCACGGTATCCGCATCACTGGCCTGCGGCTCCTTACCCATGTCTCATATCCCTTCACCATCGTGTTGCACAATGCCATTCACGAAAGCATGCACCCGCCTTATCTGATGTCCGATCCTGCGGTAGCTCGTGCGGTCGATCTGCTCGGGGCCGATCCACTTGTCATCGATAAGGTGGAGCATCATAACCCTTCCTTCGGATACAACACGACACGTGGATACATCGAAGAAGATTCCGTACAGGCTTTGGAGCAGATCATCAGTGAAGATTTTGATGCAGGCCGTAGCCCTTGCAGCTATTGGAAACAGCAGGATGACGGGATGCACCTACTGGCATCTGCTATCTATACGGACTACAGGTCTGCCTATGCGCAGGAACCTCAGGTCTACAGCCGTTGGCTGATCAGAGCCGTTGCCGAGGGTCAGTTGAGAGGGGGCCGCCTGAAAGGGACAGTCGCTTCATTCTTTACATCTGGCGACTGCACCCGATGACGGCTTGGTCTCTCCCGCAAATGCTTTAGTCGTTCAATCCCGTGAGGTCCTAGTGCTGTATCTGGAGCGCCCCTTTCACGGCAGTTCACAGTTGCATGATCTCGCGCTTGGGATACAGCGACTTGAAGGAAGCCGCCCTAAAGGAAGGCTATGTACGGTAGTGTCGCAACCTTCAAGCGGAGACAGAGTTATTGTTGGGAGCTAATCGGCCGCGAAAGAGCGTTGATAAAGAAAAGGTTTGAAGCAATCCGTCTTCGTTGCTGCCTGTTTACAATTCCGGCGACCATCTGCACCAGAGAGATGCCCCTGCGGCCTCAGACTAAAGGTCGGCACGGAGCGATTCATCAGCCTCCGCTGGCAGCGCGCACTACTCACTGTGCAATTGATCGAGCGATGTCTCCGGGTAAACCTCGTAGTGCCGGACGTGGGCCTCCATCTCAATCAGATAGCCGGGGTCGAAATCGTAGTACTTGGCCATGTTGTAGTCGTCCCCGGCGAAACGCTTGATGGCGGCCGTGTCTTCCCAGAACGTCAACATCTCGAAATGCGTTACGTCCCCTTCTGTGCGGTACAGACACCACGCGCCACGATTTCCGCGCGTCGCCAGATAGTCGGGAAGCGCAATCCTCCGCATGAGGTCCAGGTATTCATCACCCTTCGAAACGGAAACCATCCCGTGCCATATTCGAGCGATCATCTGTTCCTCTCATCACCATCAACCTAAGTTTAGACGGTAAGACAATTGGCTGGCTGATGATTGGCTGGCTGACGTACGCTTGGATTACGGTCTAACTGGACACTGACCCACCACTGTTCCTTGCGTAACAGGCAAATGAAGACCTAAGCTACGGAAGCGGTTGTTAAGCCGCTTCCATTGGAATCACCTGCCCAAATGGTGCCCGGCGCGACTCCGTGGAGGCCCACAAAACCGGGTAAGCAGGAGCATCTTTCGGAAATTCACCACATAAATCTGTAAGGAAAAGCAACGTCTGAGGCACAATTCCGCGCTCGTTCAACCAGCGGAAGCAGGGCGCGAAGTTCGTTCCTCCTCCGCCAACTGGGGTAAGTGAGATCGGCTGCCCAGCTTGATAAACCTCGGCCCTATGGACCCTGGTATCGAAGTAGAGCACATGCACCCGGCTCGGACGTTGCCCTTCGAGAATGGAGCGAATTTCCGCCTCGAAGAGACCCAGTTGGCGCGCATTGATCGACCCAGAGCAATCGACGGCGATGGCGATCTCGCCTGCACCCTCAGACCTGACGCCGGGGAGATAGAGGCCAGCCCAGATGTGCCGCCGGTTAGGCGGCATCCAGCTGTAGTCAGACGGAATAGTTTCTGACCAGGCGCGGCGCAGTAACTCGCGCCAGTCGACACTCGCTGCTTCGGATTGTTCAAGACTGCGAGTGACCCCGGCTGGAAGTTTGCCTGCAAGTTTTGCGACATTCTCTGCCTGCTCGACGGCTATCTTCCATTCCCGAGCCTGTTCAGCCACCGTCTCGCCGTCGTCTCCTTCGGGCTCAGGTGCGTCAAGCACCTGGCCAAAGTCACCGGGTGTTGCCGGAGTATTAGGCTCCCCATCATTACTCGCATTGTTGGGTTGCTCTCTTCCCTCTCCCGCAGAAGAAAGACCATCCTGGCTTTCTCCTTCACCGTTTGAGGTGTCTTGATCTCGCTGCTCCTCGATCAGGTTGTAGATGCGTTCTGCGCTCATGTCGCGAAAGCGATGCTCGATGAGAACATCCTTTGGCAGCGTGAGCCCGGCATCCAGGAGTAGAGGGTTGATGGCATAGTCGCATGCCATGTTCCAGCGTTTCCGATCACGGTGTCCGCGACGCGTGTGATGCTGGAGTGCCGGGTGCATGACTTCATGAGCCAGAACGCCGGCAAGTTCTGCCGCGTTCAGCGTCTCGACGAATGATGGGTTGTAGAACAGTGATACGCCATCCGTGGCCATGGTCTGAATCGAGTTTGAGGCCCGTCCGCCCAGACGAAAGAGGAGTGAACCAAAGAAAGGATGATCGAGCAGGAGAGCGGTTCGGGCCTTCTGAATCCGGACCGCCGGGGTAAGATGTGTCGTCATAGCGTTGCAGCCTCCATATACACCGACATGTGCGAGAAGATCTCCTCGACACTTGGCACGCTCTGCTGCGTGAACTTATCGTTCTCTTCTACGGGGTCTTGCTCCCGGCCGCGCAGGACTGCGTCCATCTGCGACAGGATCTGGGTGGCATCCGAGAGGGTTGCAGCGCGGAGAATCTCGTTCTTCTTCAAATCGTGCGCGCTGAAGTTGCACAGGCGATCCTTGATCTCCGCCGCAAACCGATTTAGCTCCTCGTCCTGGTTCACGTTGAGACGCGGAAGCAGATCGACGAGGTCGAAGACATTGGTGACCAACGAAACATGGAATCGTGACTCCGGGTCGTTCAGTTTGTCGACCATGTGTGTGACCACATCTGTCAGCCGAGCCCACAGATCCTCGGTCCCACGGTTGAGCGACTGGCGTACGCTCTCGTCGATTTCACGCGCGACCCTTGCCTGTTCCTCCTCAGAGAGCGTGACCCGAAAGTCATCGCCACTGGGAATGGGCAGCACTTCGAGCTTCACCCCGAACTTTGCGCGCAACTTTTCGGCCGACGGATAGTCCTCCTCGCGAAAAAGGCCGTTCAACTCTGGACGGACCTGTTCGATGTAGGAAGGGTAGACTTCCAGGAACTCCTCAACACTATGGGAGAATGCGCATTCCAACTCTCGCATCTGTGTGGTGAGTTCAAAGTAGAAGTGTGCGGGTAGCAGGCGGTAGCCTTCATCGGACCACGGCAGGGTGATCTTGTAGAAGTACTGTCGAATTTGTCCAGCGAGTGTCCGCAGCGCGTCAAGCTTCTCTGCACCGCGGAGCAGTTGTTTGTTGTACCGCCCTGCGCTCTCATGCGCACCGTGTTGGTTAGCGACGTCGCGGCTAACTTTCCGGTCGTGTTTCACCGCCGTCCAGATGCTGATATGGACTGCGGCCAGCATGGCTCGTTCGGTAATCATTCGAGGACCTCCGCATGTTCGACACCGAAGCGAACAAACTCCGGCGTATGAGTGATGCCACGATTCCGCGCCGCCGCGTCGCGTATGGCCAGCACGCGCATTTCGGTTGGCATGCGATCGAGATACTGCATGCCCTTCGCGATAGAGTGGTCGGTGAGAACTCTTCCTAACGCGGTAGCAATCGCGATCTGAGCGGAAGGCTCCCCAGGGAGGGGCGCACTATCAGGGTTCAAGAGGATTTCATCGATCGACGGGAGATCGCGAAACAGCCGCAGGAAGGCAACCAGTTCCGTCATGGCTGCCGGCCCAATCGTACCCTCAAGCAACTGCGCTTCGATCTCTGTGGCTCCCGTGAAGAAGCCACTCTTCTGCCTACGCGCGAATCCGCTCAGGACATTCGAGGCCATCTCCCAAGAGCGAGGCGTAGGCCAGGCATTCACGTCTGATGTGGCGTTAGCATCATGCAGGAGTGCCGGTTTGAAGCGCAGGAAGGCAATGATCTCCGAACGCAGCCCGGCACGAACCGCCCACTGGCACCAGTCTTCGAAGTCTGTCTCGAGGGTTAAGTGGACGAAGCGATTGCGCAGCGGTCGGGGCATGGAAAAGTGCACACCACGCTCGGAAGCCGGATTGCCGGCGGCCACCACCACCCAGCCGTCCGGGAGGTGGTATTCACCGAGCTTGCGGTCGAGCACCAGCTGATAACAGCCAGCCTGCGTCATCTGCGGTGCGGCAGTCAGCTCGTCGAGAAAGAGGATGCCTTGGCCGGAGGTCGGCAGAAACTTCGGCGGCACCCACTCTGCCTGGTCTGCCGAGATGCGCGGTAGGCCACGCAGATCGACCGGGTCAAGCTGAACAGCTCGAATGTCAAGAAACTGCCAGTCTAGATCAGAGGCTACCTGCGCAACGATCTGTGACTTGCCCACTCCGCACGCGCCCCAGATGTGCAAGGGCACACGTTCGGTAATGAGTGCATGGAGCGCTTCAAAGAGTTCAGAGGGTTTCATGGTTGTCCTTTGGAAGGGATTGGTCAGGCGGGGTCGAGATGAAGTAGCAAACGCGATGTGAAACTGCGGCAGAGTCAGCGAACAGCTAACCTGTGAATCTCCAAGAGGATAGATTTTCCATCTTTCCGGAACGGATGCCCGTTTCCCAATACCTATCCTCTCGCAGAAGTCCAAGTCTGCTTTACTGAGCGATTTGCCCTTGATTGTCACAACTGAGCCCAATTTCCCAATCCGTGTTACAGAGAGCTGGCCGCTGCGCATTGACACGGCGGATATACCTTGACCTTCTACATCTGGCGCTTTATATGTAGAAGTCATAGGCATGAAGAAAACAGACGACAGGTTTGACCTTCCGCAAGGCACGCTCGACCTTCTCATCATGAGGGTCGTTGCGCTTGGACCCATTCACGGCTATGCCATTGCACAAAGAATCCAGCAGATCTCGCGCGACGCACTCCAGGTCCAGCAGGGATCTCTCTATCCCGCTCTTCATCGCCTCGAATACAAAAAGTTGCTCAACTCTCGCTGGAAGCCCTCCGAGACTGGCCGGGAAGCCAAGTTCTACGAGCTCACTTCCAAGGGACGAACTCATCTCAAGGCTGAAACCGAGAACTGGACACGCCTGACCGACGTAGTAAGCCTCATTCTCGAGGGAACCCTGGAGGGAATCTGATGGGCTGGTTACAGAGACTTTTCTTTCGCGAACGATTGGAGGCCGATCTGGACAAAGAGCTGAGCTTCCACTTCGAACTTCAGGTCGCCGACAAGGTTCGTTCCGGCATACCGGAGAGCGAAGCCCGTCGGCTCACACGAATTGAGTTCGGCGGGATCGAGCAGATTAAGGAAGACTGCCGCGAGCGACGCGGAACCATGTGGCTTGAGTCGCTACTGCAGGATGTTCGCTACGCCCTTCGCCAGTTGCGCAAAGCACCGGGCTTTACGCTGACGGCGGTGCTGACCCTGGCGCTGGGCATCGGCACAACCACGGCGATCTTCACGCTCGTGCAGCAGATGATGTTGCAATCGCTGCCGGTCTCCAGACCGGATCAGCTTTGGCGCATCGGCGACCAGCCCCATTGCTGCAACTGGGCTGGATACAGCCAGGACAGCGACGACGAGCCGAGCGATTGGAATCTCTTTCCGTGGGAGGCATACAAGCTATTCCGCGCAAACACGCCGGGATTCCAGGATCTGGCAGCGCTCCATGCGGGCAGCTTGTCGCTGGCTGTGCGACGGGCTGGCCCATTGGGACCGCCGGACACGGTGAATGGCCAGTATGTCTCCGGCAACTTTTTTGAGACCCTGGGTGTATCCGCGTGGCGCGGCAGGCTGTTGATCGACGACGACGACCAGGAGGGCGCGCCTCCAGTGGCAGTGATGAGCTTCCAATGCTCACAAGTCATTAGGATTCCCTCCGCATTGAGTAAGGTCTCGTTAACCCAGATGGATTGAAATAGATGTAAGCAGACGATCTGGAGCATTATGCAAAGGCTAATCGTGGTTCTTTTTGCAATATTCCTGTTCAATGGTACCTCTCTTGGTAAATCGCCGAGAGCCTACCTCGGCTTTGATAAAAATGACTATCCCGGAGACGCAGCTCTCCCTGTGCTTCGCAAAAGCTTCCGCTATTCGAGCTACTGGCTAAACAATCCTCCTGGAGCAAGACAGAACTCCTGGACGGGCAAGCGCGCGCTCCTCAAGCGGCAAGGTTTTGGATTCCTTGTCCTCTTCAACGGTCGCCTAGACGCAGAATTGAAAGGGAAGGATGCAGCTGCTATTGGTGGGATGGACGGGAAAGGCGCAGCCGCGGCAGCTGCGCGAGAAGGCTTCCGATCCGACATCGTGATTTTCCTGGATCAAGAAGAGGGCGGACGGCTTCTTCCCGAACAAATTGTTTATGTCTTCGCCTGGATAGATGCGGTGCGCGCCGGAGGGGCACGCGCCGGAATCTATTGTTCGGGCATCGATGTGCCAGACGGTCGCAGCACCATCAGCACAGCCCAGCAAATTGTTGCGCAAGAGCAGATACGAACAAAGTCAGCCCACAAGGCCGCCACACAGGATGCTCACCGATGGAAGCTGGTGCTCTGGGTTGTAAACGATCAATGTCCGCCGTCGCCCGGATGTACTCAGACCGACAAGCTACCATCGGCCGGTTTCTCTTTGTCCAGTTCAGATCAGGCCATTGTCTGGCAATATGCTCAATCTCCACGGCGAGCGCAGTTCAGTGCAGGCTGCCCTAAAAACAACGATTCCGACGGCAACTGCTATGCTCCGGGACTTCCACGCAGCGCTGCGACGTTCCTGGACCTCAACGTTGCAGATTCGCCCAACCCTTCTGAGGCTCCTTAGGCTGCCTCGAGGTAGCGCCAGTTGAGCTAAGGAAAAGCTAAAATTCGTGGTTTAGTGGATGCACGGTGTTGGTGCCCCTACGTCTAACGGCTAACCCGTCTTCGAGGAGTTCCATGTACAGGATCCTTTCCGACCTGAAACTGGTCTTCCGGCAATTGCGTAAGTCGCCCGGATTCACAGCAACGGCGGTGCTCATGCTGGCCTTCGGCATCGGCGCAACAACCGCTATCTTCTCCATCGTCGACGGAGTTCTCCTGCGCCCGCTGCCCTTTCCCAACGCCAACCGCCTCGTCACCCTTGGCGATCAGGTCAGCGGCACCGATTGGGGCACGCACGATGCGGGATACGCCACAGGTCCGGAGGTCGTCATCTATCCACGCGATACCCGCTCGTTTGAGAATCTCGGCGGCTATGGCTTCATGAACTTCGAGCTTTCCGGAATCGGCCAGCCCGCCCAGATCAACGCCTCGCGTATGACGCCTTCGGTCTTCTCCGCCCTCGGCGTGGCGCCTCTCATGGGCCGCGTTTTTACCGTGCAGGAAGATCAGCAGAAGGAGCAGGTCGCGGTCCTCAGTTACTCCACATGGAAGAGCCGCTTCAACGGCGACCCGCACATCCTCGGCACAAAAATTCTGCTCGACCGCAAGCCGTATGTTGTCATCAGCGTCATGCCCAGGAGCTTCGAGTTCCCTTTGATCCCGGGCCGGCTGAACCGCAGCGAACTCTGGGTCCCCATGAGCCTTTCCCCGCAGGAGCTTGCGCCTGAGGCCAATGCCAGTTGGTATCTCCAACTTGTAGGAAGGCTCAAGCCCGGCATCACACCGGCGCAGGCACAGAGCGATGCAGGACGCGTGGCGCAGGAGATCATGCGCAACTATCCGGCCGATGAAGCGAACTTCCGCATCAAGCCCGTGGTCTATCCGTTGCAGCAGATCACAGTCCTGCAGACTCGTCCGCTCCTACGCTTGCTCTTCCTTGCCGTCATTGTCGTGCTGCTCATCGCCTGCGCCAACCTCGCCGGACTTCTCCTGGTTCGTGCCATTCGCCGTCAGCGCGAGACCGCCGTGCGCCTCGCCATCGGCGCGCCCGCGCTCACGCTGCTGCGACAGGCGATTCTCGAAAGTCTGGTGCTCAGCGTCAACGGCGGCCTTCTCGGCATCGGAGTCGCCGCTCTTGCGCTCGCCATCGGCAAGAATCTCCTGCCGGAAACACTGCCGCTGATGAACGAGATCACACTCAACTGGACCGTGGGTGCCTTCGCATTTCTGCTCGCACTACTCACCGGGTTCTTTTGCGGATTGGCGCCAGGTTTCGCCGCTCTGCGCACCAACGTGAATGCTTCCCTCAAGGAAGGCGGGCGCAGCGGCTCTACGGGCGGAAGCCACGCGCGCCTGCGCTCTGCGCTCGTGGTGGGGGAGATCGCCATCGCGCTCATCCTGCTCACTGCATCCGGGCTGCTGCTGCGCAGCTTCAGCAACATGAGCGCCGTCGATCTCGGCTTCCGCCCCGACCACGTCGCCACCGCCAGCTATGCGCTGCCGCAGAAGCAATACTCGACGCAGGCGCAGATCGACACCTTCAATGACAAGTTGGTCCAGCAACTTCGCCAACTGCCCGGCGTCGAAGCCGTCGGCCTCACCAGCACCCTTCCCACCACGGGCGATGGCATTGCGTCTTTTGTCGCCGACGGCTACGTCGATCCGCGGGGGCCCGACCAGACCGCCGCTTCTCCATTTCAGATCATCGGTAACTACTTCAATGCGATCGGCATCCCGCTGATTCGCGGACGTTATTTCACAGAGTCCGACAATGCCGACAACCAGCTCGTCGTCATCGTCAATCACGAGTTCGCCGAGCACTACTGGCCGCACCAAGATCCCGTCGGGAAACGCATGCGCATTGGCACGGTGAAGGCGGCCACCCCCTGGATGACCGTAGTCGGAGAAGTGGCCGACGCCAAGCTTACCTCGCCCGACGCCGACGCATCCGAGCAGTTTTACCAACCGGTCGCGCAGCTCGAAAAGGATGCCGGCCCCTTGGCTTTGCCTACCGACTTAAACGGCAACGGCGGCTACATCGTCCTGCGTTCCGCGCTGCCGCCTAAGCAGATGGAAAATGCTCTGCGCGCAAATGTTCGTTCCATCGATGCGCAACTGCCGCTCACCCAGGTGCAAACCATGGAACAGGTCGTCTCCCAGAGCGAAGCCCCGCGCCGCTTCAACACCATCATCATCTCCACCTTTGCCCTCGCCGCGGTGTTGCTGTCCGTGCTTGGCATCTACAGCATCATCGCCTTTTCCGTCGCCTCACGCGTGCAGGAAATGGCCATCCGCATGGCCCTCGGCTCGCAGCGCTCGCACATTATGCGCCTTATTCTCATCTCCGGTCTCAAGCTTGCCGCTGTCGGTTGCGTTCTTGGACTCACCGGCGCCGCCGCCGCATCGAGCATCCTCAGATCCTTCCTCTTTCACGTGAGCCCTTTCGACCCTGCGGTGATGATCCTGGCCGCGATCGCTGTTTTCGCTTTGGCTCTCGTGGCCTCGGCCTTTCCCGCTCGCCGTGCCGCTTCGGTCGATCTCATCCAGGCCTTGCGAGGAGAATAACCTCGCCTTAGCTCCAGCGAGGCTGCCGACCAACAACTGCCTCTGAACACAAAGGGTCATGCTGTTGACGCCAAGAACCAGAGCAATTCCGCGCGGAGTTTCGGCAGACTACACAATGCCGAAATCGTATGCGATTCCGCGAGCGGTATGAATCAACCAACGTCTATCCGTGCAGGATTCTGAGTCGTGCGAGGCTGTGGCGCTCCGGGAGGAGCATAATCTCCACCTTGCGGAAAAGGAATGCAATGCGAAGATTCAAAATTACCGCCTGCGCAATGCTCGTATTCGGATTAGCGATATTCGACGCTCAAAGAGCGTCAGGGCAAAGCAATCAACCCGCTGATCCCGAAAGCCCTCTGACCACGACAATCCCAGCAGTAGTACGCGGCCAATCTTTTTCTGCCACGAAGTATGTGCGCAAGGTGAAGACATTGCCAGACGGCAAGCAGCAATTCATCCGGAATGAAATCTATCCCGTTCAAGTGGCCCGGGATTCGGATGGACGCATTCGGGTTCAAGTTGTGGGCGACCACCTGCAGCCGGAATGTGACCAACCCGCATCCCAGGTGCCACCGCCCTGCCCATCGTGGAACGTCATTCTATTTGATCCTGTGACACAGAGCATCACTCACTGGGCTGAGGGTGAAATAGGCGGCCATGCCGCAATCGTCGTCAAGCTATCCGCGGCGCAAGTCGAGGACATTGAGAACTCGACCTCAGCTTTACCCGAGGTTGCGACGAAAGCTCAACCGGAGGGACCAGCTGTGACCACAGAGGATTTAGGTGAGAAAGTCGTCGAGGGTGTAAGCGCGACCGGCGTGAGGACGACGACGGTACTCCCCGCTGGCTAATCGGGAAACAAAATGCCGATCACAACAATCCACGAGGCATGGACATCAACGGAGATGAAGTTGATCATCAAGATCATCGATGGCGACCCACGAAAGGAAGAGACGTTAACGGGCTTAGAGCACGTCTCGCTGCAACCGGATACTTTGCTGTTTCACCCTCCGGACGGATACGAGATTCAATACAGGAGTGACAGTCAGAATGCTGATGAGGACGTAAGGCAACTAGCCGATTGGCTCGTAAAGGAGAGCTGACTGTTGTGACAAAAAGCGAGCCTTCATCCTGGGTTTGTGAATCTGCCGCAATCAATAACGTCAGTAGCGGAATGCTGATGAGATGAGTGACTCAATCAAGAACATTTGCAAAAAACTCAGCGCTGAAGCCTCGTGTTCCAGTCTGTCTTACTCCACTGGAACAAATTGAGCCGGCCTCCATACCGCCTCCAAGTAGTCGCGGCGGGTGTTGGGATTGCGGATATGCGAGCAGAAATCGCGCATTCGCTTGCGGGCCTGGGGCTGGGCGGTGAAGAGAGAAGGGTAGGGAAGGGCTACTAGAACGGGCGAATTAGCTAGCTTGGGATATTCCTTGGAGTCGACGAGTTTGGACCTTTGGTGTAGTGACCCCATCTACGTGGGCTCTGGTTGTGACTCCTGAGGTCTTTATGGCATCCTTGGAATCGTCTTTTAGGAGGTAACGATATCTGATCGCTAACTCTTTAGGCGTCCACTCCTTTATACCCATGCAACGTTACAGCGTTCGTCGCCCCCCACTCTTCTCACCGAAAACCCGCAAGGAGGCACCCCTACATGCTTCGGTTCCTTCGCAGGGTCTATGCAATCGCGGCTCTATCGTTATGTGCTTCGGTATGGCTGATTGCCCAGGCACATTCTTCTCGGCCATCTCCATCCAGTGCATTTGACGATTACTCAAGTTCACCGTCGCTAGATTCAATAGCTACAAGTCCTCAGTATGCGTTATCTGGAAAGCTGGATCCGACTCTTCTTCCAGCTCTTCCGCCTTCCGAAAGTACAGCACCTTCCAAAGGAGCCCATTATATTATTGAGGGCACGCTGAGCAGCGACCCATCGCGTGAACACGACAGCTCATACCCAACCTCCTATCTCGTAAATCAGGCATCGGTTTCTGATGCTGCCATAATCGGCACGGTTGATTGCGAGCTACCTAGCCGCCCGACTGGCAACAATGCATTTCTTTACACCCCCTTACGGGTCTACGTAGAAGAAGTTCTCTTTGACAAAGATCAGGGCGTTGCTCAAGGGTCAACTATCACGCTGGTCCGTCCGGGTGGTCGTATGGTCATCAATGGTGTACCCATTGTCGCTGCCGATGCGGGCTTTGCCTGGCAACACGTAGGTGATAAATATATTTTCTTCCTACATCGCTTGGTCGGAACACGACAGTATCGTATCTATCCGGGTGGTTCTTTCAGACTTACAACAAACGCTACTGTTACTGCTGACGCGCTCAGCTCATCGCCGACAATGCAGTCACTCGGCTACCAAAATAGCTTCCTAACGGAAATCTCTGACGCATACAAGTTGTCACAGGGGGCTAAATAAAAGCACTGCGCCTCGTAGCGTTTATGCGCGGCTTCGTTGTCTTGGTTCTGTATCAGCTTCGTTCTGGGACACGTCAAGGCACAATCATCATCATGTACAACGCCCACGCCAAAGGCCGAATAATTGCCAATCTAGATCAGCCGCGACCTGGGCAACAATCTGTGACTTGCTCACCCCGCACGCGCCCCAGATGTGCAAAGGCACACGTTCGGTAATGAGCGCATGAAGCGCTTCAAAGAGTTCAGAGGGTTTCATGGATGGTCCTTTACGAGGGGATAAGTCAGGCGAGATTGAGATGAACTGGGAACGGCGATATGAACTGCGGCAGAATCAGCGAACAGCTAGGCTGTGAATTCCCAAGAGGATGGGCCTTTTCCATCTTTCCGAAACAGATGCGCGTTTGCAGGACCTATTTCCCGATTGAGCCGACAATGCATTCCTAATGAGCGATTTGCCTTGCCACCGGCCTCCCTAGCCAGCCGGGGAATGCGTGAACCGCGCGGGAAATCATTCGGATACTATGGAACTGAAATCACATGGACCTGGAAGAACTGCTTTTAGGATCGTTACACCGGTTCAGGAAGGTGAAGAAGGGTTCCGTGCAGGAGGTCAAAGGGCTCCTCGCCCTATCAAAACAGGATAACTTGCTAATCGCAGGTTGCGATGGCTATCTACGGCCTCTTTCGCCCTTGGGGGCAGTGGACGAGAGAGCCGACCACGCTCCAAATCTAACGTGGTCTCCTGATCGTCAACCACTACGCCCTGAGGATCGATTAATACGCTGAAGATCGGACATATATGCGGAGGGTCGTCGTTTTTGTCTGCTTGCTTTCTATAACGTATTTGCATGCGCAAGTCGGCGGGGCCGTCGCGGAACCGCAGAAGGACGCGGCGACGGCTACCTTGCCGTCTGCAGACCTGGTTTTCTCCGAGCCGAAACGGGATTCGCCGCTTCAACTGCCCTCCCCAGTGATGAGCGGACCACCGAGATGTGGACCTGATGGCAGGGCGTTTCTTCAGATTATGGGCCCGCCGCCGAGGTACAGCCACAAGGTCATCTACTCCATCACCCCTGACGGGAAGGTCACGCATTATCCTGTCGAGCAGATCGTCGGGCTCACATACTTTGGTATCATCGCGTTCGACCCGGGTTCGTCGATGCCTGTGATGCTCTTGGAGGCGGCGGCGGCAGGAGCTTCATCAAGCGGCTACTACTTAGCCCTGTTTAACTACGATGGAGAATTCCGTAAGTACTCAAAACTGGATCTGGGGTTTAGGCCATCGAACATTGCGCAACTGAGTGACGATAGTTTTTTAATCATGGGCGCGGATACTGCGGCTACCGCAGAAGCTCGGTCCAGGTTTGTGGTCATTGACAGTAGCGGAAGTGTTCTGCGTGACCTCGCTACAGACGCGATGATGCCGCCGGACCAAAAACTGAAGAGCCTGCTGCAATCTCTGAGCTTCGCGGGGATGAAACCCGAAGATATGCCTCCATCGATGAGGGTTTCCTTTGCGCTCGGCCTTTTTCGAACGGCGCACTGGGACCAGGGTCTGTTAATGCTCATGCCGGGCGCGGAGACGCAGATCATCGAGCTGCTTCGCTCCGGCGAGATACGCCTGGTGAGGCTCAGGCTTCCACAGGATCAAATCGCTGATTCAGTGATCACGAAGAAGGGCAGGTGGTTCGTCAGAACTTGCCTGCGGGATACCGGCAACCAATGGAGCCTGTATGAAGTCGATCCGGAGACCGGGGAGGCACTCCGCCGGATCAACACCTCGGGCGTGCCGGCGACCAGCATTGCGTGTCCGAGTGATTCCGGATTTTATGGGCTTCGTTGGATCGAACAGAAGCCGTATCTGATATTTGGTGACCTGCGATAAGGATGTGTTGCAACTTTGGCAAGGGGTGGCTGGTAGCCTGAAGAGACGATGAAAGATGTAACTCGACCGGCGATCTTCAAGTGGCGGCAGACGGCGCCCGAAGTTATTCTCTGTGCAGTCCGCTGGTATCTTCGGTACTCGCTCTCGCTCCGCGACGTCGAAGAGTTGCTGAGTGAGCGTGGTCTGGGGGCGGACCACACCACGATTTGGCGCTGGGTGCGGCGCTATGGGCCGGAACTGAACACCGGATGCGGCGTCATCTCAAGCCGACCAACAAATCCTGGCGTGTCGATGAGACCTATGTTCGAGTGAAGGGTCGCTGGTGCTACCTGTATCGGGCCATTGATACGATCGATTTTCTGCTTTCGGCGTTGCGCGATGCCGAGGCCGCCAAACGGCTCTTTCGCAAGGCACTGAGCGATCCCTCGCATCCGCAACCCCGCGTCATCAACACCGATCAGGCGCCGATCTACGGCTCAGCCATCCCGGGCATAAAGAAGGAAGGGACCCTTCGCTCCTTTGTCCGTTCTAGTGCTTGCCCTTGACATTCGACAGGAACGAGAGTAGGTCTATTGTCGGATGTCGAGGGGAAATATGCCGCCGTCAACAGACCTATTGCAGGGGACGCTCGACCTGCTTATTCTGCAAACGCTCGCTCTCGGACCGATGCACGGTTGGGGAGTGGCCCAGCGCATCCAGCAGATATCAAAGGATGTCCTCCAGATTGGACAGGGTTCGCTTTACCCAGCCTTGTACCGACTGGAATACAAGGGATGGATCCGCTCGGACTGGGGGAATTCGGAGAACAATCGGCGGGCGAAGTTCTACCGGTTGACGGTCGCGGGTAGGAAGCAACTGGAAACGGAACTCGAAACCTGGGATCGGCTGTCGGCTGCGATTGCGCTGGTTCTGGGCCGAGGCGCCGAGGTGTCGTCATGATGAAAGAGTTCCTGACTCGACTTCGCTTCATGATTTTTCGCAAAGAACACAGCGAATTAGATGATGAACTCCGGTTTCATCTGGAGCAGTCAATTGCAGTGAAAGTAGCAGCAGGGCTGACTGCTTCAGAGGCACGCCGACAGGCATTGATCGAGCTTGGCGGCGTAGAGCGCACGCGGGAGCAATGCGATGAGCAGCGGCCGGGTCGGTGGATCGGATCTCTCACTCAAGACATCCGCTACGGTTTGCGCGGCTTGATTAAGAATCCCGGCTTCTCGGTGGTCGCCATCCTTTCGCTGGCTCTGGGGATTGGCGCGACCACTTCGATGTTCAGTCTCATCTATGCGGTCCTGCTCGATCCCGTTCCCTACGCCGACTGGCAGCGCCTCACCTATCCGATTGTGCTCAATGACGACCAGCCCGGCGCGGCATGGTGGTTCTTTCTTAACGCATCGCAGTTCCAGGAATTGCTCAAAGCCAAATCCGTTGACGGCGCCGTGGGCACCCGCAACATGAACTTAGAAATCACTGGGCACGAAATTCCCGAAGATGTGACGGTCAGCTACGTTACAGAAAACATCTCCGAATTCCTGCGTGTTCCGCCCTTACTCGGCCGCAATCTGCAGCTTTCAGATGCCCGTACCAGCAAGCAGCAGGCCCCCATAGTGCTGACCTATGATTTTTGGATGCGCCACTACAATGGCGATCGCGACGTCCTCGGACGCGTGCTGGAAATCGACCACACTCCATACACCGTCGTGGGAGTCATGCCCAAGCGTTATACGTGGGAACCAGACGTCTTCGTGCCCGCCTCGTTGCTGGGCGGTCGCGAACGCGTCCTGATGCCGGTGATGAAGCTCAAGCCAGGAGTGAGCCTGGCCACGGCGGACGCGGAAATCGGCGCAATGCTCCAGCAGTTCGCAAAAGAAACGCCGCAATACTTTCCCAAACACTTCCACATTCATCTTGAACACATCACCGACCGCATACTCGGAATCATGGGGCACGCCCTCTTCCTGCTCTTTGCCGCCGTCGTCATGCTGCTCATCATTGGCTGCGCCAACTGCTCGATCCTCCTTCTCGCTCGCGGCATGACCCGCCAGCACGAGTTCGCTGTCCGCACCGCTTTGGGCGCAAGCCGTTACCGCATCGTGCGCCAATTGCTTGTCGAGGCACTGGTGCTCGCCATTACTGGTTCGTTGATCGGCATCGTGCTCGCCTACTTCCTCGCTAAGATAACCTTCGGACTCTTTCCCGACGTCTTCATGCACGAGTCGGTCATTACCGTCAATCTGCCCATCCTTGCCTTCTCGATCGCGCTAGCGGTCGTCAGCGGCCTCTTCTTCGGCATGGTGCCGTCGCTGCATATGTCCCGCCACGATGTTTCACAAGTCATGCAGGCCAGCGGACGCAAGATCGCCGGCCGCAGCGGACAGGCCCAGTCGCTGAGTGCCCTTATCGCCGCTCAGATCGCCCTCACCGTTGTCCTGATGGGCGCGGCCGGAGCGGCCATCGGCGGCTTCATGAAAATGACACACCGCAATTTCGGATACGATCCGACGCACGTAATATCCGTCCCCATTCCTCTGCATCGCAATGCCTTCCTAACCAGGGAAAGCCGGGCCGCGTATTTCGACGCGCTTCGTCAGAAGATCGCCATTGTGCCAGGAGTCACCCAGGTATCCGTCGCCGGGGATGCCAGGCCACCCAACAGCGGACTCGACGAAACCTTCGAAATCATGGGTATGGCGTCCGCCCAACAGCAGCATCTCCGCGGTTATTTCATCGATTCCGCATATTTCTCGGTGCTGCACATTCCGCTTCTGCAGGGGCGCCTCTGGGATGAGGCCGAAAATAACCGTGGCGCGGCAGTCGCTGTGATAAACCAGGCTCTGGCGAGCCAATACTTTCCCAAAGGCAACGGCATCGGAAAGCAGATTCGAATGCCAAATCTAAAAATCGCTCCGGCCGATGCCGGCTACATCGTCGGCGTTCCGGACACCGACGGCTGGCTCCAGGTGATCGGCATCATGGCTGATTCCCTGGACGACGGTCTCGATAAGCCGGTGCAGCCCGCCCTTTATATGCCATACACGCGCTTCATGTGGCTGGGGACCCAATTCCTCGTCCGTACCCAAGGACCGCCGCTGGCCGCGATGCGCACGGTGCGCGTTGCCATTCAGTCGGTCAACCCTGACCAACAGGCAGCGCGCAATGTATGGGACCTCGAGGGGTGGGTCGAGCACGAACCCGAGTGGCAGCAGCACCGCATGTTCTCCATCCTCTTCGGCATCTTCTCATCGCTCGCCTTGGCGCTGGCGCTTATCGGCCTCTACAGTGTCATCTCCTACAGCGTGGCACAGCGCACCAACGAATTCGGCATCCGCATGGCGCTCGGTGCGCACCGAGGCCACGTGCTCTGGATCGTCGCCCGCAACGTTGCCATCACCGTCGGCAGCGGTCTAGCCGCAGGGCTGGCCATTACCCTGACCATCCAAAAATTCCTGACCCAATGGACCGAGAACAACGCTCACGACCCGCTCATCCTCGCCGCCGTCGCACTGCTCTTCCTGCTTAGCGCGGCTGGTGCCTGCGTTCTTCCCGCACTGCGCGCAACATCGATCGACCCGATGCAGGCTCTGCGCTATGAATGACCCAAAAATTGGATCGGCGCGGATGAGTTAAGACTATTCGTTCCGTAGCGCCTGTATCGGATCTACCTGGCCCGAAACGCCGGCAAACATATCGCGGTGAGGGAAACCACAAGCAGGATGAGAGCTGAGATGCCATACACAGAGAGATCGACAAATGCTCGGCTCGCGGCGGTCAGGAATTGTGTCCGGGATTCCGAAAGTACGATCCCGAGATCATGGAAGGCGGAATGGCGAATGCGACCATCTTGTGCATTTGCGAATGCCGCAAGCGACGCGACCGCCCAGCCATCAGCGCAACGATTCGTAACCCATCACCTACAGTCCATAAATTTGTTTCCCCATCTGGTTCCGATCCATCCGGGTCTTTGCCATCTTGGACACCGATGCGTTTTTCGCGCCTGGTTTAGGACGATGCTGTGAAATGGTTCGCTGTTTGCTCACCACTTCGCGATTGCGGGCCAGATGTCAGGGAGTGGAGTGTCCGCTCCGATAATCTGACGGATGCCGTCTTCGAGGACTTCATCCCGCCCATTGCGGAGGCCTTCGATGGTGGCATACACAACTTTGTCGGGGACGATGCCGACTTGCTGGGTCGGCTTTTTGTCCGGATAGAAGACGCCGATGCCGCTGATCATGGTGCGCAGTCCGCCGGGGAGCACGAAGTCAGAGACGTTCCCGTCCGCTCCTGCCGTCGTGCTGCCGACCACGGTGGTGTGCGGCGCAGCGTGAGTTTTCGGCGAGCGTGCGTGACGCCATGTGAGTCACGTTGCTAAGTTCAATCAGTCACCGAGGTCGGCTGAAATTGAACAGCAAAACTACAACGCCCATTCCTGGTCCCATCGAGCAACTACA
>Ga0210386_10000781_pt1 | contig 29368 bp, 32 predicted proteins | sample IncBWH32OmetaG_FD_160091 | JGI IMG/M metagenome (GOLD analysis project Ga0210386, IMG submission 160091) | Forest soil microbial communities from Barre Woods Harvard Forest LTER site, Petersham, Massachusetts, United States - Inc-BW-H-32-O ...
GCTGCCGGCCGAACCCTACGAATACGCCGAGTGGAAGCGCTGCCGGGTCAACCTCGACTACCATGTCGAGATCGCCAAGCACTACTACAGCGTGCCGCACCAGCTGATCCGCCAGGAGGTCGAAGCGTCGCCTGTGGGCCCGATGCCGGTGTCTGCTCCAGCCGAGCGAGGCGGGCTTGCTCGATCGCTACGACCTGGTCCCGGACCAGGGCGAGCCGGGTCATGTCGCGCCGCATTTCCTCCAGCATGTTCGGCGGCAGCGGCTGCCCCTCCGGCGTGCGTAGCGCCGCCAGCTTCTCCGGCGCCCGGCGCAGCTCCGGCTTGAAGCCGCGGATGCCGAGCCGGGCCAGCGCCCCTTTCATCCGGTTGATGATCCGGGTCCTCTCGCCGACCAGGTTCTCGCGCTCCCGACTCGGCCGCTTGGCGTCCTCTTCCTCCAGCGTCGGGATCGCCACCATGCGGCAGTGCCCCCGTTCGCCGCGCAGCCAGCCCAGAAACACCCGCATCAGCATCGCGGTATCCAGCCGGTCGGTCTTCGCGCGGCGGTGCTCGCGGGTGACGGCGACGCTGGTCGAGTGGATGACATGTACCTCGATGCCACGTTCGCGCAGCCATCGTGCCAGCCAGAACCCGTCCTGCCCTGCCTCAAAGGCGAGTGCGATCTGGTCGATTGGCCGGCCCGCCTTCTCCGCCTCCGATCGCCAGCGCTCGATCAACCTGACCAGTGCTGTTGGATCAGCATAGAGCTTCTTCAGGGGGCGGCGCTCAAGGCCGGGAACCATTCCGGCGACCAGCCAGCTGGTCTGGCTCATCTCCACGACCACAAGCAACGTGTGAGCTTGGTCAAAGACAGTGGGCGAGCGGCTGAGGTCATCGACTTCGGGCATGATTGTGGATCCATCGGGCCGGGCGTTGCTGCGTCGAAATACGCAGCGTGTTCGGTGAGCGCCTCCGAGATCGCCAGCAGCCCGGCACGCGCCCGCAGAATAGCCGTGCCCGGTCGTGTCGTGAGCGCGTCATCAAGATTGGCAAGTTTGGCAACCGCCGCCGCGTTGTTGCCTCCCGCCAAAGCCTCAAGCGCTTCGTCAAGGCCCGAGCCCAAATCGAGACGGTGACAAATGTTCCGCAGGCGGATGATTTCGGAACCGACCGACAGCGCTGCCAGGAGCTGCGAGCGCTGAAGCGGCGCGGCCGAGTCCGGCAGGACGGAGAGACGGCTATAGACGCGGCGCTCCCAGCCCTCCGATGACCGGGGAATTTTGCCCGTCGCGAGGCGCCGGAGATCGCGTAAAGTGAGACTGAGAAGCCGACGGGCCCGCGATGCCGGAGGCAACAGTGGCAGCAGGCGAAACGAGAGCGCCGCGCTACCCAATCCTGCCACTGCCGCGGCTGCCCCATTATAGAATTGCTGAGTGTCGTACGTCATTTGGTTTGTCGGCGCGAGGAGAAAACAAAAGAACGCTGCTATAGCGGTAAACATTGGCGTCCGCCACGACTGGGCCGCCCCTGCGCCAGCGGGCACCAGAACAAGGCCGATCGCGAGGCTAAAACCGACGAAGCTCGTCAACATCGGCAGCACCGCGAAGCCGATGATCGCCGCAAGAGCCGCTGTGAGAAAGGTGCCTATCGTGAAACTCATGGTTGCCGGATAGGCCTGGTCGCCTCGCGATGCGAACAGAATCGTCCCAATCGCCGCGAAGGTTATGGCGAAGGCGCCATTCGGCCATGCGGTGACGATCCAGAACAGCTCGACAGCACCAACCGCAACCAAGACGCGCGCTGCGTCGACCAGGGGGGGGAGCCAGTTCGGCACATGCAGCCGAAGACCACCACGGCGCCGAATCGGCCGAGCGAAATCCCCAACGAGGAGCGCCAGCCCGTTGAGCGCGCACGAGACACCCGCCAGCACTTCAGCCATCTGATCGGCAAGCAACCGCAGCGACGGTGTGTCCGCCGGTAGGGTGTTCAGCGCCGCTGCACCTTGGTCATAAATACGACGCAGACCGACGGGGTCGGTGAGCCATCCCTCCGGGTCTCCGCTTTCGAATCCCGGTCTGAGCTCGTTCGGTACGGCTTGCGACACGATCGCCGCCAGTTGTTGAGCTTGCTCATGCGGTAGCTGGGCAAGGTGAACCGCAACAATGCGCCAGCCGGCCAGCGCCTTGAGCAAACCGTCCACCGCCGCCTGTAACACCGGGGAATTTTGACGTAGTTGCGAAGATTCTCCGATCGCCTCTTCGATGGTCGAACCGAGTTCGCAAACACGCCGGGTTAGCTCTTGCCGTATCGGCTGCATCTCCACAAACTCAGATCCAACCAGTGCCAAGGCGGCGGCGAACCGACGCATGATCTCGCTCGCGATGGCTGCGGTCCGGGTGGCGAGCCGTTGATTTGCGCTGCCGAAATCGGTCCCCGCGAGGACGACACCGGCGCAGACAATGCCGATGCAAATCTCAGTGCAGCGGGTCACTGCCAACGTAAAAGCTTCGCCGTTCGGGCCCCCGGCCGCCCCGAGCTCGTTGCCCGCGATAATTGCTGCCGTAACCCCGGCGAGTTGCGCCGCATGGGCCAAGAAATTGCGCAGTATTGTGGCGATAAGGGCGCAAGCCGCGCCCCACAAAGCCAAGCCAGCGAGAAAGGCGATGCGGTCCTGTGGGAAACAGGCGGTGAGCACCACGATGGCTATTCCGCCCACGATCGTGCCGATCATGCGATACCAGCCCTTGCGCAACGAGGCGCCAAGATGGGGCTGACAAACCAGGGCCGCGGTCGTTCCTGCCCAGTAAGGATTGTCGAGCTCAAGCCAGAACGCGACATAAAGCGAGAGACAGACCGAAACCCATAAACGAAGCCCGAAAGCCAGTGGCGACCGCGTCGCTGCCCAAGCGGTCTGTAACCACCGCGCATCAGTCGGCCCTCGGCCCGTAACTGCGCGCAGCAGATGCGACGCACAATTACTGTTCGCGAAACGCCGCAAACGGGTAGTCCTGGGCGTTGAACGGCGGTCTATTGGGGGGTACATACGATGCGGATTGTCAGGGCTTTTCGGCGCCTGCCTTCGAGTGCTCCATCGCGCCCGAGCCTGGGAGGCGTGCGAAGAACCTTAACACGAAGACCCGTTCCCGCCTCCAGGGCTGAGCGACCGCTAGGTGATCGGACAGGAAACCGTGGCCGGAACGCGGGGCAAACGGGCAAGATGCGCCGGAAAACGGACGCTCGCCAAGTTGGCGCGGGCCTGATTATCGCAACTCACCAGCCCGACCAGCTCCTCGGCCCCGAGGGGCCGCGATCACAAGCGCATTTCGTCGATCGTGGCCGGAATGAACCGGGTCATACTGAGACTAACGTTTACCGCTCGAGCTGCGGAGGATCGCAGAAAAGAGGGGCTACGATGGCGAATGTGCGAGGAAGCTGCCTGTGCGGCGGCGTCAAGTTCGAGATTATCGGGCCACTGATGCGGGCGTTGAATTGCCACTGCTCGAAATGTCGAAAGCAGCACGGCGCCGCATTTCGGCGCCTGCGGCTCGCCGATCATCAACAAATCGAGCCACCCCGAGTTTGGTGTCCCGCTGGGCATACTCGACGACGACCCGAACGTGCGGCCGACGCTCCACTGCTTTGTCGCAAGCAAAGCGCCGTGGTTCGACATCACCGATACTCTTCCTCAATTTCCGGAGCTACCAGACTCCTACTAAAAACTGCGGGAGATAGGTGTGGCCGCGCTGATCAGCGGCTTGACTGGGTACCCGGGGCTGCCCTCGGCCTGAGTTTCGCGCTCTCGATTCGACGCTCGATCACAGGCAGGATTATCGGCGCCGGCGGAAATGTGCCTACTCTTGGGCCTCTCTTGAGAGGAGATCAAAACGATGGCGCGATTGCTCTCAGTAAATGTGGGCCTGCCACGCGACATCGAGTGGCAAGGGAAAACCGTCCACACCGCCGTCTGGAAGACGCCGGTTCAAGGCCGGCGGGTGACACGACGGCTCAACGTCGATGGCGACGGCCAAGGAGATCTGGCGGGGCATGGCGGCGAACACCGGGCAGTCTTTGTCTACCAGATTGACTCTTATCGTTATTGGCAAAACCAGCTCGGTCGAAACGACTTTACCTACGGCCAGTTCGGAGAGAATTTTACAGTCGAAGGACTGGCGGATACTGAAGTGTGCATTGGCGATCATTACCGGATCGGCGATGCCCTGTTCGAAGTGACGCAGCCGCGCGTCACCTGCTATCGGGTCGGCATCCGCATGAACGAGCCGCGGATGGCGGCACTGCTCGTCTCACACGGAAGGCCCGGCTTCTATTTCCGGGTCCTGGAGGAAGGCGAGGTCGGCGCCGGCGACGAAATCGTGAAGGTCAAGGCGGGTCCCGAGCGGGTTACCGTCGCCGAGATCAATGCGCTGTTATATTTGCCGGGTCACCCGGCGAGCGGGCTGGAACGAGCGCTGCGCATCCCGGCATTGAGCGCCGGCTGGCGAACCTCGTTAGAGGCGCTGCTCGACCGGGAACGCAAAGGCAGCGGAACAACGGGCAACCCCGGGCTTGGCCCACCGAGCGGCCCGCCCCCCGCGTGGCGAGGCTTCCGCTCATTGCGGGTGTCGCGCAAACTGCTCGAAAGCAGCAATGTCATTTCGCTCGTCCTGGAGCCGGCCGACGGTGAGCCGCTGACGGCTGCCCCGGCGGGGCAGTTTATCGTATTGCGGCTCAGCCCACGGCCCGACGAAAGCGCTCTTTTGCGCAGCTATTCGCTGTCGGGCGTGCCGAGCGAGGATCGCTATCGCATCAGCGTCAAGCGCGAGCCGCATGGCGCCGCCGGGGCTTACATCGATACGCGGGTTCAGGCAGGCGATATTCTCGACGTGAGCGCCCCGCGCGGCAGCTTTACGTTGCGGCAGGGCGAGCGTCCCGTGGTGCTTGTCAGCGCCGGCATCGGCGCCACCCCAGTCCTCGCGATGCTGCACGCACTGGCCGCCGAGCAAACTCGGAGAGAGATTTGGTGGATTCACGGTGCCCGCAACAGCAGCGAGCATCCATTCGCGGCGGAGGTGCGCGAACTCCTCAAGACCTTGCCCGGAAGCCGCAGCCACATTCGTTACAGTGCGCCAAAGCCAACCGATCGGCCGACTGTCGATTTCGACAAGGTGGGGCGCGTGGGCGTGCCCGTGTTCGAGGAAATAGGCGTCCGGCCCGATGCGGACTTCTACATCTGCGGTCCAGCCGCGTTTATGAGCTGTCTGGTCGATGGTCTTGCAGGCCGGGGGGTCGCCCGTGACCGCCTGCACACCGAGAATTTCGGGTCGGGCCAGTCGAAGACGCCGGGCATCGCCGCGGTCCCGCGGCGGCCGCCGCACCCGCCGGCGGAAGCCCCGGATGTCGGGCCGCTTGTATCCTTTACGCGCAGCAATCTCGCTGTACACTGGGGTTCCGCATTCCACAGCCTGCTCGAACTAGCCGAGGCGTGCGACGTGCCGGTGCGCTGGGCGTGCCGGACCGGGGTCTGTCACACTTGCGAGACTGGGATCATCAACGGCTCCGTCAGCTACCGGCCGGACCCAGTCGAGCCGCCGGCCGAGGGCAATCTGTTGATCTGCTGCAGCGAGCCCCAAGGTGACGTTGCGCTCGATCTTTGACACGGTTGAAGCGGCGCTTCGTGCCCGGCCCGGTACATAAAACCATAGAAGCCGGCCGGTTTGCCCGATGGCGAAGTGTACATCAGGGATTGCTATCGCATCGGGAGTGCGGTCTTTGAAGTCGACGCAGCGTCAGGAAGGGAAGATCGGGATGGAAGACCACGACATAAGAGCGGCCCTGGATCGCCACTGGGCCGCCTCCGACGCCAACGACTTCGAGGCGGAGCACGACATTTACCGAGAGGATGCGGTGCTCGAGTACCCGCAATCGGGCGAGCGCATCCGCGGCCGGCGCAATATTCAGGCGTCTCGCCTCGCACAGCCGAGCATGAAGCGTTTCACCGTGCGGCGGATACTCGGCGCCGCCGACCTCTGGGTCACTGAATTCATCATCACCTACGATGCGCGGCCGTCATACACGGTTAGCATCATGGAGTTCAGAGACGGGCAGGTGGCCCGCGAGATCCAATACTTCGGCGACCCGTTTGAGCCAGGGCCTTCACGCGCGCAATGGGTCGAGCGGATACCCTGAAAACTGGCCGGCATAAGGGTGGCCATCCACTGCTCTCTCGTCCGGAGCTGCCGGTCGATACGGTCTCGCTCGCTCGTTATCTCATCGGCAAGATACTGGTGCGGGAGATGGCCGAAGGCGTCGCCAGCGGCCGTATTGTCGAAACTGAAGCGTATGTCGTCGGCGACGCCGCGGGCTACCGCGGGATGACGCGCCCCGAGGGAATACGTGAGTCCGCGAGTTGGGCCATGTACGCCCTCGAATCTGCGACGTACTGCAGCCGACTTTGAAAAATCACACCCGCTCCCGGCATCGGTGTGCCACAACGTGGTGGTCGCCGTGAACGCCATAACGAGGGAAGCCCTCCTGTCGAGGGGGATGATTTTTTGGCGAACACTTCACCAAGCCGGCGCTTATCAGTTGCAGCCTGGTTCGGATTGGAAGGAAGCGTCGCTGTAGATTGATTTCGCTCCGCTGGTCCTATCCGGGTTTGTGGCCCGGGATCAGGGATTTAGCAGCTTTGACGACGTGTTCCGGGGTAAAGCCCAGCTCACGCATCACGATCTCACCGGGCGCCGACGCGCCGAAGCGATTCAATCCGATGATCGCGCCGTCGAGGCCCACGTAGCGCTCCCATCCGAGCGTGGAGCCTGCCTCGATGCTGACTCGCGCCCTGACGCGGGGAGGAAGAACCGTGTCCCTGTAGGATTGCGGTTGCGACTGAAACAAATCCCACGACGGCATTGACACGAGCCGGCTTGCAATTCCGTCGCGCGTCAATTGGTTGTGCGCTTCTAGCGCAACCGACACTTCGGAACCGGTAGCGATCAGGATAACGGTAGGCGAACCCGTGGCGCAGTCGCTGAGGACATACGCTCCTTTCGCCACTCCCGAAGCCGGTGCCAGCGGTGAGCGGTCCAGAATAGGTAATCTCTGGCGCGTAAGCACAAGTCCTACCGGCCCCGAGGTGTGCGCAACCGCGATCTTCCACGCCTCCACGGTCTCGTTGGCGTCCGCCGGGCGCAGCAGCGTCAGATCAGGAAGCGCGCGAAGACTTGCCAGTTGTTCCACCGGCTGATGCGTAGGTCCGTCCTCGCCCAATCCGATGCTGTCGTGGGTCCATACATAGATGACGTGGGCTTTGCTCAAGGCCGCCAGTCTGATGCTTGGCCGCATGTAGTCGGAAAACGTAAAGAAGGTGGCGGCAAACGGCAGGACGCCGCCATGCAGGGCCATTCCGGTGGCAATCCCGGCCATCGCGTGCTCGCGAATACCGAAATGAATATTCCGTCCGGCATATCCCTTCGGACCGCCTACCAGTCCCTGGGTCGGCGGCGCACCCTCGGGAGGCTTAAACAGGGGACTCTCGAAGTCGCCGTGTCCCTTGAGCGCGGTGCGCGTGGACGGATCGAGGTCTCCCGAGCCGCCAATCAGGTTAGGTAGGACATCGGCCAGCGCGTTGATAGCTTTCTGCCCGGCGTCGCGGGTCGCTATCGCGCCGTCCGCCGACGTGAAGCGGGGAAGTCCCGCCTCCCATCCTTCCGGCAGTTCACCGGCGAGTACCTGCCTAAACGTCCCGGCTGCCTTTGGATCGACGGCGCCCAGCGCGTCCACTCGTCGATTCCACTGGGTCTCCAACTCGCGCCCTTGCTCGACCGCCTTGCGAAACTGGGCCAAGGCTTCGTCGGGGATGTAGAAAACCTTGTCTTCAGGCCATCCCAGCGCGCGTTTGGTTAACCGCACCTCCTCGACGCCCAAGGGCTCGCCGTGCGCCTCAAAAGTGTCATGCTTATGCGGACTGCCATAGCCGATATGCGTGCGCGCCACGATCAGCGACGGCCGGTCATCGATCGCCTTTGCCTTGGTTAGGGCGGCATCGACCGCGGCTGTATCCTCCCCGTCGATATGCTCCACATGCCATCCATAGGCCTGAAATCGCGCGCCGACATCTTCGGTGAAAGTTACATCGGCGCTGGCCGAGAGCGTTATCTGGTTGGCGTCGTAGAGCACGATCAATCGTCCGAGCCGAAACTGACCCGCGATCGAGGCGGCCTCCGCCGCGACACCTTCCATCATGTCGCCGTCACTGGCCATCACATACGTGTAGTGATTCACCACCTCATGGCCCGACCGATTGAAGGTGGCGGCCAGCCAACGCTCGGCGATTGCGAATCCCACCGCGTTTCCAATACCTTGACCCAACGGGCCCGTCGTAACCTCCGCACCTGGCACCACGCCATACTCGGGATGCCCCGGGGTACGGCTGCCCCATTGGCGAAATTGCTGTATATCAGCCATCGTAAGGTCGTAACCGGTGAGGGACAGCAGGCTGTAGAGCAGCATGCTGGCATGCCCGGCGGACAGCACAAAACGATCGCGATCGGGCCATTTGGGGTTGGTGGGATTGTGCCGCAGATGGCGCGTCCACAAGACGTACGCCATCGGCGCCGCACCCAACGGCATCCCCGGATGCCCCGAGTTCGCTTTCTGGACCGCGTCGATCGACAGCGTCCGGATGGTGTTGATGCAAAGCCCGTCGATTGGCTGAAACGTCGTGCTCATGGCTCCTCCGGACTGCCCCAACCTTGAAGCGAATGAATATTTGCAACAAGAGCTGAATCCCACCCTACCGGAGGCTTGCGGACCTCGCAACGACCGCCATCGAACCGCCGGGTTCGACCCAAAGCAGCCCGGGAGACTATCGCTCGAGCGATGACTGGATCCGACTCGCCTCGCGGCGCGCTCACTCCGGACGGTGCACAAGTGCGAACCCGGCAAGGTACTGGTTGCGGTCTCCGTCGAAGGCCTGCGCCATGGCAGCTGCCGAGCCATCGCGGCAACGAACTCGCCGCCGCGATGGCTCGATCCAACTCGCCGGGAAGCCTGATCGGGCCGCCCTGTGCCTCTGCTTGACGGCCGGTGAGCCGCCGCGCCGTCCTCAGACCTTCTCGATCAGCTCCATCTGCGCGCCGTCGGGTGCGGCAACCCAGCACACATGCCGACCGTTGCTAAACCGCTCCTCTAGGAGGTGCGCGCCGTTCTTCTTGAGGTTCGCGAGGGCGCCGGGGTAATCGTCGGTCTCGATCGCGATGTGCTCGATGCCGACATGCTGCTCATGGTTCTGGTCGGCGTTGATGGTCGTCACGTTGAGCTGCACGCCGTGCAGGTCGAGCTGGCAGCCGCGGCCGGGAGTTTCCCGCTTCACGGTCGCCCCAAAATTGTCGATGTAGAACTTTGCGACCTTCTGCGGATCCTCTCTGGTCTTGATGTGGACGTGCCCGAGTTGCATGGCCATGCCCGTCTCCTTTGCCCGAGATGCGCCGAGGCGGCGCCTGCCACCGCAGCTTCGCAGCACGAGCGGAGGAACTCAACCGACATTCGCCAGATTCCCGGCGTTTTCGAGGGAGCGCGGCTTTGACCCTTTGATCGGCTTGGACAGCGGCAAATTGCCGTCGCCGCCAAACCGCCCTCGTCCAAGCGTCCAGCGTCCAAGCCCCTTCCCGAGAACGGACGGACGGGTCGATCGACCTCTCGCGACAGCCCGATAGCAGTTCCCCACTGAACCGCTCCCGATCGTGTTATAAGAATAATCCTACCTATCCGTTGATCTTACGAAGTGTCGGCCTCTACAGGCCGCCGCCAGCTCATGCCGTCGTGCTCTCGTGTAGCACATCCCGACGAGGGTGCGCAGAAGGTCTTCGAGACCGATGTCGGCGCGTATTTCGCCGGCCGCGACGGCGCGATCCAACAGGGCGGCGACGGATTTCGTCAGGCGATCGAATGTATAGGCGTAGAGTTCCGACGAGCCGTGCACAGCCAGCGCCAGCGCCCTCGACATGCCCTTTTTTGTAGCGACGAACTCGACATTGGAGCGCAGCCAGCACGCAAGGGTTCGACCGGGAATGCCTCACTCTTCAACTGTTCGGCAACGTCGCCGAGCTGTTCCACCTCGCGGCGATAGACGGCCTCAAACAAGGTTTCGCGGGTCGGGAAGTGACGGTACAGCGTCCCGATGCCGACTCCGGCTCGTCTTGCCACGGCTTCGAGGCTCGCCTGTGGGCCGCCTGCGCTGAAGATGGCTTTCGCACCTCCAGGAGGCGCTCACGATTGCGCACCGCATCGGTGCGTGGTTTCCGAGCAGTTGCTGTGGCCTGACCTCCCATATTACCGGTCTCGTTGTCGTTGGCGCTTGAAAACGGAGGATGCCTCCGTATGTCTATGCGGATCGGCACCGATCCTGGACGTGCCCCTCGATCGCGGCTGCGGCTAATCGGGCCGGCGGCGATCTGCTAGCGACCCAACACGAGCAAGCCGGTGGCGGCCCACAAGATCTACCCCTGCCTGCTTGGTGGGATCTCGATCGAGCGGGTCGATCAGGTGTGCTGCGCGGACGTCACCGGCATCCCGATGGCCAAGGGCTCTCCCTATTTGGTGATCATGGATTGGGCGAGCCGCGCCGTGCTGGCGTGGCGGCTGTCGAACGCGCTCGGCACGGGTTCCTGCGTCGAAGCCTTCAAGGAAGCGCTATCCCGCTACGACCCACTCGAGATCTTCAATCCCGATCCGGGCAGGCTATTCACCAAGGACGAGAATCGTCCGGCAATACGAGCTCGGCTTCATCCCGGCACAGGACGACGCCTGTCATCGATGGTCTCGATGGCGGAGACGAGGGCTATTCCGCCTTGAAGCAGTAGGCCGCGAGCTTGTTGCCATCGAGGTCGCGGACGTACCCCGCATAGGCATTCGGCGCCCAGCCGCGTGGTCCGACCGCACCCTCGTCCGTCGCCCCGGCGGCAAGAGCGGCCTTATGAAATGCCGCGACTGCCGCGCGGCTCGGGGCCACAAAGCTGATCGTTCCGCCATTGGCAGATGTGGCGGGTTGTCCGTTAGCCGGCTTCAGTACAAAGAATTCCGGTGCGCTTTCTCCCCAGATCGAGCCGTTGTCGCCCAAATCGTTGAGGCGCGTGTAGCCAAGCGGCCCCAGCACGGCGTCGTAAAACGCGCGGGCCTTGGCAAGGTCATTCGTGCCAACCGTGACATGCGTGAATATAGCCATCCGGTCCTCCCTTACGCTACACAGCTGATTAATCGACAAGGCGGCCTACCGCCGCACAACAACCCGATCGCGGGCCCGGCAACTCATATCAGGTTCAGGATAACGCACCAAGAGGAGGTATCGGTTTTTCGCCCGGTAACAGCCGCGCGGAGCTGCAAGTCACGTCGAACTGAAGCGAAGCGCTTCGCGGCCCTGAAGCGCATCTCAAAGGTTCTCGCTATCGGTTGACATAAGGCGACCCGTGCGTCTAGCGTCGAAGGCGTAGAGAACAGATTGGAGGGACGGCCATGAAGTGGAAAACTCCTGTCATCATCGAGATCGCGGTCGGGCTGGAGATCAACGCTTACGCCTGCGCCGAGGTCTAAAAGCATCACCCGCCGCTGACGCCGGCGCACCCGGCGGGCAATGCAATGCTGCATGCGGTCGTGCTCGGTGCGGCGGCGGGCGGCGGCTTCCCGCAGTGGAATTCAAACGCGCCCGGGTGCCGCGCCGCGCGGCGCGGGGACAAGCGCGCAAGACCGCGTTTGCAAGCGTCGATCGCAGTTTCAGCGAACGAGCGCGATTGGTTTATCCTCAACGCATCGCCCGATCTTCGCTCGCAAATAGAGGCGACGCCACTGCTTCATCCGCGCGAAGGGCTGCGGTCGTCGCCAATTTCTGGGGTGGTGGTGACCGGCGGTGATGTCGATGCGATCGCGGGCCTGCTTCATCTGCGCGAGCGCCATCGGTTCACCCTCTACGCCCCGCGCCAGGTGCTGGGGGTCCTCAACACCAACCCGATTTTTGGCGTCCTCGCGCCGGAGTATGTCCGGCGGGTTGAATTACCGCTCGACCAAAGGGTGGATGTCGCCGGCGCATCGGGCGTTTCGGGCGTGGCGATGCGCGCCTTTGCGGTGCCGGGCAAGGTACCGTTATATTTGGAAGCGGGTGGGCAGGATCCGGGGCTGAGCGAGGCCGGCGATGCGATCGGGCTTGAACTGATCGACAGCGCCGACGGCACCGGCTTTTTCTTCATTCCCGGCTGCGCGGTCATGACCGAGGCGTTGCGCCGCCGGCTTGACCACAGCGCGCTCGTGTTTTTCGACGGCACACTGTGGCGCGACGACGAGATGATCCGCATGGGGGTCGGCGACAAGACCGGCCGGCGCATGGGCCACATCAGCATGTCGGGCGCCGGAGGGGCGATCGCGGCCTTTGAGGGTCTCGATGTCGGCCGGCGGGTTTTCATACACATCAACAATTCAAACCCGGTGCTGCTCGAAGACTCGCCAGAGCGGCGTGAAGCCGAATTGGCGGGGTGGGAGATCGCCTATGACGGGATGGAGTTGAGGCTGTGAGCCAAACCCTGCTGGCCCCCGATCAGCTCGAAGCCGAATTGCGCGCGATCGGCGCCGAGCGCTATCACGACCGCCATCCGTTTCACCATCTGATGCGCGATGGCAAGCTCAGCCGGGGTCAGCTCCAGGCCTGGGCGCTGAACCGCTATTACTACCAGGCGCGCATCCCGGCCAAGGACGCCTATCTCGTGGCGCGGCTGCCGACCCCGGCGCTACGGCGCGAATGGCGCCGCCGGATCCTTGACCATGACGGCGACGACGAGAACACCGGCGGCATCGCTCGCTGGCTGAAGCTGACCGATGGACTGGGGCTCGACCGCGACTATGTCATCTCCACCGCGGGCCTGTTGCCCGCGACCCGCTTTGCCGTGGACGCCTACGTCAATTTTGTGCGCGACCGGTCATTGCTGGAAGCGGTCGCCTCGTGCCTGACCGAGATGTTCTCGCCGGAGATTATCGCCGAGCGGGTCGAGGGCATGCTGCGAAATTACGATTTCGTCAGCCGTGATACTCTCGCCTACTTTACGCCGCGGCTGACCCAGGCGCCGACCGACGTCGCCTTTGCCCTTTCTTATGTCAAACAGCACGCCGACACCCCGGAAAAGCAAGCCCAGGTGCTCGACACCCTGCGCTTCAAGTGCGACGTGCTGTGGGTGCAACTCGACGCGCTTCATCTTGCTTACGTCGAGCCTGGCCTGATCCCGCCCGGTGCGTTTGCGCCGGAACGAGGCCGATGAGCGCCGGCCGGACTGTCGTCCGCGGCGCTTCGGTGCTGCGCTTTGCACTGCATGCGAAATTCCGTTTTGACGAGGTAAGGCAAGCCTGGGTGGTGCTGGCGCCCGAGCGGCTCTTGTTGCCCGACGAGCAGGCGGTCGCGGTGTTGAGGCTTGTCGATGGGGTGTTGGACGCCGACGCGATCATCGATGCATTGAGCCGAGAGTACGAGGCGCCGCCCGATGTGGTCGGCGCGGACGTGCTGCCGATGCTGCAGGATCTCGTCGACAAAAGGGTCCTGCGCGAATGACCGTAGAGCCGGCCGCGGCGACAATTGCGGTCGAGCCGCCCTTGGCGCTGCTCGCGGAACTGACCCATCGCTGCCCGCTGCGCTGCCCGTATTGCTCAAATCCGCTGAGCCTCGAGCGCGGCGGGGCCGAACTTGACGCAGCTGCCTGGAAGCGGGTGTTGAGCGAAGCGGCCGCGCTTGGCGTATTACAGGTGCATTTTTCCGGGGGTGAACCCCTGGTTCGCCGCGACCTCATCGGTCTTGTCGGCCATGCCGCACAAATCGGGCTCTACGGCAATCTGATCACATCGGGGATCGGGCTCGACGCCGCGCGCATCTCGGCGCTGGCCGAGGCCGGGCTCGAACATGTCCAACTCAGCCTGCAGGATTCCGAACAGGTTCGCGGTGATCGGGTTGCGGGGCTAGCCGGGGCGCAGGCACAAAAGCATCGGGCGGCTCAGATGGTGCGCGAAGCGGGGCTGCCGCTGACCATCAACGCAGTGGTTCACCGGCAAAATCTGGACCGGCTCAGCGAAATCGTCGAATTGGCGCTCGCGCTCGGTGCCGATCGGCTCGAAATCGCCCATGTCCAGTATTACGGTTGGGCGTTGCCAAACCGAGCCGCGTTGCTGCCGAGCCGCGACCAGCTCGACCGGGCGACCGCGCTTGTCGAGGCGGCGCGCGTTCGCCTCAAGGGCGTATTGACGATCGACTATGTCGTTCCCGACTATTACGCGCGCCGACCGAAGGCCTGTATGGGCGGCTGGGCGCGGCGCTTTCTGAATGTGACACCGGCGGGCAACGTCTTGCCGTGCCATGCCGCAGAGACCTTGCAGCATCTGCATTTCCCGAATGTCGCCGAGGCGAGCCTCGCCCACATCTGGTACAGTGACCCGGTCTTTGCCCGCTTCCGCGGGACCCGATGGATGCCCGAGCCGTGCCGGTCGTGCGAGCGTCGCGAGATCGATTGGGGCGGATGCCGCTGCCAAGCCTTCGCACTGACCGGCGACGACAGCCGCACCGATCCCGCGTGCGCCCTCGCCCCCGATCATGTGCTCCTTGCGGTTGCGCGCGACGACGCGACCCGCCCGACTCCCGACTTCATCTTTCGCCAGTTCGCCGGCAGATCGGGGCCGTCGCCCGAGTTCGCCTCGTAGCCGAAGGTGTACCCCTTCGTCGCAGTGATCCTGATTTGCCTTAATTCGGTCGCCCCCGGCGCCTGCAACGAGACGACCGCGGCCGATGTAATGTCGAACGGCGTCGAAACCGAGCTGAATTGCGTCATGGGCTGGCAGGACGTCGTCGCCCGCTCCACGCTGGCTCGCGAAATCGGCAAGACGGCCTATGTCAAAACACTGTGTCGGCGCGCGGCCGCCGGGACTGGAAAGCCAGCACCACCGCGCTAGCATCTGTCCCGGGCAGCCGGCAGCCGGATTTGGACGCCGCGCGCCTGCGATGGGAGGAGCATCTGCGAAAATTTCCCCCATGGTCGCTACCCGCGCTGATCCTGGCACTTCTCTTCGTGAGCGGATTGGCGTGCGGCAAACTATTGCCGCTGGCCGTCACAGAAATTGCGCCCGGCATCTTTGTCCATCAAGGGGTTCAGGAAGATGCGTCGCCGGAAAACGACGACGAGATCGCCAATATTGGATTTATCATCGGAAATGATGTCGTCGCGGTGATCGATCCGGGCGGCAGCTATCGCGAGGGAACCGAGCTGCGCGCGGCGATCCGTGCGCGAACCGGGCTGCCGATCCGCTATGTGATCATGACCCACGTCCATCCCGATCACATTTTCGGGGCCGCGGCGTTTCGCGACGATCATCCGGATTTTGTCGGCCATGCCAAGCTGCCTGGCGCACTGGCCCAGCGTGGCGCCTATTATTTGCGCCGGCTGCATGAAACCCTCGGCGATAATGCAAACGGCTCCGAGATCGTGCCTCCCAACGTCCTGGTGTCAGGCCGGCTTGACCTCGATCTCGGAGGCCGCCGGCTGGTCGTTTGGGCGCATGGACCGGCTCATACTGACACCGATCTGACGATCTTCGACGAACGGACGAGCACCTTTTGGGTCGCCGATCTGCTGTTTGTCGATCGCATTCCCGTAATTGACGGGAGCCTTGTCGGCTGGCTCGACGAGCTTAGACAGGTGACCGCGATTTCCGCGGCGCGAGCCGTTCCTGGCCACGGCCCGATCTCGGTGCCGTGGCCGCAAGCCGCGGCGCCCGAGCGGCGTTATCTCGAGGCCGTGGCGCGCGACACCCGGGCGGCGATTAAAGCCGGCATCGATATTGCCGACGCCTATCGTCATGTCGCACAGTCGGAACGCGGGCATTGGCTGCTTTTTGACGACTACCATCCGCGCAATGTGACGGCGAGTTACAAGGAGCTCGAATGGGAATGACCTCGACCATGTTCGTCCGAGCCCTACCGTTGGTCTTTCTGGCCTGCGCGGCGTTCGGCGGCACCGCACTCGCCGCCCCGACCGAGGCGGAGCGCGCGGCGCGCTGGGCGGATTTGCGCCATGCGATCTTTGGCGAACGCGCGGTCGAGGATGCGGGCGGCCTCGTTGCGATCGAGGCGCCCTATCGCGCCGAGGATGCGGCAATCGTGCCGGTGACGATCAAGGTTTCCGACAAGCTCGCGCCGCAAATCCGCGGGCTTTATCTTGTCATCGACTATAACCCCTCGCCCCTCGCCGCGCATTTTCAGCTCGGGCCGCTGGCGGATGCGAGGCGGATCGAGACGCGGGTGCGGATCGACGATTACACCTATTTGCACGCCGTCGCCGAGACGACAGACGGTCGCCTCTATGCGGCCGCGCGGTTCATCAAGGCCGCGGGCGGCTGCTCAGCCCCCGCCGGCAAGGACCAGGCGCTGGCGCTGAAGCGGCTCGGCAAGATGAAGCTGGTTCTAGCCGATCGGCCGAAGCCCAACCTGCCGTTGGACGTCAAGCTTCTGATCAGCCACCCCAACAATTCAGGAATGCAGGTAGACCAGCTGACGCATTATTACATACCCGCCGACTTTGTGCAGATGGTCAAGGTCATGTATAACGGCCAGCTGGTGTTCAAGCTCGATTCCGACATCGCGATCAGCGAGGATCCCACGTTCAATTTCAGCTTCCGGCCCCCGAATGCGCCGGGCGCCGGCGTGCTGACCGCCGAAATCCTCGACAGCAGCCAACGTCATTTTACCCAGAGCTGGCCGGTTCCGGCTCCCCCGCAAATTTAGCGGCGCGGAGGCGCTGGTTCAGCGGCACTGCAGGTTCGCTTCGGCCTGGGCGCGCCGAAGCTCTTCGATCACGGCTTTGATCTGCGGGGGATCGCGAAACAGACCGACCCTGCCCCCGACGCCGCCGCCAAGCTGCAAACTCAGCGCCGTTTCAGCCCTTTCGTAATGGGAAAACGGCATCAACCCGGCGATCGTGTCGATCGCACAGGAGCACTTCAGCAATGCCTCGCGGGTGTTGCCGTTCGCCGCCATGCAGCCGATCACGTAATCCGCTCGCGTTGCGGTCGGGTAATCGTTTTCTCCGGCCCGGGGCGTCTCGGCACCGGCGAGCATGAAGGATGCTGTCGAAATTGAACGAATGTCGGATTTGAGCAAATATTCATGAAAGGATTGTTTGCGGCGCGGGGGTTGGTCATTGGCGCGCCATGCGGGTCCCGCACCGGCCAACGAAGCGGCAAGCAGCATCGGAACAACCCGGATGCTAAAACCTGTCATTCCTTCCTCCCTCGGTCGTTAATCGGGTGAACAATCGGACTTGCTTGACGCTGCGGCTCTCTATCGTATCGGCGCGATTGGTGCGGCGCCTGCATCTTGAAGGATCACGAATGACCGCTCTTGTTCTCGTTTTCTGCCTCCAGTCCTCACCGGGTTGGTGCGTCGAACAGCGGCCAATCGACGAAATGGCCCCGCTCGCCTGCGTCATGCGCGCCGAGGAATATGCGGCGAACTGGTTGTCCGATCATCCGAAATGGGTGCTGTCACGGTGGCGGTGCGAGCGTAATGTGCCCCGCGAAAAACCGGCTTGAGCAGCCGATCCGTAGATTGACCGCGGGAGGGCGTTGCCCGGCTCACTCCAACGCTTGTCGCGAAACCGGAAGTGACATAGCATCTTCGTAACCAACATTTGGACCGGCGCAAATGCCGGGCCTGTGATGCCGACGCGCGCCGGCGCGGTGGGTGTTTCGATCGAACCGAGAGTTAGGGAGGATGCACGATGAACTTGTCTCGTTTGTGGCTGCCGGCTCTTGCGTTCGTTCTGGGATCGAACGCGGCGAGCGCCAACGACCAGCTAATCCAGCTCTCAAAAGATCCCAACCAGTGGGTAATGCCGGCGGGCGACTACGCCAATACCCGCTACAGCGCGCTCGATCAGATCAATACCGACAATGTCAAGAACCTGCGTCCGGTCTGGACGTTCTCGACCGGCGTGCTGCGCGGCCACGAAGGCGGTCCGCTGGTTATCGGCGATGTCATGTATCTGAGTACGCCGTTCCCCAACAACGTCTTTGCGCTCGACCTGAATAACAACGGTCGAATACTGTGGAAATACGAGCCGAAGCAGGATCCGACGGTCATTCCGGTGATGTGCTGCGACACGGTCAATCGCGGTGTCGCCTATGGCGATGGCAAAATCTTCCTGCATCAGGCCGACACCACCCTCGTCGCGCTCGACGCCAAGACCGGCAGCGTCGTGTGGAGCGTCAAGGACGGCGACCCGCAAAAGGGCGAAAGCGGGACGAGCGCACCGTTGGTGGTCAAAGACAAGGTGCTGGTCGGCACCAGCGGCGGCGAGTTTGGCGTCCTCGGCCACGTCACCGCCTACAATATCAAAGACGGATCAAAAGCGTGGCGGGCCTACTCTGCCGGACCCGACGACCAGATGCTGTTCGACGCCAAGACGACCGCACTCGGTAAACCGGTCGGCCAAAATTCGTCGCTGAAGACGTGGCAGGGCGACCAGTGGAAGATCGGCGGCGGAGATACCTGGGGCTGGCTCTCCTACGACCCGGAGCTGAACCTGATCTACTACGGCTCGGGCAATCCCAGCACCTGGAACCCGGTGCAGCGGCCCGGCGACAACAAATGGTCGATGACGATCTTCGCCCGCAATCCCGACACCGGCGTCGCCAAATGGGTTTACCAAATGACGCCGCACGACCAGTGGGATTACGACGGCGTCAACGAGATGATCCTGGCCGACATCAATGTGAACGGACAACCGACCAAGGCGCTCGTGCATTTCGACCGCAACGGGTTTGCCTATACCCTCAATCGCGAAACCGGGCAGCTGCTAGTCGCCGAAAAATACGACCCCAAGGTCAATTGGGCGACCAAAGTCGATATGCAGACCGGCCGGCCACAGGTCGTCGCACAATATGCGCCGGGTTCCAAAGGTGAGGATGTAAACTACAAGAATGTCTGTCCGGCAGCGCTCGGCTCAAAAGACCAGCAGCCGGCAGCATTTTCGCCAAAGACCGGGATCTTTTATGTCCCGACCAACCACGTTTGCATGGATTACGAGCCGTTCAAGGTGTCCTACACCGCGGGACAGCCTTATGTCGGTGCGACATTGTCGATGTATCCGCCGCAAGGCGACGACAATCTCGGCAATTTCATCGCCTGGGATGCGGGCAGCGGCAAGGTCGTGTGGTCCGATCCGGAGCCGTTCTCGGTCTGGTCGGGCGTGCTCGCCACGGCGGGCGGCGTTGTGTTTTACGGTACCCTCGAGGGTTATCTGAAGGCCGTGGACATGCAGACCGGCAAGGAGCTCTACCGGTTTAAGACCCCCTCGGGCATCATCGGCAACGTCAACACCTTTACGCATAACGGCAAGCAATACATTGCGGTGCTGTCGGGTGTCGGCGGCTGGGCCGGGATCGGCATGGCGGCGGGCCTGACCAAGGACACCGAAGGGCTGGGCGCCGTCGGAGCGTATAAGACCTTGTCAAACTATACTCAGCTCGGTGGGGTTCTGACGGTCTTCGCTCTCCCCGACTGATCGCCGCGTTCTCCGACATTCGAAAGGCCGGCGCCTTGGCGTCGGCCTTTTGTCTCACAGCATCGCTTGCCCTGATGAATCTCAGAAATACGCTCGCCGTCTCGTTGTCCGTCGCTCTCGGTTCTCTTCTCGGCATGAGCCCGGTGCTTGCGGCTGAAAGCAACCAATCGGCGCAAAAGCCCTACACGATAGAGAATGGAAAGGTCGACAAGAAGACCTATAACGGCTGGCGCCGCTACACCGAGTCGTGCATGCGTTGTCACGGACCGGACGGCGCCGGCAGTTCTTACGCACCCGATCTCGTCGACTCGGCCAAGCACATGACCCAAGACCAGTTCAACGAGATCGTTGTCAACGGCAAGACCGACGTCAATACCGCCAGCCAAAATGTGATGCCGGCCTTTGGCACGGTCAAGGACGTCATGGATTATCTCGACGATATTTGGGCCTATTTGAAGGCCCGCGCCGACGGCGTTGTGGGCCGCGGCCGGCCGCCGCGGATCGGTGACTGAATGGCGCCTTGGCGTCCCCTATGGCTCGCAATCCTGTTCGTCGCGGCGCTGGGTTGCGGCAGCCGGCCGGCCGCCGCCCAGACCGCCGATATTGCCGACCGCAGCGTGCTCAAGGTCTGCGCCGATCCCGACGACCTGCCGTTCTCAAATGAAAAGAAACAGGGGTTCGAGAACAAGATTGCAGAACTGATCGGCGCCACTTTGGGCGTAAAAGTTGAATATACATGGTTTCCTCAGATCATCGGGTTTGCGCGCAACACGTTGCAGGCTTATCGCTGCGATCTGGTCGTAGGGACGGTCGCCGGTGACGAGATCATGCAGACTACAAACCCCTATTATTTCACGACCTATGTGATGATCTATCGGTCGGACAAGGGTCTCACCATCAAAGATTTGCACGATCCGCGGCTCGTCAGCTTGCTGCTCGGCGTCGTCAGCGCGACCCCTCCCTCGGATCTTTTGGTGCGCCACGATCTGATGGCACATGCCAAACCCTATCAGCTGACCGTCGACACGCGCGCCGAATCCCCGACGCATCAGATGGTCCGGGATATCGTCGACGGGACGATCGACGTCGGTTTTCTATGGGGGCCGATCGCGGGCTATTACCGCAAGCATGACGAGCTGCCGCTGACCTTGATTCCGCTCCAGGACGAGCCGGGTGCGGCTCGGATGAAATACCACATCGCGATGGGGGTGCGCGGGAACGAGCCGGAATGGCGCCGCCGTGTCAACGCCGCGATCCTGCAACAGCAACCGCAGATAACCGCCATCCTGCGCGAATATGGCGTCCCGCTGCTCGACGAACAGGGCAACCTGGTTGGCCCGTGACGATGACCGCGGTGAAACGAGGAATCGTCCTCCTTCTTAGCGTGCTCGGCATCTTTTCAGCTTCCGCCGATACCGACGCTCGCGCCGCGCCGCCGGAGCCGCAGGGTTATCGAATCGATAATTATCGCGCGCCGACGCCAGCGACCGTCGCCGGGGGCACCGCGCTCGATACCGCGGCGGCACGGCGGCTGTGGGACGACGGCAGCGCGGTGTGGATTGACGTGCTCGCCGCTCCGCAAAGGCCGGCGAATTTGCCGGCATCAGCCGTCTGGCTGCCGGTGCCGCGGCGCGATATTCCCGGCAGCTTGTGGCTGCCCGATGTCGGCCGCGGCGAACTCGCCGACAAACTCGCAGCTTATTTCCGCACCAACCTCGAACGGGCAACAAAAGGACATCGCGCCGCGCCCGTTGTTTTTTATTGCCTCGCCAATTGCTGGATGAGCTGGAACGCGGCGAAGCGGGCGGCGAATTTGGGGTATACGCGCGTCTACTGGTATCGTGACGGTACCGACGGCTGGCAAGCGGCGAACCTGCCCTCGGCAACCGCGGAACCGGTCCCCGGATACCGATGACCAAAGCGCTCGCGCTGGTGTGGCTGCTGGCGACATCCGCGACGCCAACCGCCTGGGCTGCCGATCTCACAGCCGAGCAGGTCCACGAAATTCTCAGCCGCGCCGCGCCCGATCAACCCGCCGATCTTTCGAGAAAATCGCTCGAAAATCTCGATTTGAGCAATTTCGATTTCAGATCGGCGAACCTATCGGGAGCGGACCTGTTTGGCGCGAAATTGGTCGGAGCTGATTTTTCGCATGCTGATTTGTCTGGTGCGAAGCTCGACCTCGCCTGGGTGATGCGGGCGAATTTTACCAATGCAAATCTGTCGAATGCGAGCCTCCTCAGCCTCGTGGTCTCGTCTGGTTTGGACTATTCCGCGGCGGAGGCCCCGATATTTAAAGGCGCCGATTTTTCAGGCGCGCATATCCTCGCCCGCCTCAGCCGATTCGACTTGAGTAACGCTAATTTCACGGCTGCGAGGCTGGGCGCGGATCTGAAGAACCAGTCGATGGGTTTGATGCGTAGCGATCTTTCGGGTGCCAACCTCGCCGGCGTCAACTTCTCGAAGGCTGATCTGAGCCTCGCGCTGCTGCGCTTTGCCAATCTGACTGCGGCCAACCTTGCGCACGCATACCTGTCCGGTGCGGATTTCTCGGGCGCCGACCTGACCGGCGCGGACCTGACCGGCGCCGACGCAACCGAGGCTGATTTTGGCGGAGCGGTACTGACAAGGGCGCGGGGTCTCGACACAATGAAAGGGTGGAAACCGCCCCGGCGATAGCTTGCGTTATTGCGAAGCCGCCTGCTCCAGGCCCCGCGCCCAAGCGCCGAGCCGCGCGTCGAGTGCCACCGGGGTCTCGCAGGCATAGCGGATCGTGTGTTGGATCTCCTCGAAATTGCGCGCGGTGAAGTCGTGACGTTGTTCCAGGTCGATGCGTTGCGCGGCGGCGTCACCGGTGGCGTTGGCGGGAATGGCGTTGAGCTTGATGGCGAGCTGGGCGACCAGATCGGCGAGTTCGCGCTGCCGCTTGCCGATCTCCTTCAATTCCTCGATCAAACCGGCACGCTCGTGGTTGCTTTCCTCCAACAGCCCACGAAAGGCGAGTGCCAGAGGGCGTTGACGATCGCTCGGCAAGGTCCGAGCGAAAGCAGCGATCTCGGTTAGCCCTTCTTCGGTAGAAACGCGGCGCGGCGCCAGACGCATAACCAGATCCGCGACCGCCGGGTCGGCACGCCAATCGCCGATCCTGTCCAACGACGGCCCGTCCCAATAGGCCGCCGCCGCGAGATTCGGGACGAGCCGTTGCTGGCAGGGCCAATCCAGGTCCTGTGCCGGCGGCGGAGATGAATGCGCCGCAACCGCACCGCCGAGCAGCGCCGTCGAAAACAGCATTGCCGAAACGGAGTATTCGCGGAACACGCTACTCGCCGCCGCGCCGCGCCATAAGCCCCTTGGCCGGATCGTAGCCGTAGACCGCCAATGCCAGAAAAACGACGGTCGCGGTTACCAACACGGCGGCCGACACCGGCTCAAGCCGGCCGTAGAGCGCGAACCGGATCAACTCGACGGCATGGGTAAAGGGGTTGATTTCGCAGATCCGGTAGAGCAACAGGCTGGCTTCCTTGACATGCCATAGCGGGTAGAGCGCCGACGACGCAAAGAACATCGGAAAGATCACGAAATTCATTACGCTGGCAAAATTCTCGAGCTGCCGGATCGCGGAGGAGAGCAAAAGTCCGAGCGCCCCGAGCATCAGCCCGGAGAGGACCAGTGCCGGCAGCACCGCGATGTAGCCGTACCACGGCGGCTCAATCTCCCAGATCAACGCGATCGCGAGAAACGCGTAGGCCTGCAGAACCGAAACGATGACCCCGGCGAACAGCTTGGCCGTCAGCAAAAACCAGCGCGGCAAGGGGCTCACCATCAGCACCCGCATGCTGCCCATCTCCCGATCGTAGACCATCGAGAGCGAGCTCAGCATGCCGTTGAACATCAGGATCATCGCGATCAGGCCGGGGGCGATATAGATCGAATAGGGGATGTAGGTGTCGTAAGGCGGGATGATCGATACACCGAGCACAAACTGAAAGCCGGTGGCGAAGATCGCGAGCCACACCAGCGGCCGCACCAACGCCGAAAAAAAGCGGCCGCGCTGGTTCAGAAAACGCAGCCATTCGCGGATCGCGACGCCGACGAGGCAGCGCAGATAATGGATCGACCTCATGCCGCCGCGCGCTCTTGCACCAAGGTTTCGAATGCGGCGCGCAACGAGGGCGCCCGCGTCTCGCCGATAAGCTCGGCGGCGCCGCCATCCGCCCGCACCTCGCCCTTGTGCAAGATGATAACCCGCGTGTCGTCGCCGGCCTCGTCGATCAGATGGGTGGCCCAGAGTGCCGCGAGCCCCTCTTCGCGGCACAGATGGCGAACGCGGTCGAGCATAAACTGCCGGCTCGCGATGTCGAGCCCGACCGTCGGCTCGTCGAGCAGCAGCATCCGCGGGCGATGCAGCAGCGCACGGGCGATCTCGATGCGTCGCCTTTGACCGCCACTGAGCAGCCGCACCTTGTCCCGACGCCGATCGTCGAGACCGACCCGCCCCACCTCCGCGGCGATCCGCTGCGCCGCCTCGCGACGCGAGAGCCCGTGCAAGGCGCAGTGGTAAAACAGGTTTTGCTCCAGCGACAGATCGAGGTCCAAGGTCGGCTGTTGGAAGACGACCCCCATCAGCGCCAGGCATTGCAACGCCTGTTCGCGGATGTCCATGCCGAAGACGCGGATCGTCCCCTCGCGCTGAGCGTAGAGCCTGGTCGCCAATGAAAACAGCGTCGTCTTGCCGGCGCCGTTCAGCCCGAGCAGCACGGTAAACTCGCCGGGTTCGATCGAAAACGAAACCTTGTTCAACACCCGCCGCTGGCCGAAGCGGTGTCCGAGCCCTTCGACGGCGAACGCGGGAGCACTCACGGAAGCCTCACGGCCGGGAAACCACACCCCAGGGCGATTGGCCGACAGGCACCGATTTAATCACCTTTTGGGCGGCCACGTCGATCACCGAAATGTCGTTGCTGACCCCATTGGTCGTGTACAGCCGACTTTGATTCTGATTGAAGGCCAAACTCCACACCCGCTGGCCGACCAATAGGTAGCGCAGCACCTCGTAAGTCTGCGCGTCGATCACCGCGACCCGGTTGGCGGGTCCGAGAGCGACGAAAGCGAGCTTACGGTCCCTGGTGATCGCGACACCGACCGGCCCGATCGCTTCGCTTGGCACGCCGGGAACCGCGAAAGTGATGCGCTTGATGATTTTGAGTTTGGCGGCGTCAATGACGCTCACTGTCCCGCCGACTTCGGCGGAAACCCAGAATTGGGCGCCGTCGGCCGTCCACGTGGCGCGGCGCGGACGGCTGTCCACCAGGATGTTGGCAATGACCTTGCGTTTTGCCGTGTCGATGACATGCGCCATGTTGGTGGTTTCGGACGTATTGACGAGGTATTTCCCGTCCGGACTGACCCCCATTCCCTCCGGCTCGACGCCGACTGGGATTTCGGTCAGGACGTCGCCCTGTGCGATGTCGACGATGGTGACCAGACTGTCGTCCTCGTTGGCGACGTAGAGCAGCTTGCCCGTCGGGTCGAGCGCGAAGAATTCCGGATCGGTGCCGCTCGGCAACGTGCGGACCACTTTTTCCGACGCGAGATCGAGCACTTCGATGTGATCGCTGTCGCTGGCGCAGATATAGAGCGATTTTTGATCGCTGGAGAGTACGATGCCGCGCGGCCGCTGGCCCACCGGGATGGTCTTGACCGCGGTCAGGCTGTCGCCGTCGACGACGGTGATCGTGTTGTCCTTTTCGTTCGAGACATAGATCGTATCGGCCGCCGCGATCGGCCCAGCAAGCCGGACGAACACGAGCGCCCACACCGCCCAGAAAGCGCAGGTCAGTGGAGATGGCATTTCGTCTCGGGCTGATCGATCCCGAGGGTGTCGAGCTCGGAGAATTGATGCAGAAAGCCGGGCTGCGGCGACACCGAGACCAACGCGCGCGCATCGGCTAGCAGAACCGGCTGGCGCAGCTGGCCGTCCCAGGAGCGGAAACTGAGCGGCGCGCCCTTATACCCGGCAAGCTCGAAGCGATCGCCGCGCATATAGGCGGAAATGACGTTCGGATCGATCGATTGCGTCCGGGTCGTGGTCTCGCCGATCGCCCGCACGGCCATCCAGGCGGCGTAATCACGGTCGGTCAGCCAGCGCTTCGCCTGGCGCAAAAAGCGGTTCTGCAGCTGCGTGGCGCCCCACTGCTCATGCGCGCGGGCCCAGGCGCTCGGCACCAGCCCTTGGGTGCCCGCCACCGGACGAGGATCGAACGTATGATAGGGCAGATCGTCGCCAAACTCATCCTCCTCGTCGGCGACCACCAAAACGTCATAGGTGACGCCCTGGGTAAAACGGGCGACCTCGGCTTCGATCGCGAAATGTCCGGTATCGGTCCGCCGCGCCCCCGGGATGAAAGTCCACGGCTTGTCGGCGACGATATCGGCGCCGAATTTCTGCGCCGCATGACGGATATCGCCGGCAAATTCGCGGTCGCCGTCGGTGTGCCCGGTAACCAGGAAGAAGTCGCGCCAACGTTTGACGACGAGATATTGTACGAGTGCATCGGCCAACATCGCCCGGCTCGGTAGCAAGTGAAGAATATTGGCGCGGCAATCCGCGGCCCGGAGCCGGTCGTCGGGTGCCGCGGTGTTCAGGATCGTGGCATGGGCGGCGTCCGGAAGCGCGGCGACCGTCAGCAGCCGAGGCGCGTCGAGGTCGGTCACGATCAGCCGAATGCCCGTTGCCGCAAGGTCGCGAAAGGCGGCGGCGACATCGCCGCTCTCGGGCACGATGCTTTCGACGAGCTCGAAGGATTGGCCGGTGAACTGGCCGGTCGTATTGTTGTCGGCGATGCCCAGACGGGCGCCCTGAATCCCTTCATCGTCTGGCGGCTGGTCAAGGTAGGAAAGCGGCAATGTCCGCTTCACACTCTGCGACAACCAACCGATCTGCACGGTATTTCCTGCGGCGCGCGCCGGCGCCACTGGCAAAGCAATTCCGATGATCAAGATGCCCAGAAGTGCGGCGAGGCGGCGGTGAACAAACATCACCCGGACCCGCTATTTCAGTGTCTCAAGATAGGCAATCAAATTGGCGCGTTCGGCTTTGTCTTTGATCCCCGGGAAAATCATCTTGGTGCCCGGCACTTCCGCATGCGGGTCGGTCAAATAAATGTCCAGGGTCTGCGGGTCCCAGGTGTGTTTGAAATCTTTCATGGCATCAGAGTAATTATAGTTTGTCAGGCTCGCGGATTTCCGACCGACGATCCCAAACAGACTGGGTCCGACCTTATTCTTTCCCAGCTCGTCGGTGTGGCATAAGGCGCATTTTTTGAAGGTCTCTTTGCCAGCCTCGACATTGGCGGCTGAAGCCGGATTAGCGAGGGCTAAGGTTAGCAAAAATGCCGAGACGAGGGATCTGGCCGAGAACCGCATTCTTCCTCCCTAACGGATTGATGATTTCTAATCGGTCTCCGACGCAAATCGGGACCTGAGGCCCACGGTCTTGCTGTTTCGGTTATGGAAGGATCGCCCCGAAATCAGATGCCCCGGCGCTATCAATCAGAATAAGCGGGCGGACGCAAATGATGGCTTGCCGCAGCTTATCGGGCGAAGATCCGTAACATTGCACGATTGGGAGCAAGGGCGATCGGAACCCGACCAGCCGGCGCGCGCCTATCTTGCCGTGATTGCGCACCCGGAGGGCGTGCGCCGAGCCCTAGAAGCCAAACCAGGCTAAAGCCCCATGCCGCCGTCCGACGTCATTGAGACAATCGTCGCCGAGGTCACAGCCGAGTTGCTGCGCCAGGGCGTCGGTCCCGACGAGGCGGTGTCGATCATCATAGACCGGTCGAGGGGCCGGCCCTCGCGCGACTCCCGCGCGATCATCCCTTCATGAAGACGGCGGGCTGGGCCGCATCATCAACATCAGCCGCGGCAACGCCCGCAACGCCGGCAATCTCAGCGGCGCCGCCCGTAATGCGGGCCTCGTGCACATGACAAAGACGCTGGCCGTCCAGCTGGGCCGTCATGGGCTCACGGTCAATTGCATCCATCCCGGCACCACTGGCACCGAGCGCACGCCTAGCCTGCTCGCCGCCAGCTGGGCGTATCCCCGGAAGAGGCGGAGCGGGTGGGACTTCGCTCCAGACTCGCCGCGCGGCAATGCCATCTGCCGCATGGTGGACGCTTTGGAGGTCGCGTTCGTCGCGGTCTTCCTGGCCTCGGAAAAGGCCTGGGTGGTCTCCGGCGAGCTGGTGGCGCCACGCGGCGGGGCTGGACGGTCAGTGTATTACTGAGCAGAGAAACCGGGGTAGAGGTCGGTGTTAGCGCAGGACCAGCTGGGCTAAGGCGCGTCGCCGGCGCCATCGATCACCCCCCGGCTGCTCACTGCGCCTGCTCACTGCAAGGCCCTCCTGCCACAGCTCTAACGGACCGAGTTGTAGACGTCACGCCAACGCTTGATGGCTTCGATGTGGCCGTCCACCGTGTTGAGGTTCGCGCCCATCGTCACGACAGATATGTGGCTCCCCCCAGCCTTGCGCCACGCCGCAATATCGCCAGGCCATTGGTTGTCCCCGCGACTGTATTGCTGGATGGACTCGAAGCCGAATGCATCGGCATCCCTTCCGAGCTCGAGCAGCTTAGCTGTGATCCTCGCCTTAATTTGGATTGCTTCGGTTTGAGTCCGGCCCGAAAACAGGAATCCATCCCCGATCCTGGCCACCCGGTCGAACGCGGCCTCGCTGAAACCTCCCAGCCAGATCGGGATCTGCCGTTTCGGGCGAGGTAGGATGCCGGCTCGGTCGATCCGGTGGTCGGAATCCTGATGTTCTACCACGGGCTGGTCCCACAGCTTGCGGATCAAGGCAATCTGCAGCTCCTGCCGCCTGCCGCGGCGGCGAAAATGTCCGGACATTTCGAGACCGTCGAATTCCACCCAGTTCCAGCCGACCCCGACGCCCAGGCGAAGGCGGCCGTCTGAGAACAGGTCAACATCCGCGGCCTGTTTGGCGAACAGGGCAGTCTGTCGCTGCGGCAGGATGATCACGCCCGTCGTCAATCCGAGGTTCTGGGTGACGCCGGCGAGGTAAGCGTAGGTGACCAACGGCTCGTGGAACGGATCGGTTTCTTTATAAGGGCCGGTCAACTTCGGTGCCCGGCCGGCATGAACGGCGCCGAGGACATGATCGTAGATTACAATATGGTCGTAACCGAGGTCTTCCGCCGCCTGGGCAAACGCCTTGACCGCCCCGGTATCGCCGCCAAGTTCGACCTGCGGATAAACCACACCAGCTTTCATCGTCCGCTTCCCCTTTCACCGATGTGAGGTCTTGGGCCAGATGCAGAGCATACACGTCCGGTCCGGAAGGAGCAGCGCGAACACCGACATAGCCTTGGCCGCGACACGGTCGCAGGTTACCCGGCGCGATGGTGATCGCGAACTGCAAACAGAGCAAACGATCGTCGGCGTGCCGCCTCAAAAGCTTCAGCCTGACCGGATGGACGCGTACTCGTGGTTGGGGACGCCCTTCGCCGAGGAGTCCGCGCGATTGAAACATCCAGGTGAGCCCGGCTGACCGCGCACTCATGCCCTTGCGCGGTCATCCGGTCGTCAAGTCTCACGAGTGCGCTGTCGGCTCCCTCTGCCCGCTGCCTTTTCTGTTTTTCCTAGAAGAAGACAAAGGATCGGACCACGACGTTCTTGCGGCATCGGGCGTTGGCGGGCGCGGTCGGGTCGATACAGGCGGTATGGAAGGACCAGCGCGAGACCGAGCCATCGGTCACCGAGTCATAGCATTTGAGCATTGAGACCTCGGTCGGCTTCT
>Ga0210386_10000784_pt1 | contig 29322 bp, 31 predicted proteins | sample IncBWH32OmetaG_FD_160091 | JGI IMG/M metagenome (GOLD analysis project Ga0210386, IMG submission 160091) | Forest soil microbial communities from Barre Woods Harvard Forest LTER site, Petersham, Massachusetts, United States - Inc-BW-H-32-O ...
CGCGGCAGACGATAGATGCAGACGTTTAGGAAACTGCCGATGAGCAGGCCGGCGAGTGCGGCTAATGCAGCTTCGATCAATCGAGTATCCTTTCATAAACTCGCAGGGTGTCGTTCACCATGCGATCGAGCGAGAACTCTTTTTCGACGCGGCTACGGGCGCGCGCGGCCAGGCGCAATGCCAACGGGCGATCCGCCAACAATCGTTGGATCTGCTTGGCGATGGCAGGAGGCTCGTTGGATGTCAACAAACCGCTGATGCCATCGTCGACAATCTCCGGCAGTCCTCCGACGCGGCTCGCCAAAACGGGAGCGCCGGCGGCCATGGCCAGCAACACCGCAGATCCGAGGCCCTCCAAATCCGTAATATAAACGAAGACGGCTGCCTGGGGCAGATCACGCATCAGATTGTCCGAAAAATGCACGGCAATGTCGGCCAGCGCCGCCGCCGCTTCGATTATTTTCTTACCCTTCCCAGGATCTTCTAAATCGACCGCCAACACTCGCGAGCGGTCACCCGTTTTCGGCCAAGAGTCCAATGGAGCTCCGTCATAGACGACCGTGATTTTTTCAGGTTCAACTCCTGCGTCCATCAGAATGTGCTTCACGCATTGGGAGACCGCCATGTAGTGCGCGGCCCGCCGGTACTTCCACCAGGATGCGACACCGCGTCGTAGCGGGAACGCCACCCTCCGCGAAACCACTAGCGGCTTGCGCGACAGCAAAGCCATGGTATGGGCGCGCGCATCGTGGGCGTGAATCAGATCCACTCCCGCCGTCGCCCCCAGCAACCTGCCAAGACTCAACGCTTGAACATCCACCTGTTGCGCCGCCGCCGCCTGCATGAGTGGAGACCCGGCCGGCGTTAGCAGGCGTGTGCGATGTCCGGCGGCGATCAGTCCACGGATCAAGTACAGCGCCTGCCATTGCCCGCCACGCATCTCGGTTCCCGAGTCGATGTGCAGGATAAACAAAGTTACCTTCGCGGGCTCATGTTCTTGGCCTTGGCATATTTGACGAAGTTGTACAGCGCCGCCATGTGAGCGATGGCGAGCCCCTCGATGCCGTCCAGGAAGCCGCGCTGCAGGACGTAGGTCTTGAAAAAAGTCCAGGGAGGGTCCAGAGCCAATTGCGTCCAGCCGATCTCCTTCTTTTGTTCGACGAGCTGCTCGGCGGCGAGAGTGGTATACCGGTCCATGGTCTTGAGATGCTCGGAAAGCGAGCTGCACGTGAAGTGGAGGATGTTCGATTTCAGATGACCGACGGTTCCTTCCACAGCCACCGACTCGTGCACGTAATCGCCGACCCACTTGGAGCGGCGCCGGTCGAAGAGACGAATCTTGCGATCCGGATACCAACCCGAGTGCAGGATCCAGCGGCCCAGATATTGAGCCAGCCGAGGCATCGTATAAGCGTCGAACTGCGGTCCGTTTTTCTTGATCTGCCAAATCTCGGCTTCAAGCGCCTCGCTCAGAGCTTCATCGGCGTCCAGCGAGAGCACCCAGTCGTGCCGGCAATGCTCGGAGGCGTAGTTCTTCTGCCCGGCAAAACCGCGCCACACCGAATCGATCACACGCGCGCCCAGCTTCGTTGCCAGTTCCACGGTCCGATCGTTCGAGCCGCTGTCGATCACTACGATCTCGTCGCAGCAGCGCAGGCTCTCCAGCACTCGTGCGATGTTGCGCTCCTCATTGTAGGTGATGATCGCGGCCGAGATCTTCATCGGGGGGCTGTTGATAGTTTAACGCGGCGAGTGAAGTGAACCGTTTTTTGTTGAATTTGCCGAAGCCGGTGCTGTCGTATAAAGTGAAGTTGTGAATGCATGCCGGCGCTACTCTGTCCTGTCCGCGATTGCCACTTGCCGCTCGGGCGCCAAGAGCGGCGAGTGGTTTGTCCGCGCGGTCATTCGTTCGATGCGGCGCGTAGTGGATACATCAATCTGCTCCAACCGCAGGATCGGCGATCGAAGCAGCCGGGCGACACAGTGGCCACGCTTCAAGGGCGGCGGCGGTTGCACGATCGGGGCTTGACTGAGCCTTTGCTGGATGCGATTAAGGACTTCATAGCTACATCGCCCGATGACATCGTACTGGATGCGGGCTGCGGCGACGGTTTCTACCTCGGCAGCCTGGCTCGACTGATCGGATTCTCGGGGCATGGCGTCGATATCTCCGTTCCTGCCGTGGACGCGGCGGCGCGGCGCTATCCGGAATGCGAGTGGATCGTGGCCAACGCCGATCGCTTCGTGCCATATGCCGATCGCTCTTTTTCGATCGCCCTGTCGATCACGGCGCGGATGAATGCGGGCGAGTTCCGGCGGGTTCTGAAGGACGACGGCCGACTCCTGGTCGCGATTCCCGCGCCCGAGGATCTGATCGAGCTGCGTGGCGCGGGGCGCGATCGGGTGGCCCGAACCGTAGAGGCATTCGCCCGTGATTTCACGTTGGCCGGTAAGCGCCGAGTTTCCACTACGGCCGATCTCGACGCCGCAGCTGTTCAAGATGTGCTGCATTCGATTTATCGACCGTTGCGTTCGAAGCCGGCGGGCGCGATGCGAGTGACGTTTAGCTTGGATCTGCTTCTATTTCGAACGGCGTAGCAGCATGGCGCGGAGTGTTCTAATGGTGACGCGCCGGATGGGAAAAACCATCGCGCAACGGATAGTCGACGACAATGAGCTTTCCGTTCGAGATCGCCTTTACGGAATGGAGCGCATTAGGTGGAACGATTCCGATAAAGCCCGGCCCCAAGCGCTGGGTGACGCCCGCGACCGTCAGTTCCAGTTCGCCTTCGAGGATTTCGTAGACCTCTTCCTGGGGATGGGAATGCTCATGGATCGAAGAGCCGGCATCGAATTCGTAATGGGCGAACGTCATGTTGGCGGAATCGAAATAGCGGCCTCGCCAGCCGGGAAGACGTTCGATCGTTGGCAGCTTGGCGGTATCGATGAAGGTCACCCTACAATAATCCGCTAATTGACAAACGGGTGGGAATGTGTAATTATTCATATAGCTGAATAAAAATTCAGCGGGCCAGGAACCAAGGAGCCACCAAAAAATGCCCCCCACGGCGGGAACATCGCTCAAACCGGTCAAGCGCATGCCGCTTCAGAAGACGCTGCCGAAAATTGGGGTTTCCGACTTTATCCGCGACATCGATCTATCGCAAGATGAATTACTTGCGCTCTTGGACCTCACGCAGCAGGTGAAGGCGAATCCTAGTCGGTTTGCCAAGGCCCTTAGCGGCCGATACCTCAGTCTGCTGTTCGAAAAACCTTCGCTGCGCACCCGGATTACCTTCGAACTGGCCATCAAGCAACTGGGCGGCGACGCAGTCCTGAGCACCGGTCCGATCGGCGAGCGGGAGCCCCTCAAGGACGTCGCCCGCAACCTAGACCGCTGGACCAATGCCATCGTGGCGCGCACCTTCTCACACCGGACCATCGAGGATCTGGCGCATTGGTCGAGCGTGCCAGTGATCAACGCGCTGAGCGACCGCTTTCATCCCTGTCAGGCGCTGGCCGACATCTTCACTGTGCAGGAAAAGTTTGACGACTTGCGCGATCGCAAGCTGGCCTTTGTCGGAGATGGCAACAACGTCGCCAATTCGCTGATGTTGACCACGCTCCGGATGGGAATGAATTTCTCCATCGCCACACCGCGCGGTTATGAACCCGACGCCGAAATTATCGCGCAGGCCGAAGCGTTGGCCGCCATTTCCGGTGCCAAGCTGCTCGTTACCAACAACCCGGTCGAGGCGGTTCAAGACGCGCACGCCGTCTACACCGATGTGTGGACCAGCATGGGACAAGAAAACGAGCAGCGCCAGCGGCTGTCTGATTTCGCCCAATATCAGGTGAATCAGGCACTGCTTGCGGAGGCGAGCGCGGATGCGGTCTTCCTGCATTGTCTTCCCGCCAAGCGCGGCGAAGAGGTCACCGATGAAGTAATGGAAGGCCCGCAATCGGCGGTGTTCGATCAAGCCGAAAACCGGCTGCACGTCCAAAAAGCATTACTATTGATGTTGATCGGCTAGAGTGATCGAATTAGACGACTAGCTGGCCTCGAAAACAAACATTCTTATGAAACCAAAGCGAGTAGCCTTGGCCTATTCAGGCGGGCTGGATACATCCATTATCATTCCGTGGCTGCGCGAGAACTATCAATGCGAAGTGGTCGCGGTTTGCGGCGACATCGGGCAGGGCGACGATGAGCTGAAGGGGCTGGAGGAGAAGGCGCGCAAGACGGGCGCTTCCGAAGTCCATATCGCCGACATGCGCGAGGAGTTCGTCACCGAATATCTCTGGCGGTTAGTGCGCTCGGGCGGCGTTTACGAGCACAAATATCTGTTGGGAACGTCGGTGGCGCGGCCGCTGCTGGCCAAGAAGCAAGTGGAAGTCGCGCTGGCCACCGGATGCGACGGTCTGGCGCACGGCTGCACGGGGAAGGGAAACGACCAGGTTCGCTTCGAACTCACGTATAAAGCGCTGGCGCCGCACTTGAAGGTGATCGCACCGTGGCGCGAGTGGGATATCGTGTCGCGCGAGGACGCCATCGATTACGCGGCCAAACACAACGTGCCGATTTCACAGACCACTACCAAGATATACAGCCGCGATCGCAACATCTGGCACATTTCTCATGAGGGCGGGGCACTCGAAGATCCGGCTAATGCAGCCCCTGATGATATGTGGATGCTCACCCGCAGTCCTAAAGACGCGCCCGACAAGCCAGCCGAAGTTACAATCGGCTTCGAGCGCGGGCGTCCGGTTTCGGTGAATGGCCAGCGTGGGACGGGCGTGAGCCTGCTCGAAACGCTGAATAAGATCGGCGCCGAGCACGGCATAGGACGAATCGACCTGGTGGAGAACCGGTTTGTAGGCATGAAGTCGCGCGGCTGTTATGAAACTCCGGGCGGCACGCTGATTCTCTACGCGCATCACGAACTGGAAGCTTTAACGCTCGACCGAAACACGCTGCACTACAAACAGAAACTGGCGCTCGATTACGCCGAGATGGTTTACAACGGCCTGTGGTTCACGCCGCTGCGCGAGGCGCTGGACGCTTTCTTCGAAACCACCAGCCAGACCACCACCGGCGAGGTGACTTTGCGTTTGTACAAGGGCAACATCGAACCGGTGAGCCGGCGGTCGCCTTATTCGCTTTACTCGCTCAACATCGCCAGCTTTACCATGGGCGCCGAGTACGATCAGAAGGACGCGCAGGGCTTCATCAACCTGATCGGATTGCCCATTCGCGTGCGGGCGCAAGCGGCCAAACAGGGGAAATGAAGCTTTGGGGCGGCAGGTTTGAGAGCGGGCCGTCGGAGGTATTCGAAAGATTCTCCGGTTCGCTGCACTTCGATCAACGGCTGATCGATGCCGATTGCCGGGGCTCCCAGGCTTTCGCTCGTGCGTTGCAGGGGGTCGGTATTCTGACCGCGGACGAGTGTACGGCACTCGTCGATGCGTTCGAAAAAATCCGCACCGATGCGCGCGATCCAGCGTTCTTCGAGGGCGCGCCGGACGAAGATGTCCACACGTTGGTAATTCGAAGGCTTAAAGAGCGCGCCGGCGAAGTTGCGGACAAGATTCACACTGGCCGCAGCCGCAACGATCAGGTTTCGCTCGATCTCAGGCTATGGCTGCGCGACGAAATCGACGGGTGCCTGGACCTGCTCTGGGAATTGCTAGCGTCGCTGGTTCGCGCAGCCCAGCGGGATCCCGACGCCATCGTGCCCGGCTATACGCACACGCGCCGCGCTCAGCCCGTGTTATGGACTCATTATCTGCTGGCATATTTTGAAATGTTCGCGCGCGACCGCCAGCGGCTGCTAGAGACACGCCGGCGCGTCAATGTTATGCCGCTCGGATCGGCGGCCCTGGCCGGCAGCGGGTTTCCAATCGACCGGGATGCGATTGCCCGGGAACTGGGCTTCGACAGCATCACGCCCAACTCGATGGATGTTTCCGGAGACCGCGACTTCGCGCTCGACTTTTTGCATGCCGCCGCAATGACCATGCTGCACTTGAGCCGCCTGGCTGAAGACTGGATTCTGTACTCGGGTGAAGAGTACGGGTGGCTCGAGCTGGGCGACGGTGTGACCAGCGGATCGAGCATCATGCCGCAGAAGAAGAATCCGGATTCGCTCGAGCTGATTCGCGGCAAGTGCGGCGGCGTGTTCGGCGATTATACGGCGCTGTTCCTGACCATGAAAGGTCTGCCGATGACTTACAATCGCGACATGCAGGAGGACAAGCCGCGCATCTTCGACGCCGCCGATCAGTTGCGCGGATCGCTCGAGATGGCGCGCGCGGTAATCGATAGCACGCGTTTGAATCCCGCGCGGCCGGCGGCGGCCGTTCAAGAGAGCTGGGCCGTGGCTACCGATTTCGCCGATTCTCTGGCCCGCAACGGGATGCCGTTTCATCAGGCGCACTCGCTGGTCGGGAAACTGGTGCTCGAGAGCGTCAAGCGCGGCAAGAAGCCTTCGGATTGGGCGCCGGAAGAGCTGGCCGCATTCGCGCCCGAATTCACTCCGGCCATGGCCCGGCTTCTTAGTCCCCTGGAAGGCATGAAGACGCGCGAACTTCCGGGCGGCACCGGACCGGCCGCGGTGGCGCGCGCACTTTCCGAAGCCGAAGCGCGGCTGCAACATTGGAAGCGATAAATCAGGGACCCGATGAACAAGACCTTCCGCCAAGGCCAAATCCTGAAGCTCATTCGAGCCAGGCAAATTCTGACTCAGGATGACCTGGCACGCGAGCTTAAGGAGAGCACCGGAATCCAGGCTACGCAAGTTACCCTATCCCGAGACATTCGCGATCTCGGGCTGCTGAAGACGCCGCAGGGCTATAGGCGGATTTCTGAGACGCCCGGCGGTCCTGCTCTAGAAACAGCCGTGAGCGAGTTTCTACAGGACGCGCGAGTGGCGCAGAACCTGATTGTGCTTCGCACCTCGCCCGGCAACGCCAACGCGCTCGCGGTCGCGCTCGACAAACAAGCTTGGCCGGAAGTGGTCGGCACGCTGGCGGGCGATGATACGATCCTGGTGGTGACGCCGGACGCGATCACGGCGGCGAAGCTCCGGCAGAAGCTGATCGGCTTAGTGCAGCCTTCCTGACCTGATCGTTTTCCTGGGTCCATCCAGTTGCACGTTTGACCGGGGTGTATCGTCAGGGATGTCAAATGAGACGGACTATCCTCGTAATTTCTCTGGGTGCCGCAGCGGTTCTCTTGCTTTGGGCGCAGCGGGACCGCCCGGGCGACCATTCGCCCTACGAAGTCAGGTCCGTATACCCAAGAGAGGTTTCGCCGGCGCAATATCAACAGGTCGAGCAACAGGAGCTACGCGACCTGGCCGGACAAGGATGGGAATTGGTCGCTGTCGTGCCGTACATCTATCGGAACGAGGAACGAGGCACGCCGGCGATGGCGCCCAGGCCGATGGTGACGCAGACCTATCCGGCTTATTTCTTTAAACGGCTCAAGCTGACTCGGTAGCGACGCTCACCAGCGCCGGGAGACCGCTGCCTTCTCTTCCGTATGAGCCTCGGTGCGCTCCGGCCTCGGCTGAGTACTCAGCAGGTTCTTGTTGAGTTCTTCCAATTCCTGCAGGTTATCGAGCGTCTGGTCGATCTTGAGGCCCGCCACGAAGTGGATTCCTTCTGGGCGGCAATAGCAAACTTCGCCCAGCATCATCCAGTCTTCGCCCTCCACCTTCACGGCTGCGTTGACTGGGATTGGCCGGTGGAGCACCAGTTGCAATCCGTGGCCGGAAAACTCAATAGCCTGAGCGGGGCCGCTGGCCTCTTCGCTTCCTAAAACGGTCAGCTCAACCGGCTTGTCTGTGCGAATGCGCGCTTCCCTACGTCGTTCCATAGAGGGATTATCGGCTGGCTAACGGTTACTCTGGGCTAGGGAAAATGCTTATTTTGCGGTAAATAATAACCACACGGCCAGGCCGATCACGGCCGGGAGCAGGATTTCGGCCCAGTCCTGCCATAGGGCTACCCAGCGGTTGGGGGCCTTAGACTCCCGTTTGGCCTCTTGACGCAGCGAGGCAGAGAGGCGCGAGCGGAGGCTGGAGGGCAGGCCGCGAATAGCCCGAACGATCTCTTCCTTGCCCTTACGGTCGGCGATTAGAATGGTCGCGGAATTGATACTGTTGGTGGATTGCTCGAGCTTCTTGCGCAGCGGAGGCGGAACGTCATCCACGGAGCGGAACACTTCGGTCTTATTCCCGACGGAAATGAAGATGGTAGAACTTTTCAAAGTGACGCGAGACATCGTGGTCCTCTGGCTCAGGTGGCTACGGCCGCTGGCAGCTTGCCATAATTCGCCCCCAACCCTTCTCCCTTAGCCTGTTCCAATATAACCTGTATGAAGCCCAGCGCGGCCTTGGACAGGGCTTTATCTTTACGATAGATCAAAGCCACCTTCCGCAACATCGGTTCCGGCCCGAGCGACACGCCACATAGCTTACCACTAGCGACTTCCTCCCGGCAATGGGACGCAGCCAGGAACGAGAGCCCGAGCCCGGCCATCACGAAGCGCTTTATCATCTCTGTGGAGTCCAGCTCCATGGAGATCCGCAACTCGTCCTCCACCGGCTCCAGCCAGGTGTCGAGCCTGCTTCTGGTAGTCCCTGACTTGGGCAATAGCAGCTGGTAGCCGCTCAACTCGCGCGGTGTGACCGATTTCTTCAACGCCAGAGGATGTTTCGCCGGCAGCAGCAACACAATCTCATCGGAATGAATCCTGGCGATTTGCAGCTTTTTCTCCTGGACCGGCAGTTGCGTGATGCCGAAGTCGGCCAGATTGTTCAAAACCGCCTCGACCACGCGGGTGCCGTAAGAACGGTCCACCGACAACTGGACGTTCGGAAACATTTTCTTGAACTCGGAGAAAACCAGGGGAAGAACGTAAATACAGGTGGCTTCGTTGGCCGCAATTACCAACTCGCCGCGAGGGACGCGATCCAGCTCATTGATGGTGTCCTGCGCCCGCCGCCTTAAATCGAGGATTTTTTCGGCGTATTCGGCGAAGATTTTACCGGCGGTGGTGAGTGAAATTTTTGTTCCCAAGCGCTCGAACAAGGTGGTGTTCAGCTCCTGCTCGAGCTGGCGCACCTGAGCACTGATAGCCGGTTGCGTACGGTAGCAGGTTAGCGCCGCTTTGGAAAAGCTTTTCAAGCGGACAATTTCAAGAAACGTGTGCAGTTGATCGAGATCCATCGAAGACCCGCCAGGAACGCTCCCCAGGATGGTCGGTTTCCCTCATTGTACCAGGATGACCTTAAGGGTCAGACTCTTTGTAGTTTTTCGACCGTGCGCCGGTCACGCACGTTGCCGGTGTTGAGTGTGCCCGCGGGTTCAAACAGCAGTACCTGGACTTCCCGGTCGGCAACCGGCCGGTGGGTAACGCCGCGCGGCACGATTACAAACTCGCCTGCGCCGATCTCCAGCGTTTTTTCCAGACCGGAATCATCTTTGTACTCCATGCGAAACGCCCCGCGCAAAACCAGGAACAGCTCGTCTTCATGGTCGTGATGATGCCAGACGAACTCGCCTTGGAACTTCACCAGTTTGACCTCCTGCCCGTTTAATTCTCCGACGATTTTGGGAGACCAATGATCGGTGAAGGCCGCCAGCTTCTGCTGCAGATTGACCTTTTGCATGACTCCAACGTAGCTTTCATTACTTAAAATCGCAAGGGATTCGTTAAGAAAGGTTACCAGGAAGTTCGGACCGTCCCGTGCAGTCAAAACTCAGTCGGTTCTCGAGATCAGAAGGGAAGGAGACCCCAAACCCATGAGAGATAACGCATTGAGGAATACCATCAACTCCGGCGCGAAGGTCGTGGAGAGCATTGCAGCTTCCAAAGACGCAGTTTCGGACGCGCTCCAAGAGGGAAAAGATACCGTCACACAATTCCTGAAAGACACTCGCCACACGGCCGAGGACCTGCTGGAGGAAGCCACTCATAACATCAAGCGCTTTCCAATCGGCTCGGTGGTGATGGCCTTCAGCGTCGGAGCGCTGTTTGGAGTGCTAATTTCCCGCAACGGGCGAAGCTGAATCCGCCTGGGTTTAATCCGCGTGGTTGAATCGACCAGGTTGAATCGACCAGGTTCGATCCGCGGTTTCTAGCGGGCCAGGTGCAGGATGGCGGAGGCGACTTGCGCGAACGCGTCGCTGATATCGGCCGTCGTGGGCGCAAAGAAATAGGCGCCAGGCGCGTAATTGCTGTTGAAATTGGACGCCCGCGGGTCGTTGGCGACGCGCTCGAGAAAATCCGCGGGTACTCCGCCCGAGTTGCCCAGGCCGATGGTAAACACACGGATATTGGGGATGGCGATACTCTGGCGAATGCGCAACCCGGCGCTATCGGCAGCGTTCCAGCCGGCATTCTGTAGCGAAGTAAAGTCCACGTTGATGTTGGAGCCGTTCATCGTAACCGGTTGATATCCGGTGTTCGTGCTATTGCCCCAAAAGTCGGTGGTGGGGATGTACTGAATATCATTCATGACATTATTTTGCAGGTTTGAGGCATAAGAACAGCCTGCGGAACCACCTTGGCTCGCGATCGGGCCGATATTCAGGTCGCTGGCCATGGGTTGCGCTGTAGCTACATAATTCAGAAGTCCCCACATGGAGGATGGGGTGGTCGGTTGAGTAAGCGGGTTGCTATAACCGGGCGCCAAGGCCGCGGTTTTCGGATTCCGGTTGGTGCAACTGCTGCTGTTCTTGATTGGAAAGGTGGCCGTGAGTGTGTTGGGGTAGCCATCGGTGAATAATAATATGACGTTTAACGCGTTAGGCTGATTCAATGTCACCAATTGCTGGTAGCCTTGCCAGAGTCCCTGGGAGGTGTTGGTGCCGCCGGTGCAGATTACCGAGTTGAGGATGGTGGGGACGCTCGGCGACGCTGTGTCGAAGTTATCCGCGATGGGAAAGTCGGGTATTGAGCTGGTGGCGAAGGTCACCAACCCCAGGTTGTCGCGCCCATTTGCGAACTTGCTCACAAAAGAGACCGCCGCAGCTTTTAGCGGAGTGCAGGAACCGCTGGTAGTGAGCGACTGGGAACGGTCCATCACAACCATCACGTTTACGTCGCGCCGAACAGCCGTGGCTGTCGCGCTCACGGTGGTATTGTTGGTCCCCAGCCAGCGCAGGAAATAGAGCGGCGCGGTGACATAGGCCGTTACTGATACCGACCTCTGGTTGGCTACGCTCTCGTCGATCGAGATACCGCTATTGTTAACGCCAAAGGTCGGTGTGCCGACATTGAAATAACCGCTGGGGAAGTTCAATAGAACATATTCCTCAGCTTGGGCGGTGGCGTTGTTCTGCTGCGTGGTGTCATCGGTACCACGGCTCAGGGCTCGGGCGGCAGCCAGGGATGCCGCATCCACGGCCATCTGCAGCTTGCCTTTCACCGTATACAAAATGCCGGCATCAATCGCCAAACCGACCATCGGCACGATAAACACCAGCGTCATCGCGGTGAAGATCAGAGAAATACCGCGTTCCTTGAGAGTCCTGGCCTTGTTCCCATTCATGATGGTTCTCCCTCGCGCACTAGCTCAAAAGATTGCTTTTGCATAAACACCGGTCGACCCTCCCATGCCCAGGAAGCTCAGATCCGGCATCGACTCGTAAAACTCAGTCAAGTAGGCAACGTCTCCGTCGCTCAGCGTAAGACCGGCATTGGTGAGTTCCGTCGTCATGCTCCCCGTCAACGCCACGTTGCCGTTCGTCAGATAGCTACTGGGGGCAATATTTCCCAGCGAATCGATCACGGCCCCTGGCGGCGTGCCGTAGTTGCTCGCGCGGAGGGCCGTATTCCCGGTTGTCAGGCGATTGATGAAAACGAGTTTATTTAGATTTGTGCATTGGCCGGCGGTGAGCCCGGCGGCGGTGCAGTCGGCTTGATACACCTCGACGATTTGGGACATGATAACGACGGCATTCCCGCCATTCACCGTCATCCCGGTCCCGGTGGCCAGGTTGACCAGAATATTTTGATTGGCTACTTGAGAAAAGTCGACGCCGCGCGCGTACATATGCGCTGCATCGCGGCAGATCTGCACCGCCTCGTTCATCCGGCCGAGCTGGATGCCGGCGCCGACCATGCCGAAGAACAGAGGAATCACGACGATGGAGACCGCGGCAAACTCCAGAAGGGCGTTGCCCTTCTCACTACGGCTCAGCTTTGCATTCGACATTATCATGTGGGTACCTCGTTACCTTGGTGGCGGAATCCCGGTGCTGTTGGGCTCAACAATGTCCGAGGATGTAGCGGAAATCTGCAGAGGAGCGGAACTGCGGGCGTAGGGAACCATCCACATCCACGAAAGGCCGGTTACCTGCACCTGGACGATGTTGCCCGGCGCGTTGCTTCCCACGCCGGTGGCCACCTGCAACGTATTCGGGTTGTAATAAGTAATGGAGATCAGGCTGTCCCCATTCGTACTATTCAGGAAGCCCAAGGAATTGTTTTCGACCACCGTCCGGATCGATTCATCCTGGCCCAACCCGTTTACCGTTTGTCCGGTTACGGCATAGCGGACTCCCTCGCGCACCGAGGCTTGTACGGTGTTCTTTACCAGGATCGCGATGCTGAAGTCGATAGTCGCAAACAGCAGCATCAGCAGCGGGGGCAGCGCCAGCGCTCCCTCGAGCATCGCGTTCCCTCGTTGTCGGGCTTTCCGGCTTCGCTTTGTATGGGCCATGCTGGACCTCAGTTCTAGTCAAGTATGCCCGAGTCAAGCGATAGAACCGATCGATGAAAAGTACCAGATTGCGTCAGGAAATCCCTTACTACCAGCGAACGGGGAAGGGAGGACGGAATAGGCTGGAAAGCGGCCTGCTCTTTACAAGCCGCTTAGAATCAATGGGATAAGTGGTAAGTCGCGAGCTACCGGAGCGGTAGAGTCCCGGAAACGAAGAAGCTGTTCCATTCCGGGGCGTGCCCGCGGCCACCGGGGGAGGGCCGCATGACCCGGAACGCCACTGCGTCACCGGGTTTCAACTTGGACTGGATTCGAATCACATCTTCCACCGAGGCGACAGCTTGCCGGTTAATAGCCAGAATCACGTCCTGTTCCATCAGGCCGATGTCCTCGGCAAACGAACCGGAATCGACACTGCGAATCACCAAGCCGCCTTTGCTTTCGATGGCCATGGAGCTGCGTTCGGAGTCGGTCAGCGCATGCAGCTTGATGCCGAACTTGTATTGGCCTTCTTCGGGCTTACCGGTGCTATCATCACCGTTCTGCTGCTGCAGATCGGCAAACTCCGGCCGGTCTTTGAAGACCTCGGCGCGATCCATAATGGTGACTTTGAAGTCAAGGTGCTTGCTTTCGCGGTCCACGGTGAGGGTGACCGGCGTTCCTACCGGCGTCTCGGACACGCGACTCACCAGATCGTCGCCGTCTTTCACCGGCTTGCCGTTCATGGCGATGATGATGTCCTCTACTTTCAGTCCAGCTTTGTCGGCCGGGCCGCCGGGATGGACCTTGCTGACCATCACGCCCTGGTTGGTGCCGAGCGCTCTGAATAAATCGGGCTTATCGCCCTGCAGCCATTCCACTCCAATGGAACCGCGCGAGACACGCCCGGTCCGGATGATGTCGTTATAGACCCGCGCCACCATGTTCATGGGCAGCGCAAACCCGATGCCTTGATAACCGCCGCTGCGAGTAGCGATCATGGTGTTCACGCCGATCACTTCGCCGCGGATGTTGAGCAGCGGTCCACCGCTGTTGCCGGGGTTGATGGCGGCGTCGGTCTGGATGAAGCGCTGCAATTGCAAGGTGCCGATATTCCGGCCCAGTGCGCTGACGATGCCGGCTGTTACCGAAGCTTCCAAGCCGAAGGGCGAGCCAATGGCCACGGCCCAGTCGCCCACTTGCACTGCATCCGAATTGCCGATGGTCACCGGAGTGAGCTGGCTCTTGGGATCGATCTTAAGCACAGCCAGATCCGTTTCGGGGTCGAAGCCTACTACCCGCGCGCGATACTCGGTGGCGTCATCGGTGTGCAGCCGCACCTTGATGTGATCTACTTTCGAAACCACGTGGTTGTTGGTGATGATGTATCCGTTCTTATCGACGATGAAACCGGCGCCCGACTGCTCCTCTTTGAAAGCGCGCGGCGGCATATCGCCACTCAAGGGCCCGTTCTTGAAGAAGCGGCGAAACAGGTCCATGCCGTCGTCGTTGTTGTCGCCCGGTTCCTGGGATTGTTCGCGCTTGTGCGGGTTATCGGCTGTCTTAGGCGTGTAATCGGCGGTGATGTACACGACTGAGGGCTCCAGTTTCTTGGCCAGCTTGGTGAATTCATTTCCTAATTGAACGGCGTTTGGAACCACCAGCGGGGTCGCGTCGGAAGAGGTTGCCTGCCCTCGGGCCGCGTGCACTCCGGTGTTGAAAAGGGTGCCGATCACAATCCCGATGGAGAGAGTGACGAGGAGGAGACTCAAAGACAGCAATTTCTGCTGCCGCATTATCTTGAACCACCGCATGTTGTTTCTCTTCGCCTTTCTGGTGCCCCGACTCAGCTATTATCCAATATACTAGGTTTCTAGTTTCAGGTTTCTAGTTTCTGGTTGCGCCGGCCGAACCGACCGGGTTTCAATTCCACCAACAAAATTCCCGACAAAATCAGAACCGCTCCCAGAGTCCCTTGCCGGGAGAGCACTTCGCCCGCCAGTACATAGGATGTCGCCCAGGCGAAAACGGGTTCCATCGAAAAAATAAGCGCCGTGCGGGTAGGGCTGCTCCAGCGCTGCGCCCAGGTTTGCACCGAGAATGCCAGCGCGGTGGCAAGCAAACTGGTAACCACCAGGGCCACCCAAACATTCGTGGTCCATTCCACACGTATCGGCTCGGCCCACCAGAATGTTCCAGCGCCAACCCCCATCCCGGTTGCGATCTGGGCAACAATCAACACCCCTAAATTGGCGGTACCCGCGAAATGTCCGAGCAAGAGAATATGGAAGGCATACACTACCGCGCAGCCGGCCACCAGAAGGTCGCCTTTATTAATTTCGAGCAGATTGGTCTGGATGGTCATCAGTGCCATGCCTGCAAATGCCGCCCCTACACCGCATAGTTCGGATATTTGCGGAATTTTCTTATAGACGACAGCGCTGAACAACGGCACCAGTGGAATGTACAGGCCGGTGAGGAAGCCGGTCTTGGACGCCGACGTGTATTTCAGGCCAAACGTTTGCAGTACATAGCCGCTAAACAGGCAGAGCCCGGCCAGCGCTCCGGCGCGCAGGCTCATGCGCAGATTTGGCGAGCGAAATTGCTTGCGGAAGATCAAGGCCAGCACCGCGGTTGCAGCCGTGAAGCGCAACGTCAGGAACAGTAGCGTGGAGATATCGGCCAGGGCTCGCTTGACCAGGATAAACGTTGCACCCCAGATCAGACAGACTCCGACCAGGCTAAGATCTACCAGCCAGCCGGGAGGTTTTTCCGCCGTCATCCTCCGTTAGGGGAGCCGTTCCCGGCAGTGTTAGAGGAGCCGTTTGCGGCGGGATTACGGGAGCCTGCCCCCGTTGGCTTGGAGAATTCCGAGGCCGGGTGCTCGAGTTCGCGGACCAGCAGCAGAAGCGTGAGAAGAATTCGCCGGAGGCCGAGTTCGCGGCCTTCCGGATGGAACCATTCCTGGGTGGTATGAGCGCCGCCGCCCTGTCCTCCGGCGCCGATGGAGATGGCCGGCAATCCGAGGGAAAGCGGGATGTTGGCGTCGGTGGAGGCGCAATCCAGGTGCGACCGGATGCCGAGGTGCGCATCCACGGCGCGGACATATTGCAGGATGGGGGCATCGTCGGCGAGCCGTCCCCCGGGCCGCGATCCGATCTCTTTGATCTTGCCGGTGACCTTGCCTCCGGTGGCGCGATCGTTCTCCGATTCCAGGGCACGCTCCACGGCGCCGGTCAACAGGTTGGCAATCTCGTCGATCTTGGCCGCGCTTTCCGACCGGATATCAATCTTGGTCCGAGCCTGGCTGGGGATAGAATTGATGCTGGTGCCGCCCTCGATGATTCCGAAGTTGTACGACGATCGCGGGCTGCCGCTTCCTGGAAAGCGATTTTCGGTAAAGTAAGCGATTGCCCGTGCGAGGGCGTGCACCGGGTTGGCGATCCCATAGTCGCTCCAACTATGTCCTCCCGGGCCGGTAATGGTAACGTCGAACCGGCGGCTGGCCAGCGCTTGCGAGGTAATGTGGTCGGTGTTGGGCCCGTCCAGAATCAAGAACGACCGAATCCGGCTGCCGGTGCCCGACTGCCGGCAGAGATAGCGCATGCCACTCAAGTTGCCCTCGCCTTCCTCGCCCACGTTGGCGATGAATACCACGCCGCGGAAGATTTCTTCGAGGCCGGGAAAGGACGAGAGCAGGCGCGCGATGGCCAGCAAGGCGGTCAGCCCGGCGCCGTTATCGGAGACGCCGGGGCCATGCAATCGATTGTCCGGACCGGGCGAGATCTCTTCGTTGTTGCGCGGCGCCAGCACGGTGTCCAAATGCGCTGTCAGGGCGACGTACGGTCCTTCGCGGTTCTCTACCGGATGCGCGATCACGTTGCCTGCCCGGTCGATCCGCGCCACGCAGCCCAGAGCGCGGAATTGAGCCAGCATCCACTCCGAGCGGCGTTGCTCGAAGAAGGTGGGCGCGGGAATGCGGCAAACCTGCAGGTGTTGTTCGTTAATCCAGAGTTTTTCGCGGGTAAACCATTGTAATGCGTCGCGGAGTGGGGAACCGGCAAACTCCGTAATCAGCTTGGCGAGTGCAGCAGACTCACCGGGTAGAGGCGCCGATCTGGTGGAGGCGGCCAAATGCCAGTTTAGCAGGGCTAGGTGACCACACGTCGTGTGGTCCAGTTATTCCAAGGCTTCCCCTAACTTGAATAGCAGGCTTTCCTCAAACGGCCTTCCGACCATCTGGAGCCCGATCGGCATCCCTTCCGGAGTTTCGCCGCAAGGCATGGCCAGCGCCGGGAATCCCAGGGCATTAAACGCGCGCGCAAACCGCGTGGTGACCAGCCGGGTGTCCAGCGTCTCACCGCCGATCTCAACTTCCCGCTGTCCGATGCGCGGCGCGGTGATGGGAGTGGCCGGGGTAAAGAGGCAGTCGATGGAACGAAACAACGCGCGGAACTCGTTGGCCAGCACTTTGCGGAGACGCTGTGCGTTGACATAGTCGGTGGCTGGAACCAGACGTCCCTGATAAAGCAGCGCGCGGACATCCACGCCGATCTCGCTTTGCCGGTCCATATACGGCTCATACAGCGCCGCCGCTTCTGAAAGAAGGATGACCAGGCTCGCCGCGCTGATCGCATCAATGTCCGGAACCTGCACGGGAATGATGCGCGCGCCCAATCCTTCCGCCCGTTTCGCGGCCAGATGAACCGCATCCCGGACCTCGGGAGCAACCCGAGTGAAGTAATAGTTTTCAGGCACACCCACGCGGATTTCCCGGACGCTGGCGGGCGCAGGCTTGCGCTGGGCGCCATCCGCCATGACATCGAGCGAAACGCGGGCATCGCCGACGGTGGTCGTAAGTGGACCAATGTGATCCAGACTGAATCCCAGCGGCTGGACCCCAACGACGCTCACCAATCCGTAAGTGGGCTTGATCCCGACCACGCCGCAGTAAGATGCCGGGATGCGAATGGATCCACCGGTGTCGGTGCCGGTAGCCATGAGCGCCATGCCGGTTGCCACTGCTACGGCCGAACCGCCGCTCGATCCGCCGGGGATGTGTTCCGGATTGCGGGGATTTCGAATCGTTCCGAAGTGAGGGTTGTCGGAGGTGATTCCGTAGGCGAGTTCGTGCAGCCCGGTCTTGCCCACCATCACGGCCCCGGCGGCGTTGAGCCTTTCCACCACGCGCGCGTCGGAGCTCGGAACATGGTCCGCAAACAGCTTCGACCCGGATGTGGTGCGCACGCCCTTGGTCGAGATCAGATCTTTGTGGGCAATCGGGATGCCGTGCAGCGGGCCGCGATCACGGCCACTGGCTAACTCGCGGTCCAGATCTTGCGCCGTGGCGCGGGCGGTCTCTCCGGTAACCATGATGAAGGCGTTCAGCCGGGGATTGAGTTTGGCGATGTGATCGAGGCACCGGTTAGTCAGCTCGAGACAGGAAATCCGGCGCGAACGAAGAGCCGAGCCAGCTTCGAGGATGGTCACCGGTCAGCCTCGGGTTGTAAGTCGTAAGTCAACGCCAAATCGGCTTCCGGCGGCAGGTTGCGCGACTGGCTGCGCAAGTAAGTCAGGACTTGATCGAGAATCTTTTGGACCCTCTCTATCTGGTCCCTTGGTAAGTCGGGAGGTAAGTTGGGAATGTCTGGGTTCATGATTATTCAAGGCGCGACAATGAGGTTCGCCGCCACGCTCGCGACACCGCCCACTGTCACTACAACCGGCTGCACGCCCGGCGCGGCGTCATTCGGAATTACGAAATTCACTTGCGTCACTCCAGCCAGGCCTGGCGGTATGCCGGCGAAGCTGATTGCGGCTGTAACTCCTCCAACGGTGACTGACAGCGAAAGGCGAGGTTGCGGCAGCAGAGACAGCGGTGTAAAGGTGAAGGGCGTGGCGCCGGTGGCCAACGCCGGAGAGACGTCGCCGTCTCCGGTAATGAAAAGTGTAAGCGTATCGCCAGGCTTTCCGCTACCGAATGGGACCAACGCACCCGAGGAGTCTGTGAAGATGCCGGGCGCGGAAGGCGCGGCCGTGAAAATATAGGACGTGACCTGACCATTGTTGTTCACTCCAAGAACGGCTGGGCCGGCTCCCGTCTCGTACGGAATTTGGAGATTCAACTGGCCCGGCGAAACATAGTACAAAGGCGCCGCGATTCCATTGACGGTTGCGAAGACGCCCGCGACTGTTAGCGGCAGCGGAAGACTGGCGGCCGATAGAGTAGACGGGGCGAGCTGGGTTCCAAAAACGCTTAGGATCATGCCCGGCGCGAAAGCCTGCTGGAAGGAAGCGCCGTTACTGACGCCGCCGATGCTCATGGTTGACGAACGGCCGACCTCGAATACCACCGGTATCTCGATGGACTGGGGAATGGCGTTCGTAGCCTGCAAAATTAGCGTGGCATTGTAGACGCCGTTGGCCAGGCCGGCGCTGGATGCCTGCAGTGACACCTGTTGTGATGTTGTTGTAGCCGCTAGCCACGAGGTCGTTTGGTTGGCAGGAAAAATCGAGACGGACAAATTGCTTCCCGTTAGACTCACTGGAATCGTCGCCGCCACTGAAGCTCCCGAGGACGCGGCCAAGACAACGGCAGTTTTCGAAACCGAGAACGTGCCTGGATTCGACGGCGGGCCGGTGGAAGAACTAGCGAGCGTCGCCTGGACCGGTTCCCCGATCTGCGTCGTCCCGTCGATCTCGAAATTGCCACCCGTACTACAGGTCGTGGCTTGCAAAGCGCCGAAGGGCGCCAGGCGAGTGGTCCCGAAAAGCCTCTGGATCTGATCTGTCATGTCCGCGCCATCGACCAGCAACCGGGTGAGTTGGACTTCGAGGCCATTTTGTTCTTCGAGCAGTAAGTGCGGACAGGTTTCCGAAGCGCTCGACAACACTAGGTCCGGAGCCGATGTGCCTACCAAGGTCAGCGTGTATTGCTGCGACCAGGTACGACCGTTAGCATCCATTCCCGTGAATTGGTAAACCCGAACGGCAGGGAAACTTAGCGACGGCGTCGTCGAGAACGAGGCCGAAAATGTACCATAGGCAGGTAGCGAGGCGCTCCCGAAATCCGGGATAATCAGCGAGGTCCGGTCGGAGCCATTGATCGTCCAGCTCGTGATCGTTGTGCCGACTCCGTTCTCCTCGGTGAGGCTAAGTTTGACGAACTGCCCTGCGTGAGCTGGATTCGGGGTAATAGAAATCGTTACTGCGGATCCCTGTGATCGAGGCGCCACGTTCACAGTAGTCGAACCGGTTGCGCCGTTGAAATTGCCGTCGCCGCTGAAGGTGGCGAGCACAGTGGTCGGTCCAACCGGCAGCACCGGCCCAGTGATCGTCAGCGTCGCGAGTCCGCTTATCAGGGGCACAACACCTAATATGGTGGTACCGGTCGAGAAGGTCACGGTGCCGGTAGGAGTCGCCGAAGAGATCGTCGCCGTTAGTTCGATGGTATCCCCGAGCGTGATGCTGGACGGACCAGCCTTCACAAGAATGGCGTCGTTAGGCGCCGGCCAGGCCGTAACCAAATTAAAAACATCGATCGATCCCAGCCCCGTGGCCAAATCGTACCCGGGACCCGCCGTGAAACCGTACGACCCCGACGTGCAGTCGGGACTCTCCGGAGCGCACGGTACACTATTGTTGCCCGCAGTAATGTCGTGAAAGACATTGGTGGTGGTTTGCGCGAGACGATAAAGATCGGGATTGATGTTGCCCAAGCCCGGCTGAGTCTGCAAGCCGTGGGTGACCACGTATTGGTTGAGCAGCGCGATCACTCCGGCAAAGGATGGAGAGCTGGCAGAAGTGCCCCCGGTGATTCTTTGGCCGTTCGCGTTCACCACCATGTAGCCGTCGTGGTCGCCTGACGCGTTGAATGAAATGTCAGGAATGTCGCGCGCATTATCATCCGGCACCCCCGCTCCCGTTTGCCAGGCCGGCTTTGGAAAATAAATGCTGGCGCCGCCTCCACTGGCAAGCAGCCCGCCGCCCGCGGCAGTATCATTCCAAACCATCTCAGGGACATAAGAAATCGCCGATCCGCCGGTCGCGCTGTTGCTGCTGTTCCAATACTGGCCGCTACCTTCGTTAAACTCGGTGCCTCCCATGGCCGTGACTTCCGGAAAGCTGGCGGGAATGCTGACGGCCAGCCCCTGCGAAGCAACTCCACCTTGAGTGCTTCCAAAGATGCCGTGCGGATCGCACGCGGCTGGGCCCGAGTCGCCCGAGGACGCGAGCCAAGTGATGCCTTGTGCGTTGGCCTGCTGCGCGATCGATCTGTTGCCGGAGATGCCTTCCGGCTCGCAGGTCCCGAAGCTCAAGCTCATTACGGGACCGAGGTTCTGATCGACGGCGGCCTGCGCGGCATCGAAAAAATTGCTCGAGTAAACGTAAACTATGGTGGCGTTGCGCGCGATCGCGCTGGACCATTCCAGATCCAGCGCCGCCTCGCCGGCCGCATTCGTCACTCCAGGATCCGGGCCGATGAGATGCATCTCAATCTGGCTGGGCGGGAGACCGAACATGCTGCGAAATGCGTCCATGTAGGCCTGGTTAGTATCGGAGCGCCCCAGGATCACCAGCCTCTGGCCCGTACCGTCGATCCCCATCTGGTAGAGCGGCGTGACGTCGTAAATGGTGGCCCAATCGTCCGGCGCCAACTGATGCAGGGCAGTGCTGGTGGTAAATTCCGGCTTCCGGCGGGGCCTTTCCCAAAAATCATTCAGCCCGCGGACTCCACCCACTACGTTGTCCAGTGCCTCGGGAATTCGGAGTGCAGTGGCATTGGCGAAGTGCGTTTCGCCATTCACGAGATATCGATGGATTTCAGTTTGGAAGGCATTCGCCACCTGGCCCGCGGAACCGCTGAATGCCACCCAATTTCGGGCGCGGGCCTTATCTTCCACTTGCAGGCCCTGCGATTCGACCCACGAAACGACGGCCCCGTAATCGCTGTTGCTCAGACCAAACCGGTCGCCAAACTGCTGCGGCGTGAGCCAGCGATGGTAGTGGGGCGAGGCACGGTCCTGCTGCTCCTGGAGCAATTGTTCCAGTGTCGACTGCTGGCTGGCGGACGGCTTCAGCATCAGGGTAATGTAACCGATCTGCAAAGATCGATCGACCGGGCCCTGATCGTACTGCGGTCGCGCCTTCGGATGAAGGCTGCCGGTCAAGACCACTCTGTGGGTATCGTCAATGCGGGTATCGGCGATGCGGTTAGGTTGCGCTAAAAGTGCAAGAGAAGGAGCAAGAAATGAACACAGAAGGATTGCAGATTTATTGGCCGGCCAGAGCATAACCAGCTAACCCAATCGCAGTAATTCTGTTTCGATGTCGAGCGGAAATTTATGGACCTGCGGGGAAGGGCTCTTCAAATTGTACGTGAGAATACGGCGGTTCAGCTCCGCCGCGCGGCTGCGGAGTTCATCGACCGCTGCGGATCGCCGTCGCGCGTTACGAAGATCGCTGCGAAAACGGCTGACGGCTGCATCGATGTCCTTGGATTCCTCGATCCACGACGGCGCAAAACCATTCACGCGGAGCAGATGATGCGCCATCCACAGGCTCGGGTCGGGATCGATATCCAGCTCGATCGGCTTGCCCTTACTCGGGAGGTTATCGAACGCGCCGGCCTCGATCGCCTCCCGGATCTTCCGCTCCGCGATGGATTCCCACTTGTCCAAAGTTCAGTTTGCCACAAGGGGCGCTAATGTTGGTTAGGTGGGCTGCAATGGCTAATCTTAAATATCTAAACTCGAAGGGTTCGGTTCCCCCTGTCAATTCTGATGACTTGAAGCGCGTCTGGGTAATGTTTTTGGAGACCAGGCAGCAAGGCCCCACAGCTGCCTCCGGTACGGTGGGCATCGATGCCCGACTCCTTGCGCAACAATGCAGTTCCGGCGCCGATTTGCTGGCTATCTCCTTCCGACGCGCGATGCTCGAGGAGTTGCTCAAGCAAGGATTGCTAAACGACTGGCGGGAAGGCGATGCGCTCCACGATAGCGTCTTTTCCGCGATCGCAACCTTCCCCATGCAAATTGGAGCCGAAGCCTTTGACCCGAATGCCTTCCTCGAGCAACTGCGATCCAGCACTGCCTAGCGCCCACTCGGCCTTTGAGCTTATTTGGTGGCGGCTGTCTTGGCGCCGGAGTTGAACAACAGCTTGGTTGCGGTGCCGCCCAGCCGGATCTCTTGCACCTGATCGGTTGCGTCGGCGTTGTAAGTAACCGAGGAAGCATCGAACTTATGGTCGCCGTTTTGCACTGTTACGTCGGATTCGACGCTGGTTTTACCTTGTTTAACGACGATTTTGTCGCCCTGCAAGTCGAGCTTGACGGTGCCCGGCTTTAGTTGCGTGCCATTGATTGTGGTGGGTTTGTAAAGCGTAAACTGGTAGCTCGAAGCTGCGAAAGCCGCGCTCATTCCGATTGCACACATCACTGCGATTGCCTTTTTCATGGGTACTTCTCCTTATCGATTTAGATTCGAAAGACAGCCCGATAGTAGCGGCGTTCTTTTTCAGAATCAATAGCTTACGAAAGATAACAACCGTTAGAGAACGGTTGTTTGGATCCTCCTGGAAGAAGTTTCTCAGCGTCTGGAAACGGTTTTGCGTCTTGCCGATTGAGGTAGTTGAGAGCCGATGCCGGGTAATTGATCCAACTGAGCCGGCCAACGGTTAGCGAGGTGCTTTTGGTGAAGGCGGGTCCGCTCGACACGATACAATGACAGTAATGCTGGCTGCGCCGGTGGCGCTATCAAAACTGAACGAGCTGGAGATGTCGCTCAACTCCACCATTCGCGGGAAGCCGGAAGTGGTGCGTCTGACGGCAGTTTGTCTGCTGGCTCGTGGGCATCTTCTGATCGAAGACGTTCCGGGCGTCGGGAAAACGACGCTGGCGCAGGCCTTGGCGAGGTCGGTACACTGCGATTTTCACCGGCTGCAATGCACCAGCGACATGCTCCCGAGCGATGTGCTGGGTGTGACTATTTACAACGCCCACACTCAGGAATTCGAATTCAAGCAGGGACCGGTTTTCACGAATTTCCTGCTGGCGGATGAGATCAACCGCGCCACGCCGAAAACGCAATCGGCGCTACTCGAAGCGATGAACGAAATGCAAGTCACCATCGAAAGCCATTCGTATCCGCTGGCGCAACCGTTCATGGTGATGGCGACGCAAAACCCGGTGGAGCATCACGGAACTTATCCGCTTCCCGAGAGCCAGCTCGATCGGTTCCTGATGCGCATCCGCATCGGCTATCCGGATCGCGGGGCCGAGCGTGAAATTCTGCGCAACACCGATGGCGCTCATGCGGAAAGTGTCCGGCCCGTGCTTTCGGGCGAGGAATTGGTACATTTGCAGGAGCAGGTGGGCCATGTCGCGGTGGACGATTCGCTGGTGGATTATATGCTCGCGATCGTGGAGAAGACTCGGAATCATGAATCGCTGGCGCTAGGTGTAAGCCCGCGTGGGGCGCAGGCTCTATATCGCGCGACGCAGGCACTCGCACTGATTGAAGGCCGGGAATACGTGATCCCCGACGATATCAAGCGTCTGGCCGTGCCGGTCTTCGCGCATCGAATAGCGATTAACGCGCGCACTTCGCTCTCGCAGCGCAGCACCGAGCTGAGCGAACGAATCCTGCAGGAAATCCTGACGCTGGTCGAGGTCCCGCTCTAGCCATTTTTCATGAAAACAGCGATTATCGGCCTGCCGATGGTGGGCAAGACATCTTTATTTACAATCCTCACCGGCGTACATGAGTCGACCCGCGTGGGCTTGATGGAAGCGCGCGTTGGGATGACCAAGGTGCCGGACGCGAGGCTCACGGAGCTCGCAAAAATCTTTGAGCCGCCCAAGATCACTCAAGCCACCGTCGAATACCTGGATTTTCCCGCGGTTTCCAAAGAAGCATTGCGCGATCCGAGTTACCTGGCGAGCATGCGGGTGGCCGACGCGCTGGCACATGTGCTCCGGCTTTTTCAAAGCGAAACCGTGCCGCACGAAAAGGGCTCCGTCGACCCGCTCCGCGATCTCGAGGACGTTGAGATGGAGTTGATCTTGAGCGACCTTGTGGTTGTAGAAAAGCGCATGGAGCGCCTCGAAAAGGATCGTAAAAAGATCAAGAACGCCGACCTCGACCGCGAGTTTGCACTGCTCGAACGCTGCAAGGCTACACTCGAACAAAACGTCGCGTTGCGCACGTTGGAGCTTTCCCCGGATGAAGAGAAGCTGATTCGCGGCTTCCAGTTCCTATCGCAAAAACCCATGCTATTTGTGCTGAACATCGGCGAAGAAGATGTATCGCGGATGCACGAAATCGAAGATCAATATCGCAAAGGTCCGCTGGCTGGGCGCAAGGGCACGGCCGTCACCGCGATCTGCGGCAAGGTCGAAGCTGAGCTGGCCGAGCTCTCTTCAGAGGAAGCCCGTGAATACCTGGCCAGCTACGGTCTCAAGGAGTCGGGCCTGGAACGGTTGATCGCGGCGACGTATGCGCTACTGGGGTTGATGTCGTTTCTGACCGCTGGAGAAACCGAGGTGCGCGCCTGGACCATTCCGATGAACAGCACTGCTGTGAAGGCGGCCGGCGCGATCCATAGCGACTTCGAGAAAAAATTCATCCGCGCCGAGGTCGTGAACTGGCAGGCGTTGATCGACCATGCCGGTTACCCGGGTGTCCGCGAGAGGGGTCTGCTGCGCCTGGAAGGCAAAGAATACATCGTCAAGGACGGCGACGTTCTGGTGATACGCCACGGATAGGTTTCTTGCGTCCGGTGTTCTTGCGCGGTGTGTAGTGCGGAATCTGCGAACAGAATAGCGCGATTGCCACGCCCAACCAGCAGCCCCACGCGAACCAATCGCCATGCTCGGTGTAGAACGTCGTGCTGCTTTCGTAGCCGAGGTTCATTCGCGAGACGGCCGCCTGATACATCGGCAGCCGCCGGGTAATTCGGCCGGCCGGATCGATAGTCGCCGTGATCCCGTCGTTAGTGGCTCGAATCAGCCAGCGCCGATTTTCCGCGGCGCGCATGCGGGCGATCTCCAGATGTTGTTCGCGCGCGGCGCTATGGCCGAAGTAGCCGTCGTTCGAAATATTAACCAGCAGGTCGGCGCCCTGCTTGACGAACTGCCGGACCTCGTGCGGAAAAACCGATTCGTAGCAGATGAACGCGCCCACACGATGATCGTCCATTGAAAAGTCGACGATGCGATTGCCCGGAACGAAATCGCCGGCCTCCTGCGTGATGCGATTTACAAACCCGAAGAATTTGGGCACGTATTCACCGAAGGGAACCAGGTTGATTTTGTCGTAGCGGTCGATTAGATCACCATTGGGATTTAACATCACGGCCGAGTTCAACGGTTCCCGATGCGCGGTCTCGCCGACGGTGCCGAACAAGAAGTAAGCGTGAGTGAGGCGCGCGAGATTAGTGGCTTCGTCGCGGAACTTGGGGTCGTTGTAATAGTACAGCGGGCCGGGGACTTCCGGCCAGATTATCAGGTGTGCATTGGAACCTCGGGCAGCATCAAAGGAACGCTGCACCAACTGATCGCGAACCGCCGCGGCTGAAGCGGGGGTCCATTGTTCTTCTTCGGGCATGTTCGGTTGAACTACCACTGCAGCGTCGGTCGGCGCGGGGTGGGCGGGGACGCCCGGCAATAGCAACAACGCCGGCACGACGGCGAGCCACGCGAGTTCACGGCGGCCGCGTCGCAGAATGATCACAGCTACGGTCGACGCCATGATGGCCAGCACGAACGAGATTCCGTAGACGCCGACAAACGGCGCCAGCCTCATCGGAAGCGCCATGTCGATGGCCGAGTTTCCGAGCGCCAGCCACGCGAATCCGAAATTTGCGTGCGTTCGCTCGATGCCGGTCCACAGCGCGGCGATCGCCGGCACGGCGTACCAGGTCCTGATCACCACGGCGGCCAGCAGACTGAATACACCCATGTGGACCGCCTTGGCCACGCAAAACAGAAGAAACGTCCCCCAACCGCCCCAGCGTCCCATTCCGCCGTGGACTTCGAGCACGAACTGGATCCAGTAACAAATGCCGAACCAGTATACGATGCCCGCGAACTCGCCCAACAGAAAACGCCACAACGGCCGCGGCTCTCGCGCCAGTGCGACCAGAAGCGGCGTCAATGCCATCGGCGCAAGCCACGGCAATCCGAAGGTGGGGAAAATCAGGTTGGGAAAAACAAGAACCAGGAGCACCGCGGTCAGCAGCGCGAGCGCGAGGTTAAGCAGGAATGCGGGACGCTTCGTCATTCACCTGGTCCGCCATGTAGGAACTGCGGATCAGCGGGCCGCTGAATACCATCTTGAAGCCGATGGATAGGCCATAGTCGCGATAAGCGGCAAATTGCGCCGGCGTGACATAGCATGCGACCGGCAGATTCCGGCGCGTAGGCTGCAAATATTGGCCGACCGTGGCGACGTCGACATTCACGCCGCGCAGATCGCGCAGCAACTGTTCCACTTCATCCGGCTGTTCGCCTAAGCCGGCCATCAATCCGGACTTGGTTAGGATCTCGGGCCGATAGCTTTTTCCAAAGCGAAGAACTTCGAGCGACTGTTGGTAACTCGCTTGGGGCCGAACGCGCCGGTAAAGGCGGTCGATGGTCTCCATGTTGTGATTGAAAACATCGGGCCCGGCATCGAGCACGCGGGCTACGGCATCCAGATCGCCGCAGAAATCCGGCGTCAGCACTTCAACACGGGCCTTGGGAAGCGCGCGCCGAACCTCGCGCACCGTTTCGGCGAAATGCCGGGAGCCGCCATCTGCGAGATCGTCGCGATTGACCGACGTGATCACGACGTAACGAAGCTTCAGGTCCGCCGCCATCCGCGCGACGTTGGCCGGCTCGTTCGGATCGAGCTGGAATTCCTGCTTGTGCGGAGATCCTTTAGGCACCGAGCAGAATCCACAGCCGCGCGTACACAGATTGCCGAGGATCATAAAGGTCGCCGCGCCGCGATGAAAACATTCGTGCATGTTGGGGCAACGGGCAGACTCACAAACGGTGTGCAGGTTCAGCCGCCGCAGTTCCGTCTTGAGCGTATGAACTTCCTCGAAGTGTGTGGCGCTCTTGCGAAGCCATTCCGGTAGGCGCGGATGCGCGGGAGGGCAGGGTTCGAGCTGAACCATTTCGAGATGAATCGGAGAATCGGGCGCCAACTAATATTTTCGCACGATCGGATTCTTGAAACCCGCGGCTTCCAAATCTGTCCGGGTCTGTGCCTGCGTTGCTGAATCTTTCAATGGGCCGACCAGGACGCGGAAGATGCCTTCCTTGGGAGCCGGCGCGACAATCGCGTGCATACCCTTTTTGCCGAGAGCCTCGGCTACGATCTCGGCATCCGGCCGCGCGGTTGCCACTACCTGCCAATAGTCGCCGGCCGGAGGTTCGCCGGTAACCGAGGCTCGCTCGGATGGTGCTGGAGCAGGCGGCGGAGCGGGCGACCGTTTCTCCTTCGCCGGGCTGACAGGGGTAGGCTTGGGCGGCGGAGCATCAACGGGAGGCTGCTCGGCGTGAGTGGTTACTCGCTCGGGTGCGGACGCTTTGGTTTCGGGGACCGCCGCGGGGGCTTGTGGTGGCGCTGAAGAAGTCGCGGGAGATGGAGTGTCGGCCGGCGGCTCGACATTCTTTGCAATAGCGCTATTGCGCGCCGCATCGGTGGGCGACGAGTTGCGGCCCACGATATACCCCATGGAGAAAAACACTCCCAGCAGGATCACCACAATCAGGAACACGCTGATCAGTTGCCGGTTTCCGAGAACTAATTCAAATTCGCCTTCGTCGTTCCTTGCCAAAATGAATCAACCTTCCTGCTTCTTTCCTCCGAAATGATCAAGAGCGCGTACTATAGACGAGAATATATCGATGGGCAGCGGGAACACAACCGTCGTGTTTTTCTCCGAGCCGATTTCGACCAGGGTCTGCAGATAACGGAGCTGGATGGCGGCGGGCTGTTTCTGGATCTCTTCAGCGGCCATGGCGAGCTTCGTAGCGGCCATGAATTCCCCCTCGGCGTGAATGATTTTGGCGCGGCGCTCGCGCTCGGCTTCGGCTTGGCGGCCGATTGCGCGGATCATCTGCTCAGGCAGATCCACTTGCTTGACCTCGACCACGGTAACCTTCACGCCCCATGGTCCTGTATGCTGATCCAGCACCGTCTGGAGACGAAGGTTCAGTTTTTCGCGCTGGCTCAGCAGCTCGTCCAGTTCCACCTCGCCCAGCGCGCTGCGCAACGTAGTCTGCGACACCTGTGAAGTGGCATACAGGAAGTTGGTCACCTCCAGAACGGCTTTGGTAGGGTCGACCACTCGAAAATAGACCACCGCGTTGACTTTAACGGTGACGTTGTCGCGCGTCACCACGTCCTGCGGCGGCACCTCCATGGCTTCGATGCGAAGCGAGATGCGGACAATGCGGTCGATGGGGGCGAAGACCAGGATGACACCGGGTCATTTGGGTTGCGACAGGACACGGCCCAGGCGGAAGATTACGCCGCGCTCGTATTCGGCCAGAATCTTGATGGACGAAAGCAAATAGATCGCGACGATGAGGATCGGCAGCAGGATGGTCAGGTCGGG